>Ga0210390_10001605_pt1 | contig 21349 bp, 19 predicted proteins | sample IncBWH11OmetaG_FD_161050 | JGI IMG/M metagenome (GOLD analysis project Ga0210390, IMG submission 161050) | Forest soil microbial communities from Barre Woods Harvard Forest LTER site, Petersham, Massachusetts, United States - Inc-BW-H-11-O ... | reverse complement strand
GACCAGCTGGACGGTGGACACCGCGAACACATTGTTGGGCACCACCCGGGCGCTTACCGTCGCCGGAATGTCTTTGGCGTACTGCGTGTCGAGGTCGATGTGTACGTAGTTCGGTCCGCCATCGGCCGTTGGCTCGACGTCGTCGACGCTGCCCACGATCAACCCGTGGTACTTGACGTCGGATCTGGCGGGCAGACCGTCGCCGACGTTATGCAGGTCGGCGATCACGCGGACGTAGTTGTCGAGTCGTCCGGTGGACTTCAGCAGCATAGTGATGGTGGTCGCTAGGGCGAGCGCGAGCACCACAACTCCGAGGCCGAGCAATTGCCGCTCGGTGGGCCCGCGCCCGTCCAGGTCTAGGGAATTCGGCATCTAACCACCGAACCTTGCGCCGGAGTCGATGCTCCAGAACACCATGGTGAGCAGCATGTTCAGAATGATCACGACGGTGATGCTGGCCCTCATGGCGTGCCCTGCGGCCACACCGACACCCTCTGGGCCGCCGCTGGCGTAGTACCCGTAGTAGCACTGCACGGTCGATGAAACCCACACGAAGACAACGCATTTGATGACCGAATAGGCGATGTCCTTGCCGCTCAACATCAACACGAAGTAGTGGGAGTACGGGCCGGTCGACTGGCCACTGACGATGCTGGTGACGAATTCAGAGGTCAGGTACGTGACCGCCAGGCATGCGACGTAGAGGGGAACGGCGGCGACGGTCGACGCCAGCAGGCGGGTGGTGACCAGAAAGGGGATGGGCCGGATCGCGATCGATTCCAGTGCGTCGATCTCTTCGGCGATGCGCATTGCGCCCAATTGTGCGGTGAACCGGCATCCGGCCTGCATGGCGAAGGCCAGCGCTGCCATGATCGGTGCCAGCTCACGGGTGTTCACCAGCGACGAGATGATGCCGGTCGCGGGCCCCAACCCGAGTAGATTCAGGAAGTTGTAGCCTTCGATCGCGATGAGTGCGCCTGCGGAGACGCCGAGTGCCACCGCGACACCCGCAGTTCCACCGCCCACGACGACTGAGCCATTACCCCACGCGATGTCGGAGAGCAGTCGAAGGAATTCTTTTCGGTAGCGCAGGAGTGCCGTAGACACCGAACCCGCGGCCCGCACGAAGAACAGCAGCATGTGCCCGAGGCGGATGACGGGCCGGGACGAGCCTTCGTAGAGGTACACGACCGGCCGGAAGATCGCCGGAACATAGGCGGAGGGTGTCACGTCACAGCCCGGCTTTGGGGAACAACATGGTGTACAGCTGGCTGATCCCGACGTTGACGAACATGAGCACCAAGATCGCCTCCACCACGGCGGCGTTGACCGAGTTGGCGACGCCCGCGGGTCCGCCCCGGGTGGCCAGTCCTTTCTGGCACGCCACCACGGCCACGATGGCGCCGTAGATGATCGCTTTGATCAGCGCCAGGAGCATGTCTTCGGGGGTGGCGAACGACGAGAAGGTCGCCACGAAGCTGCCGGGCGCGCCGTGCTGAAAGTAGACGTTGTATAGGTAGCTGGCGAGAAAGCCTACGAAGCAGGTAATGCCGGTAAGGGCGACACCGATCGTGATGGCCGCGGCGAAGCGGGGTACCACTAATCGCCGAATCACCGAGACGCCCATGACCTCCATGGCTTCGGTTTCCTCGCGCATCGTCCGTGACCCCAGATCGGCGGTGATAGCCGAGCCGACCGCCGAGGCCATCATCACGGCGGCGACAAGCGTTGCGGCTTGACGAATGATCGCCAGGCCGCTGCCGGCGCCGGCGAGTGAGGCGGCGCCGACCTGGTTGGCCAACAAGGCGAATTGAATGGACAGTGTCACCCCGATCGGAAGCGCCACCAAAATGGTTGGAAGAACTGCTGTTCCGGCCATGAAGGTGCCCTGCTTCACAAACTCGTTCCATTTGAAGCGGCCGGTGAAAAGATCGATGACGCAGTATTGAATGGTGCGGACCCCGAGCACGTACTGGTCGCCGACAGTAGCCAGCGAGGCCAGTGGATGCCGGGTGGCGTAGCCAGTTGCCCATTCTTCGATGGCGGCGGCAGCATCGGTCCGGCCACCGCCGCGGCCGAGTTCGTCTAGGTCGATGGTCATCGGCTCGCCATGCAGGCCGGCGCCGCAGCCGACTGCCGACAGCAATGCGTGTGGGTGTGGTTAAGGCAGTTGTTCGACCTCGGGAGCAGGGTTGCGTTCATGACAGGTCGACCTTGCTGGCGAGCCATCGGCCGTCGACGTGCTGCATGGTGATCGTCACGCGGCTGCGGTCCAATTGCGGTGCGGGAGAAGCGGAATTGCGCACCGACTGATCGACGAACAGGAGCACTTCCACCTTGTCCGTGGTGGCGGACTTGACTCCCGCATCAATGACCGTGCCCTGCGCGGAGGCATGGCTCTCGATTAACGCGCGACGTAGTTGCGCACTGGCCGCGGTGTACATGTTCTTGAATTCGCCAGTTGCTCCGTTCGTGACGTCGGTGAAGTTCTGGTCGATCCGGTTCGGGTCGATGGTGGTCAGACCGCGGGTGAATGCTTGGGCGGCGTCTAGCGCTTGGGTGGCGGCAACGGAGGTGCGGTGGTTCTGGAGCAAGAGCCAGCCTTCGCAACCGGCGGCGATCAGTGCTGTCGAAAGCAGCAGAACGCCGATCCATCGCCGTGCGTGGATGATCATGGCCCTGCGACCTCTGGCGAACCAACCGACGGGGCGATCGGTTTCTGCACTGAACACGGTGGCGGCCGGTGCTGCGGCCGTGTCAGTACTCGACTCCACGGGGGTGGTTGCGCCGTCTGACTGCCGAGAGGCGCTATCGGCTGGTTCGCCAGAGGTCGCAGGTGGGCCTCCTGGTCGGCGGCTGAATTGGCCCTCGACGTGATCCACGCCCGACATCACCTCGGTCATCGTTGACACTTCCTTGATAGGGGAACTGCGCGAACGTCTTACAGTCCGACGACGTCGGCCTGCGACAGCACGCCTGAGCGGGCCGCGCCGTAAAGAGTGGGCATGCGAACCCCTTCCGGCTATCGATATGTCAGTTGCTGACGTTACCACATTATGTCAGTGACTGACGAGAAATTTTGCAGGTCGGGGCTGCTGCGGTCGGGTAGGCATGCAGCGCGCGGCGCCTGGGATGTTTGGCCGGTCGGGCCACCGATAGCGGCGATGAAACTCATTGCGGCCCTCCGGGCCCGGGGAGGCCCGCCAGTTTGCCCTCGCCGCCCTTTCGGGTTTGGTGGCGGTGAACTTCCTGTCGAGACATGACCGCGTCCGAAGGCGCGGGAAAGCGGCCGGGTGGGTCATTTGCCGGTGAACTTGGGCGGCCGGCGCTCGGTGAACGCGAGGAGGCCTTCGCGCCGGTCGTGGCTATCCCGTAGCTCTGCGACCAGCTCCTGTTCGAAGGCCAGCCCGTCCCGAAGGTTCAGTTGTGTCGATTTGTCGATCGCCGCCTTGCTATGGGCTACCGACAGTGGAGCTCGCTGGGCGATGAGCTCGGCCAACTCGATCGCGGTTGTCAGGCCCTTTCCGGCGGCCGCGAGTCTATTGACGAGGCCGATGCGATAGGCCTTGGTCGCGTCGAATCTCTCTCCGGTGAAGATGATTTCCTTTGCGCGGGCTACGCCAATGAGGCGGGGCAGGCGTTGGGTGCCGCCTGCGGCGGGCATCGTCCCGATAGTCACTTCGGGCGAGCCGAAGTCCGCATCCTCCGATGCGACCCGCAGGTCGCATGCCAGAGCCAGTTCGAGGCCGCCCCCCAGGCAGTAGCCGTGGATGGCGGCGATGAGGGGTCGGGGATAGCCGTCCATCACTACGAACAGTTCGCGCAGGACGTCGGCGAGCTGGTCACCTTCGCCGCGCTCGTATTCGCGTTGGCGCGATTTGAGATCGCCACCGGCACAAAACGCGCGTTCCCCTTCGCCGCCGAGCACCAGGACCCGAATAGCAGGATCGCCGTGCGCGCGCCGAATGCATTCTGTGAGTTGGATGATTGTGTCTCGGTTAAGGGTGTTGAGCGCTTCAGGTCGATTGAGCGTTGCGATTCCGACGTGGCCTTCAACGCGCCACTTGATCAGTTCGTCAGTCATTGTGGTTCCCCTTTGCCGTGGTGTTGTCGAGGATGGGGCCGCTTTGCGTTATGACGCCGGCGGCCAGGTATTCCGAGGCTTCGTCGTTGGAGAATCCCCAGTCGGTGAGGATGTCGATGGAATGCTCGCCCAGGTGGTGGGTTGCCAGTGGTTGTGGTGCGGCCGGATTTGTCCCGAGCTGCGCCGGGTATCGCAGTGCCGGGATGTCGCCGGCTGTCGGGTGCTCAACTTGCCACAGTGCTTCGGTCTCTCGGAGCTGGACCTCATTGAGTAGGTCGTCGTATTCGAGTACTGGAGCGCACATCACGTCGGCGGACTCCAGAATAGAAACCCATTCCGCTGTTGACCGTTCGACAAGGATCGATTCGATGACCTCGGTCAGCTCCGAGCGTGCGCTCAGACGTTTGGTGTTTGTGTCGAATCGGACGTCGAATGCCAGCTCGGGATGTTCAATCGCTCGACAGAATCGCATCCATCGTTCCGGCATGTATGCGGCGACCATGAGGTACCCGTCGCCGGTTCGATACGCTTCATTCGGCGACGAGTAGGGCGCGCCGCTGCCCTGGCGCCTCGCCGACCCAGGGGATTCCATGTGCATCGCCAGCACTGGCAGTTGAAACGCTAACGCCGACTGCAGGAGCGAGACGTCGACGCGTTGGCCTTGCCCTGTTTTCTCCCGATCGAGCAGCGCGGCGAGAACCCCCTGGAGCCCGAACATTGCGCCCGCGGTGTCTGCGATGGGAAATCCGACCCGCACTGGCCCGCGCCCCGCCTCGCCGGTGACGCTCATGATGCCGCTCGTTGCCTGTATCACGCCGTCGACGCCCGGTCGATCTCGCCACGGCCCTGTGCGGCCGTAGGCCGATATCGACAGGTAGATCAGGCGCGCGTTCTGAGCTGACAGATCCTCGTACCCGATGCCGAGGCGTTCGACGACGCCGGGACGGAAGTTCTCGATGACAACATCGGCCAGCGACGCCATTCGGGTGACGATGGAGGAACCGCCTGGTTTCTTCAGGTCGATGGCTGCGCCGCGCTTGTTGCGGTTCATGGCCAGAAAGCAGGTGGCGACGCCATCGACGAAGGGTGGTCCGAGCGTTCGTCCCCAATCCCCGCCGGGGGGCTCCACCTTGGCGACCTCGGCGCCCAAATCGCCAAGCAACATGGCACACCACGGTCCTGCAGCCCCCTGCGAGAGGTCGAGTACCCGGATGCCTTCAAGGGGCCGAGTCATCTCCACCACCTGTCCTTAGCCGGATGAACCACGGTCTTGAGAAGGCTTTTCTCGTTGCCGTTCGTCAGTCACTGACACTATCACGTAGCGTCAGTGACTGACACATAGTGATAGCATGACATTGCGGCTTCGGAATGTGCCGCGAACGGCGCAGCAGTCTGCGGCCGCCCGCGGGTGGCCGCGCTGACCAGGTGCAGCCGGGCCGTTACGGCGGTCTCGCCGAGGCCGCTGCATCCGGTCGATCGCCTGATCAGAAAGCGCCCCGACCGAACTACCAACAAAAGATGGAGCCGAGCGAATGCGAATCTTGTTTTCCAGCCTGCCTTTACCTGGCCATTCCTACCCGCTGATTCCGCTCGCGCTCGCCGCCCGCGACGCAGGTCATGATGTGCGGTTCGCCACGGGCACGGCATTTCACCGAAGCGCGGCAGCGTTTGACCTGGAAGCCGTGGCCGCCGGGATGAACATGACCGATGCCTTCGAGCTGGCCAACGGCGGCCCGGTGGACCACTCCGCCCTCACGCCGGAGCGACAGGCGGAACTGGAGCATCTGGTGTTCGCGGAGATACTTCCTCGCGCCTTCATGGCGGATATGGGCCCGGTGCTCGAAGAGTTCAAGCCCGACCTTGTCGTACACGAGATCGCCAATACGGGCGCGTTACTCGCGTCCAAGCGTGCCGGGATTCCGGGGGTGTGTCACAACATCGGCCGCGTGACCGGTGACTTCGGGAACGTGTCGATCGCGACGGCGGCGGCCAACCTCGCCGCTGAGGTCGGCATTGAGCTGCCGATCCCGGCGTCCCGCGGCGGCGGCAACCCCCTACTCGACATCTACCCGCCATCGTTGCAGGACAAGGAAATACGCGCGATGACGAACAGGATTGCCCTGCGACCGGTCCCGATCACCGCGCACGGGCAGCTGCCCGACTGGGTGGCAGCCCGCGACCGCGACGGTGGCCGACCATTGCTGTACGTGACCTTCGGGACGGTGTTCGGTGGAGCGCCGGCCCTGCGACAAGCAATCGAGGGGCTTGCCACCATGGACGCCGACGTGCTGGTCTCAGTTGGGCCCAACGTGGACATTCCGTCACTCGGGGAGTTTGGCGACACGGTCAGGATCGATACCTCAGAGCCGCAGGCCGAGTTGCTGTCCCACGTGGACCTGGTCGTCCACCATGGGGGAACCGGCCTGACGTTGGGGGCGCTGACCAACGGTGCGCCCCAGCTCGTGCTGCCACAGGGCATCGATCAAGTCAGCAATGTCGACCAGCTCAACAACGCCGAAGCCGTCGCGGCAGGGGGCGTTGGGGCGATGCTGATCGGCGATGACCAGACCGCCGACACGATCAAGAAGTGCGCGCAAGACCTGCTCAGCGACAACGATGCCCGCATTGCCGCGCGCGCCGTCGCTGTCGAGATCGCCGAAATGCCCTCGCCTGCAGCAACAGTCGCTGTGTTGGTCGAGGCAAGCGGTCGGAGTCTGTGAGCGCTACCGAGCGGGACGGCTCGCCGAGCGAGTCGTTCAGAGAGAGGAGTTGGCCGTGAGCCTGCACGGATTGACCTCAATTACGTTGGGGGTACCTGATGTTGACGCGGCGAGCCGGTACTACGAGGACTTCGGACTGACCCCGTCGGGAACCACCCTGGACGGCCGACGCCGGTTCGCCACGCTGGAAGGCGGCGATCAACTCGTCATCGCCCAGGCATCGCGCCGCCGACTGCTGGAGATCGGGGTCGCCGCCGAAGATACCGACGATCTCGACCGGATCGCGGTCAACCTCAGCAAGATCGGCGCCGAATTCAACCGCAGCGCGGATGAATTGGTCGTACACGATCCGAACTCGGCATTGCGGGTTTCGGTGACGATCGCGCCCCACATCGTGCAGGCGCCGGCCACACAGGAACCGACCAACGGGCCGGGACGCCCCGGCCGCGCCAACGGGCGGGCACCGGCGATCGAACGCACCAACAAGGTGCGGCCGCGCCGGCTCGGTCATGTGGTCGTGGGCTCGCTGAATCAGGAAGCCTCCCAACACTTCTTCACAGAAGGGCTCGGGTTCAAGGTGACCGACCACGTCCCCAGCCTGGCCTCGTTCCTGCGCTGCTCGACCGATCATCACAATCTGCTGCTGCAGCAGGCACCGCTGAACTTCCTGCACCACACCGCATGGGAAGTGGATGACGTGGACGAGGTGGGTCGCGGCGCGTCGGCCATGTTGGAGGAACACCCGGAACGGCATGTCTGGGGACTGGGCCGGCACCACATCGGATCGAATTTCTTCTGGTACCTCAAGGATCCGGCCGGCAACTTCTCCGAGTACTACGCCGACCTGGATTGCATTCTCGACGACCAACTGTGGGACCCGACCGTCATCGACGGTGCCCGCGGACTCTACAACTGGGGACCACCCCCGCCGCCGTCGTTCATCAAACCGGACGACCTCGCAGAACTCATGACCGGCGCCCACGCGCCCCGGTGACGACCGACAACACAACCAACAAAAGGGAGTTCTCATGCGTATCGCATCGCGTCTCGGCCGAGCAGTCATCGTGGCCGGTGACCTCTACGTCGACATCGAAACCGCATCGGGGGGACAGTTCAGCCATCAGGTCGACGACCTCTACCGGGACTGGGACCGATTCCGGGATTGGGCGGACCGGTCCGCTCCGGCCGCGGACCAGCCGTTCAAACTCGGTGAGCTCGACGCTCCCGTCCAGCAACCCCGGCAGGTCTTCGCCATCGGATTGAACTATGTGGACCATGCCAGCGAGTCCGGTGTGAAGCCGCCACCGTCGCCCGCGGTGTTCACCAAGTTCCCCGCCTGTCTGGTCGGTCCGACCGCCGCCATCGAACTGCCGAGTACCAAGTGTGACTGGGAAGTCGAGCTGGTGGCCGTGATCGGCCGCACCGCGGACCGGGTCAGCGAAGGCGATGCCTGGAGCTATGTCGCGGGAGTCACTGTCGGACAAGATATCTCCGAACGCGCGGTGCAGCTGGTCGGGCCGGTGCCGCAGTTCTCGCTGGGCAAGTCGTACCGCACTTTCGGGCCGCTCGGCCCTTCGGTGGTGACACCGGACGAACTGGAGCGCCGCGATGACCTGGAGCTGCAGTGCGGCGTCGGCGGCCGGATCCTGCAGAAACGCCGTACCAGTGATCTGATCTTCTCGGTGTCGCGCCTGATCGCCGAGATTTCGGCCGTGTGCCCGATGCTGCCCGGCGACCTGCTCTGGACCGGCACCCCGCCCGGGGTTGGCATGGCGCGCAAGCCGCAGGAGTTCCTGCAGCCCGGTACCACCCTGGTCAGTGAGATCGAAGGCATCGGCAAGCTCATGAATCCCGTCGTGGCCGGGGACGGTTACCCCCAGTCCGCCGGCTAGGTCATTCGATGGCCGACACGATCGACCCGATCTGGGTACCCAGCACCGACGACATCGCCCGTGCTCAGGTGACCGCGTTCGCCGCGTTCGCCGCGGACGCATATGGCTATCGCGGTAGTTCCTATCTGGATCTGTGGCAGTGGTCGGTTACGAGTCTTGATGACTTCTGGAACGCGGTGTGGACGTTGTTCGGCGTGGAATCGAGGACCCCGTACCGGAGTGCCCGGACCGGGACGATGCCGGACGTGCGCTGGTTCGACGGCGCCCACGTCAGCTATGTCGCGCACCTGTTCAAAGGCCGCCCCGACGACGGCGTGGCGATCCTGGACATCCAGGAGGGGGACGGCGACCAGCGGCGACACCGGGAGATCACCTGGTCGCGGTTGCGCGATGAAGTGGCCACGCTGGCAGCGGAATTGATCCGGTTGGGAGTCCGTCCCGGTGACCGTGTCGTCGGGTATGTGCCCAACGCGCCCGAGGCGATGGCGGGGTTCCTCGCGGCCGCGGCAGTCGGCGCGGTGTGGTCGGGATGCGGCCAGGACTACAGCGCTTCAGCGGCGGCTCAGCGGTTGGCGCAGCTGGAACCGAAGATTCTGATCGCCGCCGACGGATACCGCTACGCCGGGCGGGTGCACGACCGCCGCGGCGCCGTGGCCGAGCTCCGGGCTGCGTTGCCCACCGTCGAGGCCACCCTGATGTTCGAGCGGGTCGGCGTCGGCGCCCGGCCTGACGGTGTGATGCCCTGGCCGACAATGGAATCCGGGCACGACTTGCGACCCGTGTATGTCCCTTTCGATCATCCGTTGTGGGTGTTGTTTTCATCGGGCACCACTGGCCGGCCGAAGGGCATCGTCCACAGCACCGGCGGCGTCCTGCTCGAACACCTCAAGTCCATGCGGCTGGCGCTCGACCTCGGTCCCGACGACACCTTCTTCTGGTACACCTCGCCGAGTTGGATGGTGTGGAATTACCTGGTGTCCGCATTGTTGGCGGGTTCGCGGGTCGTCTGCTTCGACGGCAGCCCCTCGTATCCGTCGGTGGACACGGTGTGGTCGATCTGCGCAGAGCACCGCGTCACCGTGCTGGGGACCAGCCCGGCCCACCTGAAGGCTTGTGCCGCAGCCGGATTGCGCCCCGGCCGCGATCACGACCTGTCAGCGTTACGGTCGATCGGATCGTCGGGGTCCGTCTTGCCCGCCGCCGCATACCACTACGTCGCCGAACATGTCGGCGCCCGAATCCGGCTCAACTCGACCACCGGGGGCACCGACATCGTCAGTTCGTTCGCGGGCTCCGGGCCCACCACCGCGGTATGGCCCGGCTACCTGTCGGCGCCCGGGCTCGGCGTCGCGCTGGACTCCTGGGACGCATCCGGTCACCCGGTGCGGGGCGCAGTCGGCGAATTGGTCGTCACCGCTCCGATGCCGTCCATGCCCATCTACTTTTGGGGCGATACCGACGGAAGTCGTTACCGCAGTTCCTACTTCGACGAATTTCCGGGCGTCTGGCGGCACGGCGACTGGATCACCATCAACGACGATCACGCGGTGATGGTGCACGGCCGGTCCGACGCCACGCTGAACCGCAACGGTGTGCGGATGGGCAGCGCGGACATCTATCAAGCGCTGGAAGCGGTGTCCGGTGTGGCCGACAGTCTGGTGGTCGGCCTCGAGCGAGCCGACGGCGCGTACTGGATGCCGCTGTTCGTGGCACTGCAAGACGGCCGGGTGCTCGACGACGAGTTACGAGCCGAGATTCGCGCAGCGATCCGCGACGGCGCGTCCCCGCGCCACCTGCCCGACGACATCATCCAAATCGCCGCGGTACCAAACACATTGACCGGCAAGAAGCTGGAGGTGCCCGTCAAGCGCATCCTGCTCGGTCAGCGTCCTGCAGAGGTCGTCGACCTGGGTGCAGTCGACCGGCCCGACGTGCTCGTCGCGATCGCCAATCTCTCAGAGGCAAGGAGTTCATCATGACTGTCAGCGTGCTCGTTCAGACCACCGGACCCTGGCGCGAAGTCGCCGCCTACGCCGCGCTGGCCGACCAGTTGGGCTACGAGTCGGTCAATTGCAGTCACATCAGCGCCCGTGACTCGTTCACGACGCTGGCGGCGCTGGCCGGAGTAGCGCCGAATGTTCGGCTGGGCACTGCGGTCGCGCCGCTCTATCATCGCTCACCGGCGTCCATGGCTCAGACGGCAGCCACCGTGGACGACTTGTCGGCCGGCCGCTTTCGGCTGGGCCTGGGTATCGGGCACCGAGTGACGATCGAGCAGTGGCACGGCGCGGAGATCGGCCGCCCCCTGGCCGAGATGCGCGAGTACGTCGGGGTCGTGCGCTCGCTCTGGGCGGGGCGCCCGGCGACCGACGGCGAACGCTGGCGCTCCGAGTTCGGATTCGTCGGATTCACGCCCCGGCCCGACATCCCGATCTACCTTGCCGCGTTGAGCCGCGGCATGATTCGGCTCGCCGCGGAAATCGCCGATGGCATCGTGTTATGGGCCTGCCCGTCGAGCTACATCCGCGACGTGGTGGTGCCTGAAATCGCCGAGGTGCGGCGCGCGGCCGGCCTGGACCTTGACGGATTCCAGGTGCTTGCCGCGGTACCGGCTGCGGCCACCGATGATGTAGCCGGTGCCTTGAGCGGAGTCCGGGAAGAACTGCACCGTTATTTCGGGTTGCCGTTCTACCGCGCGATGTTTCAGGCAGCCGGCTACGGCGACGACGTCGCCGCGTACGATTCTGCGGAAGACCCTGCGGCACAACTGGATGCGATCAGTGAGCGCTTTATCTACGACCTGTGCGCCATCGGCGACGCGCAGACGATCTCAGGGGTGCTGGATCGGTACCGAGCCGCTGGGGCGAACAACCCGATGATCACGCAGATTCGGGGGACCGATTTCCTGCCGACACTCCAAGCTGCCGTCGAGTAGGGATACACGGGCGCCCCGGCCACGGTGATGCAGGATCCAATGTCACGGGCCGGGAACCCGATCACCGGGAGGTTAAGCGGGTCGACGGGTATCGGCAGGAGCTTGCCGCGCGACCTTCGGTCAAGCCTCTAGGCGCCGGAACTCACTGCGGTGGACGACCATTGGCGCGACGTCGGGGTTGATCACGATATCGCTGATGGCCAGCACCACGATGGTGTGGTCGCCGGCGGGCACCAGCTGCGCAATGGAGGTCTCCAGCCAGACGTTGGTGCCGTGGATGAACAACGCGCCACTCGTGAGCGACTCGGTCTCCATGCCGGCGAACCGATCGCCGGTCTTGGCCGCGAGCGTCCGGGCCGCATCGTTGTGGGCCTCGCCCAGCACACTGATGCCGAGCGCCGGTAAGTCCTTGAGTTTGGGCCACGTGGTCGAGCTGTTCTGAATGCAGAACGACACCAGCGGCGGGTTCAGCGACACCGGCACGAACGTACTGGCCGCCAGGCCGACCTTGTCACCGTCGACTTCAGCTGCAATAGCGACGACGCCGATCGGGAAACAACCAAACGCCTCACGCAAGGAGGCTGGGCTGAGATCTGAGGAACTCATAGTCCGTCCATATTTATCCGCCGAGGTGTACGGGAACCCGATCATCGGGAGGTTAATTCCGCGGCGTCGCCAGGCGTTCGGCTGGCGACAGGCTGAAGCAGTGGCATAGACGTCTTGAGCGACGTGGTGGAATCAAGCGGGTTTGATCTTGAACACGCGCTCGGCATTCTGATGCGCGATCTTTGCGCGGACGCGTTCATCGAGAGGAACTGACCGAATGAATTCGACAGCTTCGTCGCTGGGCTCATATGGTGTGTCGATCGCAAACATGATCCGATCTTCCCCCAGCACCTCGATGGCGAACTTCAGCGTTGGCTCCCAAAACATGCCGCTTGTGGTGATATAAAAGTTGCTCTTGAAATACTCGCTGGGTTTTTTCTTCAGAGCAACCATTCCGCTCGCAGTCCCGACAGGGGTGCCAAAGAACAGCTCATATATGCGGTCGAAACGCCAAAGGAAGTAAGGCAATCCTTCGCCCATGTGGCCGAGCACAACTGTTAAAGTCGGATACCGATCGAATGCTCCGCTCATGATGAGACGCACGGCATGCAGAGCTGCCTCAACGGCGAAGCCGTGCGCCGCGCCGGATAGTCCATAAGCAAGCATCGGCTGCAGCATATTTGGTGGAGGAATCCGCGGATGGAGATAAAGCGGCGCATCCACCTCCACCAACGCAGCGAGGATCTCGTCATATTTCTCAAGATCCAAATATTCGCCTTGGGTATGGGAGTTGATCAGGATGCCATTGAGGCCGAGTTCTCCGATTGCCCGCCTGATCTCCTTTGCCGCAGCGGCGGGAGCTTGTGGCGCCACGCATCCAAGACCGGCAAATCGGTCCGGATGGGCCTTGATGAGCGCCGCCAGGTTGTCATTGAGCTGGATCGCCAGTTCGGCGGCTTGCGGAGGCTCGAACACCTGAACACCAGGGGTACTCAGGCTGAGCAGATGCATGCTGACTCCGAACGAATCCATCTCGCGAAGTCGCGCCTCGAAGTCGGACATTCTTGACCCGATCATCGGGATCGTCATCATGCCCTTCAGCAGCCCTACGACCTCGGGGCCAGCGTTAGGAGGGAGCTTCGCAAGCGCCTCCAGCCATACGGGGTCTCCATAAGCCTCTTCCGTCGCAATCAGACGCATCTCGCGAGCCCCTGCCGTAGAGGCAGTCGAGCTTGGCTTATCGTTGCCAGACATCATTACTATTCCTTCCCAAAGAATTCCTGGAGGTTTTCTCGACCGTTAGCCAATATCCGATCCATCCCGGGGGGTTGGACGCCCCAAAAACTGCCCATTTCGCGGCAGCGCCACGGCTATTCCATGTTTTTGGGAGGTGGCCGCCATTAGCTGCGGGTTTGGAACGGCCAAAGAGGGGACCTGGTGGCTCGCGGTACTGGTGATCATCGGCTTCGCCGTACGGTGCACCGGCGGCCCGTGGCATGGGTGGGGCCAGCATTAGCCAGCGCTTGCTGTTTGACTTGAGGAACCTGCAAATTGACTTGAGAGACCTGCAAACGGCTGGCGAAGCCCGGCTTGCTCGAGCAGCGGCAGCACGTCGCGGTTGAACCGCTCGACCCCATCGGCATAGTCGACCCAAGTCAGGAGCACGCCGTCCAGTCCGGCGCTGGACAGTATGTTCAGTTTTTCGAAGATGTGCTCGGCCGTTCCGACCAACGGAAATCCGCCAAAACCCGCTGCGAACCGGGTGCGCAGGGCTTCCCACGCTTCGGGTGGCATGTTGCGCACTTCCGGAGCCTGAAGGCTTATCAAGCCGTCGACGCTTTCCCGGTCCTGGTGCGTTAGGGCGAAATAGTCGAAATAATCGTCCGCTTCCTTCTGCGACCCGCGCTGGACGACGGAGGTCGGGGTCCACACCTGCACCTCGCGTCCGAACTGTTCGCGCGCCGTACGCCTGTAGGCCTCGACTTCTTCGCGAATGCCCTCCGGCGTTTCCGAACGCACCCCAATGAAGCACATGTCGGCATGTTCGCAGGCGAACAGCCTGCCGCGATCCGAAAGTCCGGCATTCATGATCGGCGGCCGCGGCCGCTGGACGGGCTTGGGTATCGAAATACCCCGGATCACGTCGAAGAATTCACCATGATGATCGAATTCTTCGTTCGAAGTCCACAGTCTCTTGATGACATCTAGCCATTCCGCGAGATATTCGTATCGCTGGTCATGCTCCCGAAGCGGGGCGCCGAACATTTCGAGCTCCGGCCGGTTCCAGCCGCCGACGACGTTGATACCGAGACGCCCATTGGAGATGATGTCGATCGTCGCGGTCTGCTTGGCGGCCACGATCGGATGAATGGTCGGGGCGTGGGAGGTGACGAAAACACCGATCTGTTCCGTTGCTTGCGCAATGCCCGCCGCCCAGGTGAACGGATCAAGTACCTCTCCTGACACGTGATTGGGCTTTTCCTTGATGTAGCCCTTCCATCGCGCCAAGGGGACCACGGCTTCATACCCCGCGCGATCGGCCTTCTGGGCGATCTCGACCGCGCGCGGCCAGTTGAGCTGATTGCCTTCGGGCACAAGTGTGTGTGCGGCGCCTGCGCGCCCATTCGTGCAGAAGGTACCCAGCTTCAGTTTGTTGTCGTTGAAAATAGGATTTGTGGTCATGGTCAGCTCTCATCGGTGAGTTGTGGGTAGCGGGATGGCGTGAGCGCTTGGCTCGTCACGATGTTGCGAGGGGCACGGTGGCGGGGTTGTAGGTGAATAGCCCGCGGGCCGCTGCCGTGTTTCCGGGGTCCGGTCGGCCGCCGGCGACGCCCTGGTGGTGCCTGGCCTGGTCCCGGGACGCGAGCTGCAGCCCGTTGGCGCGCGGCTTGCGGGCCGCCTCGTACCGGTAGAAACCTTGAGTCAGGTCCGCTGACTCTGCTACTGCGCGGCCGAGCACCACACCGTCCTCGATGGCGACACAGGCGCCCTGTCCGAGGAACGGCAAGAACGGGTGGGCTGCGTCGCCGAGCATCGTCACGCGCCCACGGGTCCACGTCTGCAGCGGGTCACGATCTCGCAGCCCCCACTTGTACAGGGTGTCGGGGGGTATGGCACTGATCAGGTTCCGCACCGGCTCGGGGAAATCGGCGAAAAGATCAAGGAATTCGGCCGGTGTCGCGGGAATTGACCAGCCCTCGTCTTGCCAGCTGGGTTGGATGGCGACGCCCAGCAGGTTCATCATCTCGCCATTGCGCAATGCGTAGTGGATGAGCGTTTTGCCGTTGCCGACGTACAGCCGATAGGGGTTCGCAGTGATCTCCGGCGGAACCGCGTTCGAGGGTACCAACGCCCGGTATGCCGTCTGCCCGGTATAGGACGCGTCCTGGTCACTGAAGACCACCGATCGGACTCGCGAGGCGCCGCCGTCGCACCCGACTACGCCGGCGAACCTGTAGCTGCTGCCCTTGGTGAAATGCACTGTCACGCCGTTGTCGTCTTGTTCGAGGTGATCGAAGAGGTGGTTGAGCCGGATGCAGCCAGAGTCGTTACTCCGGACTGCCTCAACGAGGGCGGTTTGCAGGTCCGCACGGTGCACATTGCAGTACTGAGCACCGTAGTTGTGCGGGATGTCCTCGGGTGGCGGGCCCAGTTCGAGTACGCGTCCGTCTCCCGCGTCACAGACTTCGTATCGCGGCGCGACGCCGGCCGCTTCGACGATCTGTCGGCCCACGCCCAAAAAGTCGAGTGCGTGCATCGCGTTCGGGGTGATGGTCACGCCAGCCCCGACCTCGCGCAGCTCGTCGGCCTGTTCGAAAACCACGACCGGAATTCCGAAGTGCTGCAACGTCAGTGCGGCGGTGAGGCCGCCGACGCCGCCACCGATGATCGCGATGGGATCACCGAGATGTTTCGCCATTACCCAAATCTCCCTTCAGCTTTTCAGTCGAGTGCCGGTGGTACGACCTCGACGTAGGTCTTGGCCTCCTGGAACTCACTTAGGCCGAGGGGACCACGCAGCCGGCCAACACCGCTGTCCTTGTAGCCGCCCTCCGCGAACCCGTCGTCGAGAGCGAAATAGCTGTTCGTCCACACGGTTCCGGCTTCGAGCTCGCGACTGACCCGCCGGGCTCGTGCCCCGTCGCGGGTGAAGATCGCGGCGGCCAGGCCGAACCGTGTGGCGTTGGCACGCCGCAGCGCATCGGCCTCATCGTCGAATACCTCGAAGGTGCCGACAGGTCCGAAGATCTCCTCCTGCACCAGAGGGACATCCACGTCCTCCACTTCGAGCAGGCACGGCCGGTAGAACGATCCGGCCGCGAGGGGGCCGTCGGTGACGGGTCCGCCTCGGACGACGGGCTTCGCGTAGGACAGCGCGGCCTCGATGAAGGCATCTACCCGGTCGACCGCGGCCTTGTCGATCAGCGGCCCCATCTGGCTGTCCGGGCTATCACCCGGACCAACGGCGATGTGAGTTAATATGTGCGCCAACGTATCTCGCACCGTGTCGGCGATCTCTCGTTGCACCAGGATCCGGGTGCCCGCCATGCAGAACTGCCCGGCTGCCACCGTCAGGCCCATTATCAGCAGCGGCACCGTCGCGGCGAGGTCGGCGTCGGCAAAGACGATCATCGGGGTCTTGCCGCCCAGTTCGAGGTTGACGCGTTTCAGGGATGCGCCCGCCGCGGCCCCGACCTTTCGTCCGACTTCGACGCTGCCGGTGTAGCTGACCATGTCGACGTCAGGCGAGGTGACGAGCCGGGGCGCGCCTGTATTGCCCGACTCCGTGAAGATGTTTATGACCCCTTTGGGCAGCGCCTTCGCGCTCGCAATGATTTCGGACACAAGCGCGTTGGTGAGAGCGGTCTGGGCGGGCAACTTCGCCACCACGGTGTTGCCGGCCGCCAGGGCGGGCGCGAGCGACCGGATGAACAGTGCGAGGGGGGCGTTCCACGGCACGATCACCGCAACCACCCCGGCCGGCTCCGGCAGGGTGCTGAAGAACGTCCCGGGCGCCACTTCGGCCGAGATGCCCGAGCTGGTCAGCGCCTGGCCGGCGGCGTGACGCAACATGGGGGCAACGGCGAGTTCGACCTCCAGCCTTGACTCGAACAGCGGCTTACCGTTCTCCTGGGTCAGCAATCCGGCCAGTTCGTCAATACGGTCGACAAAACGGTCTGCGAGCTCGTTGAGGACCTGGTGCCGCAGTGCCCGGTCGCGGCTCCAGCTCGTAGTGCCGAAGGCCCGGCGAGCCGCCGTGATCGCCGCGTCGGCCTCGGCCTCGCCGCCATCGGCGAACTGCCCCACCACCTCGCCGTTCGCCGGATTGCGCGATGTGGAAATGGTTGCGGACGTTCGCCATTCGCCGTCGATCCAGTTCAGTGCGATGTCGGACATTGGACTGCTCACCTTTCACGGGAACTTGATTAGTCATCGACCCCCCGCCGGCCCGGGGCGGCTTACTTCACGAGTATTTGCACAGTGCACGCGGCGGCATCGATGCCGACGGTCTTTCCGCCACGACAGTGCGCGAGGCCGACCCGGGCGCCGTCGACCTGCCTGTCACCGGCCTCCCCGCGCAGTTGTCGGGTGAGTTCGACGACTTGGGCGATCCCGGTTGCTCCCAGAGGATGGCCCTTGCCCAGCAGACCGCCGCTGGGGTTGATCGGAAGTCGCCCACCGATGGTCGCTTCACCCGCCGCGACAGCATGGAGATACTCACCGCGGGGGAACAGCCCCGCGCCCTCGACCCGCAGCACTTCGGCGATCGAGAAGCAGTCGTGCACTTCGGCGAGGGACACATCCTCCGGCCCGATGCCTGCACGCTCGTACGCCTGCGCCGCTGTCAGGTGCGTCAGCGTCTCGAAACTCATGTCAGAGTCAGGGGTTTCGAGTTCCCCAGACCGCAATGTCGAGGCTGCGAGCATCACACAGCGGTCACGGAACTGGGCGGCGACCTTGGCCGAGACGACCAGGACCGCGGCGGCACCGTCGGTGGCCGGAGAGCACTCCAGCAAGGTCAGCGGGTCGGCGATCGGCCGCGACGCCAGCACTTGTTCGACCGTGACAGGTTTCCTGAAATGGGCCAGCGGGTTCTTGGCGGCGTGCTGCTTGTTCTTGACGCTGACGAGCGCGACCTGTCCGTGATCGACCCCGTAATCGTGCATGTAGCGTTGGGAACGCATCGCGTAGATTCCCGACATCGTCAACCCGTTGACGGTTTCCAAATCCGTTTCGTCGGGTGTGATGGCGCCGGCGAACTTCGAGGTCAGGTGCTCCACCCCGAGAGCGAGAACAACGTCGTGCTCCCCGGCGCGGACCGCCAGTGACGCCTCGCGCAACGCGACCGCCCCACTCGAGCAAGCGTTTTCGACATTCGTCACGGGAAGGCCGGTCATGCCGACCTGCGCGAGAACCCGTTGGCCGATCGATATCCCCTCATACACGCTGCCGCAGTAGGCGGCCTCCACCTGTCGTGGATCGATGCCGCAATCGCGGAGGGCTTCCATCACGGCGGCGGCGCCGAGCTCGATCGACGTGGTATTGGGATGCCGTCCAAACGGAGTCATTCCGACCCCTGCGATGTACACCTCGCTCATATGTGGCCCTCCTTGGAAACATGAAACCGAAAACCAATGACTCGCCGTCCGGCTGAATCCTCGCCCGTCGGTTCGACTTTGAGCTCAACGGCGGTTCCGATGGCTACCTCGCCCGGGGGGTCGGCGACCTGGCCGATGAGTCGAACGCCCGCCGCGAGGTCCACGGACGCAAGCACATACGGCACCGAAAAACCGGGAGCGGCTTGATGAATGACCGTGTAGGAGTACACGGCACCATCCCGGCACAGCGGGATCGGCTCAGAGTCGGGGGACAGGCAGTGCACGCACATTTCCCGGAGCGGGAAGACTGCTCGCGAACAATGCGTGCAGCGCCCTCCGATGAGACAGTAGTCACCGTCTGGGCCCACCCCGATGACGTCGGACACAAACACCTCGCTCGGGTCGCGTGGTGAGCGCGACCAACCTTCAGGTGTTGCTGGTTCAAGCTGCACCGCTGGTGCCCCAATCAAGATTCTGACCGCCGCAGCGGTGCACGTGGTCCGCGGACGCTGAGTCGGTGGTCCGTGCCGGAACTAGTGCAGGTTTCGGTCGAACAAGGCCAGCAGGTCACGGTAGTGCCGCTCGGTGCCCTCGGGGCTGTAGCGGCCGATGGCCGCGAAATCGGCCTGTGTGTAGCCGTGGGGCGCGCCGGCGTATACCTCGGCCTGGTAGCGCACGCCGGCGGCATCGAGGGCCTTGTTGAGGCGTTCGATCTGCTCGGGCGGCAAGGTCTCGTCCTGGTCGGCATGGCCGAAAAACAGTTCGGCGGTGACCTTGTCGGCGACCAGGTGTGGGCTGTCGGGCGCGTCGGTGGCCAGGAAGCCGCCGTGGAATCCGCCACCGGCCGCGACCCGGTCAGGATAGGTGCCGGCGGTGCGCAGCATGAACCCTGCGCCCAAGCAGTACCCGGTCACCCCCACCGGGCCGTCGGTCGTGTACTCGGAGGCTGCCAGCGTGTCCAGGTACACCCCGGTGTCGCGCATGACCAACTCGGGCGTCAAGGCGGCGACTGCCGGCATGACAACCGCTCCCATGTACTCCAAGTTTTCTTCGGGCGTGAGCTGGTCGGGTGATTTGAACACCGGGGCCCGCCCGAGCCGGTAGAACACGTTGGGCGCCAGCACGGTGTACCCGTTGGATGCCAGCCGGTCGGCCATCTCGCGCACCAACGGGCGCAGGCCGACGGCGTCGGAGAACAACAGCACGCCCGGGTGGGCCAGGCCGTCGTCAGGGTGGGAGAGGTAAGCGTCGGCGTTCCCGTCTGGGGTGGGGATGTCGAACGACGTGCCGGTAACGGTGGTCATGAGTGAAGCCCTTCTACCTAGCTGATATGTCAGTCACTGACACTACCAGTGTGCGTCAACGGGCGCCGAAAGTCAATGTCAGGGACTGACACATCATGGGGTATACTCGTGAAATGCCGCGCAGCGCAGAACCAGTTCGCCGGCGTCTGCAGATCGCGGCGCTGGACTTGTACCGCAAACAGGGCTACGAAGCCATCACCGCCGCGGACATTGCCGCTGCAGCAGGCGTTACCGAGCGCACCTTTTTCCGCCATTTTCCGGACAAACGCGACGTGCTGTTCTACAACCAGATTGCCTTCCGAACCGCGCTAGCCAAAGCCATCGCCGACGTGCCCGGCGCCCCCACGCCACTCGCGGTGCTCCGGCAGGCTTCCCGCGCTGTGGTGCCGACCTTGGAAGAGATTAGGCCTTTTGCCCAGCCGCGATGGGAGCTCGTCGCTGCCACACCGGCACTGCGCGAACGAGAGCTCACCAACTTCGCGTTGTTGCAAGATGTTTCCGCCGAAGCGCTAATGGCACGCGGCGTTCCGGAACGGCAGGCCACGCTCGCCGCTCAGGTCGGCGTGGCCGCACTCGGCCAAGCGATCCGCGACTGGATGCCCAATCCCGCAGCCGACTTCGACTCGCTACTCGCCGAAGCGTTCGATGATTTATCCGAACTGGTGCGAAGGCGACGACGTCGCGCTTAGGGTTCTTCGACTCCGGTCCTAGCCGTCCGATCGCAGGCCAAGGCTGACGTCGACTACGTGGGGCCGAGGTCGTCCTCGACGGGGACGCTTGTCGGGCTGAACGAGAGGACCTGAAATCTGTTGCGTGGGAGACACCTAACCTGCCGCCGGTCCGGCGAGCCATCATCGTGAGCATCACCTCGGTTCGTTCGGCCGCGCCGTCTCCCAGGCCAGCGAGGTACTGTGAATGTGCCTTCAATGATGCGATTCCCAAGGCGACCGTATCGGTGACGTCGACGCCATGTCCGGCGATGGGTGACCCTGCGACGAATACCGCGCGTACGCCTCCCCACGGCTCGAGGCCCTCGTCGAGCAATTCGGGAAAAAGCCACCGGTTGCCGGCATCTCGGATCGCATCGATGACGGCGCGACCTGTTGCGATGTGATCGGCTTGGTTGGGCGTGCCGATGGCGTCGGCGTCATGGAAGTTGCCGGTGATCACGATTGTGGGCCGTGCCTGTCGGATTGCGCGGGCGATATCGCGGCGCAGCGGAAGCCCGTATTCGACGACGCCGTCGGGGTATGCAAGGAACCGGACGTC
>Ga0210390_10001603_pt1 | contig 21373 bp, 11 predicted proteins | sample IncBWH11OmetaG_FD_161050 | JGI IMG/M metagenome (GOLD analysis project Ga0210390, IMG submission 161050) | Forest soil microbial communities from Barre Woods Harvard Forest LTER site, Petersham, Massachusetts, United States - Inc-BW-H-11-O ... | reverse complement strand
AATCGCCGCGCGAAATACTACCGGCTCTCCAAGGCGGGCGAGAAACAGCTGGAAGCCGAGACCAAGCGCTGGAGCCGCATTTCCTTGGCGATCGGCCAGGCATTGGAAGCATCGTAGGGAGGTCTGCCCATGCCGCTCCTCGTTAAAGCCCGAAGTTTCCTGCGCAACCTGTTCTTCACCCGCCGTGTGGACGCCGACCTCGACCAGGAAGTCCGTTCCCACCTGGAAATGCTGATCGAAGAAAAGATTCGCGCAGGCATGGCGCCAACCGGAGCGCAACGCGCCGCCCGGATCGAGCTCGGCGGCATCGCACAGGTGGAAGAACAGGTCCGCGAAGAACGACTGGGCAGCTGGCTCCATTCTGCCTGGTCCGATTGCCGCTATGGCCTGCGCCATCTGCGGAAGAATCCCGGCACTGCTGCGGTGATGGTGTTTACACTCGCGCTCGGGATCGGCGCGAGCACGGCAATTTTCAGCGTGGTGTACGGCGTGTTATTGCGGCCGCTGCCGTACGCCAATGCGAACCGGATCATGGCCGTGTTGGAGGTCACTTCACACGGCCAGCCGTCGCGCCTTGCTGATCCAAACTTCGACGACTTCCGCGATCAGAACCGTAGTTTCCAAACGATCGCAAAGTATGACGACTACGTGGCCTCAGTCTCGGGAACAGCGCAGCCCACCCGAACGATGGTTGCGCACGTGTCGCCCGGGTTTCTCAGTGTTTTCGCCATTCAGCCCATGCTTGGGAGGGATTTCAGCGACGGCGACGCGAAAATTGGCGCTGGCCGCTCCGCTCTGGTCAGCTACGGGTACTGGCGACAAGTCCTCGGCGCGCCAACGGACCTCTCGCAGTCGCACCTGAAGATTGATGACGCGGTGTACTCGGTTATCGGCGTGCTCCCGGCGGGTTTTCGTTTTCCGGCGGAGGTGAATTTCTGGCTGCCGGCAGATTTGGACGGCGAGGGCCACAGTCGAACGTCGCACAACTACAGCGCAGTGGGCCGGCTCCGTGAGGGCGTCACCGTCGCGCAAGCGAATCAAGACATCAGCGCAATAGCGCAGCGCATTCACGATACCTCGAGCGAGCAAGGCGATTATCTGCTCAAAGACGCAATGGTTGTGCCGCTGCAGGAATCGCTCACGGGCAAGGCTCGCTTGCCATTGCTGGTGCTGCTCGGCGCGGTGGGATTTCTGTTGCTAGTCGCGTGCGCAAACGTGGCGAATTTGCTGCTGGCGCAAGCGTCGGTGAGAACGCGGGAGCTGGCAATTCGCAGCGCACTCGGTGCCGGACGCGGGCGATTGGTCCGTCAATTTCTTACCGAAGCGTTGCTGCTGTCTGTGGTGGGCGGCGGACTCGGCGTGCTGGGAGCTTTCTGGGGCGTCGCGGGATTGGTCGCACTGGCGCCGGCCGATCTGCTGCGGCTCGAGAGCGTCTCGATCAGTGTTCCAGTGCTGCTGTTCGCGCTGCTGCTGTCGACGGTCGTCGCCGCAGGACTGGGAGCGTTCACCGCGGCGCGCGCCACCTCCGGTGACCTGCGCCAGGGTTTAGTGGAAGGCGGACACGGGCAAGCGGACTCGCGAGGCAGCCGGCGCATCGGCCAAGTGATCGTAGCCGCGCAGGTCGCGATCACGCTGGTGCTGGTGGTCGGAGCGGGATTGCTGGGACGCAGCCTGATCAGAGTGCTCGAAGTGAATCCCGGATTCCGCGTAGAAAAAATTGTTGCGATGGACTTGTCGTTGCCGTGGACGGGCGACGCGGAGGCCAAGGCGGGACAGGCGGTCTTCTTTGCAAATCTGATTGAGCGCCTGAAACAAATCCCAGGCGTGCGCAATGTGGGCGCAGCCAGCGCGCTGCCGCTGGCAGAGGGCGGTCTGCCCGACGGGATGTTTCTGCTGATGTCGCAGAATGAAGTCCCGAAGACCGCGGATGACCTTGACGCGCTGTCGCAGCAAAAGGAACGTGTCGGCATAGCGGACTTCTGCGTCGCCACCGACGGATATTTCCAGGTGCTGGGAATTCCGCTACTTCGCGGACGAATCTTCGACGAACGGGACGGCACCAATTCTCCGCACGTGGCGGTGATCAGCGAATCGCTGGCGCGCGAGCGCTGGCCCGATCAGGACGCGATTGGCCACACAATTGAATTTGGAAACATGGATGGCGACTTGCGTCTATTGACCATAGTGGGAATCGTGGGCGACACGCGCCAATATGCCCTGGACGCGCCGCCGCGCCCCACGGTTTACGTGGATTTATTTCAGCGGCCGAGCGCGGCGATCAGCGTGACGATGTTGAGCGACGCCGACGCGCGGTCGGTGACCGCCGCGGCGCGGGGAATCCTGCGGGAACTGAACCCCGAAATTCCGGCGAAATTCCAAACGTTCTCCCAAGTCTATTCCGCTTCGCTTGGTTCGCGAAGATTCAACGTGATCCTCATCGGATTCTTCGGAATCGTCGCACTGCTGCTGGCGACGGCAGGCGTGTTCGGCGTGATGGCCTGTGCCGTGAACCGCCGCACGCACGAAATTGGCGTGCGTGTCGCACTCGGGGCGCGTTCCGGCGACATTTTGCGGATGGTGTTAAGTGAAGGATTGCGCACGATCCTGATTGGGGTAGCGTTTGGGATTGCCGGAGCGCTGGCCTTGACGCGCACGTTGCAGTCGTTGCTGTTCGGCGTCACTTCCACGGATCCGCTGACGTTCGGCGGTGTGACGCTGCTGTTGGTGGGAGCAGCCCTGGTGGCTTGTCTGGTGCCTGCGGGACGGGCAATGAAAGTAGACCCCATGGTTGCGTTGCGTTACGAATAAAAGTTCGGTTACTGATCGATTCGATTGGCGAGGTGTTCATCATGCCGCTGCTTGTGAAAGCTCGAAGTTTTCTGCGTAATTTGTTTTTTACCCGCCGTGTGGACGCCGACCTCGACCAGGAAGTCCACTCCCATCTCGAAATGCTTATCGAAGAAAAAATCCGAGCCGGCATGACGCCCGCCGAAGCGCAACGCGCCGCGCGCATCGAACTGGGCGGAGTGGAGCAAGTGAAGATACACGTCCGCGATTCGCGGACCGGCGCGTTCCTGGATTCGCTGGTGCAGGACGTGCGCTTCGCGATTCGCGGTCTGCGCCGTACCGCGGGTCTTACCGCGTTCGTCATCATTACACTGGCGCTGGGAATCGGCATGACTTCCGCGATGTTCAGCATGGTGGATGGGCTGATTTTCAGGCCGTATCCGGTGCCACATTCCGGCAACGTGGTGACTCTGGCCGGCACGACGCATGACAGCATGATTGAAGATTTCTCCTATCGCGAATATCTGGACATTCGCGACAAAACGAAAAGCTACGACGGCGTAATCGCGTACGCGGAGATGCAGGCTGTGGGCTTCAGCGCCGAACCATCAGCGACGCCGCGCGTGAAGGGCGGAATGATGGTTTCCGGCAATTTCTTCCGCGTGCTCGGCGTCGAGCCGCGGTTGGGGCGCGGCTTTCGCGAGGATGAGGACCAGGTGCCTGGACGTGATGCCGTCGTGGTGTTGGGACCGGATTTCTGGCACCACGAATTTGCCGGGGATCCCACCGTGGTGGGCCGCACCGTTCGCCTGAACGGTACGCCATTCACCGTAATCGGCGTCGCCCCGGACAGCTTCCCGGGCTTGCTGACCTTCGGGCATCCCGATTTCTACATGCCTCTCGCGATGGCGCGGACATTTTCCACCGACATCGAAAAGAATTTCTTCGAGGACCGCGACGATCGCGAACTGAACGTCAAAGCGCGCCTGCAACCTGGCACGACGCTGGCGCAAGCGCGGAACGAACTCGGCGTAGTGGCAAAAAACTTCGAGCGCGATTATCCGAACGTCACGCGTAGCCGCGGTGCGACGGTGTACACCCAATTCCAGACGCGCACCACCGAAGACCAGAATTGGAGATTCGGCGTGGTCTTCGCGATCCTGGCGCTAGCCGTGCTGCTGGTGGCTTGCACCAACGTCGCGGGATTGCTGCTCAGCCGTGCGCGCGAGCGAGCGCGCGAAATCGCGGTGCGGTTGGCGCTGGGCGCCGGGCGGTTGCGTTTGATCCGGCTGCTGCTAACGGAAAGTTTGATACTGGCGACTTTGGGTGGACTGGCAGGGATCGCCGTCGGCTACGGCGTCATCGAGTGGTTCCACTCGAAAGAGGCCATCGTTTTTGCGACAGAGTTGCCGGTGGCTGTGCCGTTTCACATGGACAATCGCGTGCTGCTGGTGTGCATCGGATTGTCTGTGTTGAGCGCGTTTCTTTGCGGATTGGCTCCGGCGCTGCAGAGCACCCGCGTGGATTTGGTGAATGCGCTTAAGTCCGCCGACGCGGACGTGCCCGGACGCAAGCGTTTGTGGGGCCGCAATATGCTTGTCGTGGCGCAAGTTGCAATGTCGCTCATGCTGCTGACTGCTTCGTTCCTGATGGCGCGCGGATTCCAACACGATTTGCTGGTGGGTACGGGTTTCACGAAAGATCATTTGCTCATGGCCAATTTCGATCCGCGCTTGATTCAATACAATGCGACGCAGACGCAGCAGTTCTACAAGCTGCTGGCCGAGCGCATGCGCGAAACTCCCGGAGTGCAGAGCGAGGCCCTCACGCAGAACATTCCACTTGGAACCGATGACTTCGATGGCTTGACCTTTGTGCCGGACGGTTTCACGATGCCGCCCGACCGTGCGAATTTTGCGTCCACGATGGATACGATTGACGAGGGATATTTCGCGACGATGGGAATTCCGATCTTGCGTGGTCGCGCATTTTTGGCGACGGATACCGCCGATGCGCCGCGCGTAGCCATCGTGAATGCGCACTTCGCGAAGCACTATTGGCCCGGTGGCGACGCCGTGGGCAAACACATCCGCCTGGATAGCAGCGCCGGTGTGCCGGTGGAAATCGTAGGCGTGGCGGAGACCATCAAGTATCAAACGATGACTGACCCAATAGACTTCGTGTACCTGCCGCTGGCGCAGCGTCCTGTGGCGCGCATGGTTTTGATGTTGCGCTCCAGCGGCGATCCGCTGCAATTGGTGCAGCCCGTGAAGGACGCGGTGCGCAGCCTCGATCCGAACCTGCCGCTGCTGCAGACGCGCGCTTATGAGGAGTACTACCTGAACCAAGCCGTGCGCGGGCCCCAAATCGCGATTGATCTGGTCGGCACCATGGGCTTGGTGGGATTGCTGCTCGCGATCGCCGGCCTCTACGGACTGGTGGCGTATAACGTGAGCCGCAGAACTCACGAGATCGGTATACGCATGGCGTTGGGCGCGGCGTCCTCGGACGTGCTCCGCATGGTGATGGGCAAGGGCATCGTCCTCGTAGCGGTTGGAACGGCGCTCGGTCTCGCGATGGGTTTTGCCCTCGAGCAATTCATGAATTCCATGCTCTTCAATTCTGTCGGAGTGGACGTGGTGGCTTACATCATCGTGGTGCCCACGCTGTTTCTGGTGACCATGCTGGCGACCTACGTTCCCGCGCGACGTGCGTCGCGAATTGCACCGACACAGGCATTGCGATACGAGTAGTGCAGTTGGTTTGCGTGCGCGAGATCAGTTTGACGTAAGCTTTCTGAGATCGCATCGCACCGTGACGCGCACTGGCACTGCCTATGTGGGCATCTTCAGGAAGAAATAAACACCAAGAAATCCAAAAATCGCATCCGGCGACCAGGCGGCCAACAGCGGCGGAAGTTGTCCCACCGATCCCATCGCCTCAAACAGCGCGGCCGTGGCCCAATACACAATAGCAACGCCCACGGCGACAGCCAGTCCACCGACCGCCCCACGCGTGCCCGTAAGAAAAGCAAACGGCGCGCCCAGAAACACAATGATCGCGGCAATCAACGGGAACGCAAATTTCTTCTGCCACTGTACGGAAAGCCGCGCGGTATCGAACCCCGCCTGTCGCAGCCCCTGGATGTATTCGCCCAGCTGCCGCCAGTTCATCTGATACGACTGTCGCACCTCACGGCGGAAATAACTCGGGGGCTCGGAAATTTCAGGAAGCGATTGCACTTTGAACGGGGTGTACTGCGACACTTTGCCGTCCTGGAAATCGCGGATCCATCCCCCAGTGAGCGCCCATGTGTTTTCGGACTGCACCCAGGTGGCGCGCTCGGCAAAGACGCGGCGGCGGATCTGGAACGTGTCCGGGTCGAGCTCGAAGACGCTCAATCCGCCGAAAAGATTTTGGTCCGGATCGAACAACTCGTAGTTATAAATCTTTGTGTTCTCGCCGAAAATCCACTGGCGCGCCGGCTGAAAATACGTCTGCGCCGGACGGCCCTTGATCTGGTTGCGCAGCGCATCCTGCCGCTGGTTGGCGTAGGGAAGGTAAGTGTCGTCGAGCAGGAACATCCCCCCGGCGATCAGGCATCCTGCCAGAGTGAGCGGCAGAACCAGGCGATAAAGACTCATGCCGCTGGCCTTGAACGCGATCACTTCATTATTTTTCGCCAGCACCGCCAAAGTGACCAGCGTCGCCACCAGCGTGGCCAGCGGAGCCAGCTGGTACATCATCAACGGCACCAGGTAGCGAAAATAGCTGAGGACCATCGAAATGGGGATGTTGTTTTTCGAAATGTCTCCGAGCAGGTCGAAAAGAGTGAACGCGTCAAAAATCAGAATGAAGCCTGCCAGCAGCACCAGAAAATAATAAAAAAATTGCTGCAGAAGATAGACGTCGATCAGCATGGGAAAGGCGACCGCCGTCCCTTCCGGAACAATCTTGCGCGAATCCGCGTGCGTCGCGACCCCGCTGCGTCCGCTGCCGAGCGTGCCGTTCGAAGCGGGAATTGGCGCGGCATCGGCCTCGCGGCGGCGTTCCGGGCGTGAGCGCCGGAAGAAGGAGTCGAACCAAACCACCACCGCATTCGGTTTCCGGATGCTTTCGATGCGACGCAGAAAAATCAGCCCCAGGATCAGCCCCGCGATATTTCCCGCCCAAATTCCCGCCCACGGCGCGACCGAGCCTTGCTGCGCCATGTGCGCGCCGGTAACGAAAAGAAAATAGTAGCCGCCGATCAGCACCAGCGTCAGAATCAATCCGGCCGCGCGCCCCCCTCGCCGCGGACGCACGCCGATCGGCACTCCCAGCAGCGCAAATACCAGGCACGCGGCGGGGAAAGCGATGCGGCGATGAAATTCCACGCGCGCGTCGCGCCAGTGCGGACCCTTTTCGGCCAGCAGTTCGGAAATCGAGCGCTCCGAGACTGACACCGCCACGTTCTTCGGTCCGGTGACCGGGCTGGAAATCTCCACCGGAATTTCACTCTGCCCGAAAGACGTCACATTGTAATGTTGAGGCGCGCGCGGGTCGTATTCGTGGGTGCTGCCGCTGCCCAGATGCAATTCGAACTTGTTGTTTTCGGGGTCGGCAACCACCTGCGCGCCCTGGGCGATCGTCACATCGGAGCTGGCGGCCTTTCCCGAGGAAGCGAGGAACACGCCATGCCAGCGCGTCGCTGCGGCCTCCACATCTTGCACGTATAATATATAGTGTGGGATCTGCTCGTTGAAGACGCGCGGCTGGATCGCGTAAGGTGCCTGGGTCAGCAGCAGGCGTGCTTCCAGGCTTTGCAGTGTGCGGATGGCCGCAGGGCTGAGCCAAAATGTCAGCACCAGAGTGCCCAGGCTGCAGCCCAGCGCCACGAATCCGATAGGCACCAGCAGGCGCCGCAGGCTGATGCCCGAAGCGTGCAGCGCGACGATTTCGCTATCGGCGGAGAGCCGCCCGAGGCCGATCAACACGCCAACCAGCACGGCCATGGGAATGGTGAAGGCCAACACCGGCGTCAGCGAGCACAGAAAAATCAGCGCGACGGTGAAGGCGCCGCCCGAATGGCGCACCACCAGATCCATCAAACGAACCAGTTGCGGGACGAAGAATACGAAAGTGAAGACAGCGAGGCCCAGGATGGCGTGCGAGCCGACTTCGCGACCGATATATTTATCGAGCAGGCGCATAATTGCGCTTGCGAATTCTAGCATGGACGTTCCGGACGTGCGGGCGAGTTAGGTTTTGAGTTAACGGAGACGCGGAGGATAAGAAGTTGGGCCGAGTAAACCTGGTTTTAGTTTGGCACATGCACCAGCCGCAATATCGCGACCCCGTGTCCGGGCGCTACATGCTGCCCTGGACCCGTCTGCACGCCCTGAAAGACTACTGGGGCATGGTGAAAGTGCTGGCGGAATTTCCGGGCGTACACGCGACATTCAATATCGTGCCGCTGCTGGCCGCGCAGATCGAGGAATACGCCAGCGGAAAATTTCGCGAGCCGTGGTTTGAAGTGGTTTTCGCGCCGGCAGACCAGCTGAAGCCCGAACAGAAAAGGGAAATCCTGGAACGTGCGTTTCAGGTGAACGAAATCTACGTGCAGCGTTGGCCGCGTTTTTCTGACCTGCAAGCCCAGGTGCGTTCCGCCGGAGCCGAAGCATGCGCCGCGCGTTTCAATGAACAGGATTGGCGCGACCTGCAATTGCTTTCGCAGCTGGCGTGGATGGATGAGGAATACATCGCGAAAGACCCGGTGGTGAATCTGCTGGCGGCGAAGGGAACTGGCTTCACCGAGCGCGACAAGCAGCTGCTGCGCGAAAAACAGCTGGAGCTGCTGGGCGCGGTGCTTCCGGAGTATCGCATCGCCGCCGAGAGCGGACAAATCGAAATTTCCACCACGCCTTATTACCATCCGATTCTTCCGCTGCTTTGCGACACCGACATCGCCCGCGTTTCCAATCCGCACACGCCGCTGCCGCAGCCGCCCTTCCGCTTTCCCAGCGACGCGCGCGAACAACTCCTGCGTGCCCGAAAATACCACGAACGCGTCTTCGGTAAGCCGCCCGCGGGATTGTGGCCTTCGGAAGGTTCGGTGTCCGACGAGGCGCTCGAAATTGCCGCGGACTTGGGCTTCAAGTGGTTTGCAACGGATGAAGGCGTGCTCGGACGCACGCGCAACATCGGTTTCTGGCGCGACGCCGGCGGCTACCCGGAAAATGGGCCGGAACTTTATTCACCGTGGAAATTGCAGCGCGCCGGCAAAGAAATGCATGGATTTTTCCGCGATCATTATGTTTCGGACCTCGTGGGCTTCGTTTACAGCCGCATGGGCGCGGTGCAGGCTGCCGAAGACTTCCACCGCAGGATTCGCGCCATCGGCGACCGCGAACCGGCCGGCCGCACGGCCACGGTGAGCATCATCCTGGACGGCGAAAACGCCTGGGAATATTACCCGGAGAATGGGCGCCAATTCCTTCGCGAATTTTATCGCCGCGTGCAGAACGATACGGAGATTCGCGCGCTCACCGCGAGCGAAGCCGTCGAAGCCAATCCCAACGCGCCCACCATGCCGGGAATTTTCCCCGGGTCCTGGATCAATGCGAATTTTGACGTGTGGATCGGCCACCGCGAAGACGTGCGCGCCTGGGATCTGTTGCGCGACGCGCGCGAAATCTACGAGCGAGTCGCCCAGGGCAAATCTGGAAAAGCAACAGCTGAGCAACTAGCGCGCGCATACGAAGCCGTGCTGGCAGCCGAAGGCAGCGATTGGAATTGGTGGTACGGCCCGGAGCACGGTTCCGCGAACGACGCCGAATTTGACGACCTCTATCGCAAGCACCTTACCGAGATTTACACCGCGCTGGGAGAGCATGCGCCGGACGTACTGGCACACCCCATCAAGAAGGCGCCGGAACTGGGCCGCCGCGAGCCACCGGAATCGTATCTGGACGTGACTGTGGATGGCCGCGAAACCAGTTATTTCGAATGGCTCGGCGCAGGTTTGTATGCCACTGATCCTCGCGGCGGCACCATGCACGGGCGCTCACGCGCGCTGGTTGGACTCTATTACGGATTCAGCGAAAAATATTTTTATCTGCGCGTGGATCCCGTGCCCGAAGCGATTGTGGAGATCCCGGATTTTCAATTGCGGCTCACGCTGTGGGGTTCGCGCGAAACGCGCATCACCGTGCGTGTCGCCAAAGGCAAATTCGCCGGCTGCATCGTTGAGCAGGGCGGCGCCTGCCTGCTGCATCCCGAAACGATCGTCACGGCGGCGTTCGGCAAAATTATCGAAGTAGCCATGGCACGCGAATTGTTCGACCTGCGCGGCCGGCGGCAATTGTTCCTCACCGTCGCGCTGTGGGAAGGCGGCCTGCCAGTCGAAGTCCTGCCCGTCGACGGTATGCTCGAGCTGATCCTCGGCGAGGAAAATTTCGCGTGGACCACCGAGACCGAAGCCAAAGTGTAGTGTCAGCCTTCGGTGTGGGCCGAGAGGGAAGCAGATGGAACAGCGCGTCAGCTTAATCACGCTGGGCGTCGAAAATCTCGAGCGCAGCAGGGAATTCTACGAGCGCCTCGGATGGCGGCGTTCCATGGCGCAGTTTGAAGGTATCGTGTTTTTCCAAGCCGGCGGGATCGCCGTGGCACTGTTCCCGCGGGACGATCTGGCGAAGGATGCGAATGTCTCGCCGGACTGCTCGGGATTCCAACGCATAGCGCTGGCATACAACGCGCGTAGTCGTACTGAAGTTGACTCCGTGCTCGCGGACGCCGTGGCCGCAGGTGCAAAACTTCTCAAGCCGGCGCAGGAAGCATTTTGGGGCGGCTATTCCGGCTACTTTTCCGATCTCGACGGCTTCCTGTGGGAAGTAGCCTGGAATCCATCCTTCTCGATCGCCGAAGACGGCAGCATTCGCATCCCCGACTAGCTCGCAATTCCAGTCAGTGAAGTTCGTCACACGAAGATTCAAATGCTTTGCCCACCAGAATCTTTCCTTGTATCGTGCACCGCAGGTGATCCCTCCATAGCCCTTGAAAGCAAATCCGCCGCACCACCACTCGGACAAACTCCAAGCTCGACGCTCATCCATTTGCCACGCGACCGCCGTTTGCCCCTTTTCGGGTTGATGGCTGTTGCATTTTTCACCACGTGCGGCGGTCCGTTCGGGCTAGAGCCGCTGCCTGCTGCCGTAGGACCCGGCTGGGCTGTCGTCTTGATTCTTGCCGCGCCGCTATTCTGGAGCCTCCCGATGGCGCTGATGGTAGCGGAACTTTCGACACTGATGCCGGAGGAAGGTGGATATTACGTATGGGTACGCGAAACGATGGGTCCGTTCTGGGGTGTGCAAGAAGCCTGGTGGACGATGGGCTACTCCATCGGCCTGATGGCCAGCTTTCCGGTGCTCTTCGCCAGCTATGTTTCTTACTTCATTCCAGCGCTTGCGCCGGGCGTGAACGCAACGCACCCGGGCCTGCTGGCATTTATTCGCTGGGCAGTAGCCGCGGCGTTCATCTTGTCCGCGATGGCCGTGAATTTGCGCGGGGCGCGCGATGTAGGCCGCTCATCCAAAATGGGCGCGTGTTTCGTATTAGGCGCATTCGCGCTGATGGTCGTCACCTGGCTGCTGCGCGGTACGGCGAATCACGCCGTGGTCGGCATCGTGACGCGAGACCTTGCTACAGCTAATCCCCGCGCCTTGCTTCTGGGTCTATCCCTACTTTCGTTCAATTTTTCCGGCTGGGATAACGTCTCCACCTTCGCCGCCGAAGTTGACCGCCCGCAGCGCAACTACCCCATCGCGCTGGGCGGAGCGCTCTTGGCGCTGGTGCTCTGCTATCTGCTGCCCATGCTCGCAGGCCTCAGCGTCACCACCAGTCCGGCAATCTGGAACACCGATTCCGGTTGGCCCGCGATATCGCAGTTAATAGGAGGGCCTTGGCTGGGCGCCGTCGTTGCAGCGGCGGGGGTCGTGTCCATGTGGGCGCTGTTCAACGCGCAACTACTCTATGTTTCGCGCTTGCCCTTTGTGATGGCGCGCGACCGTTGGCTTCCGCAGCTCCTCGCAAAGGTTTCACCGGAAACTGGCGTTCCGCGAGTAGCAATTCTCATTTTTTGCGGAATCACGGCGGTGTTCGCCGCTCTTCCTTTCGGCAGCCTCGCCATTATTACTTGCCTTTTGTACACACCGGCCCTCGTGCTGGAGTTTCTCGCCCTGATTATTTTGCGCATGCGCCGCCCGAACGTACCCCATAGTTTCCGCATCCCAGGCGGATGGTGGGGCATGAGCGCGGTTTGCGTGGCATTTTTTGCGGGAGCTCTCCTCGTAGTGCTTGCAACGTTGCGCGAATGGAGATCTTATCCCGGTCAGCTTCTGGTGGTCGGATTTGTGATATTCACGGGTGTCGCTTTGTATCTCCTGCGGCACCGCGTCGCGTTATCCGCAGCTCGCCCGTCGGGTGCGGTCAACACGGATTGACATTGCCAATTATTAGGAAGATAGTCGCGCTACCCCTTTTCAGTAGTCTCTTGGGTCCTCACAATCAGGGCCTTTGCGTCTGCGGTGTTGGAGACGCCCAAGCTGGAAACAGATACCGGTTCCAGCGGAGGCGTCGATGGGCTCCAAAGGCTATCCTGCCAGCGTCTTATTTTACTTTGCGATTGCCGTGAGCTTCCTGGCCGTGGGCCGCGTGGTGCTGCGCGCCCGGGACTTTGCGCGAACCAGAACGTCGTCTGTCGGAAATCCATGGCACTCAAAGGTCATGCCATCTGGCTCGGACGTTCCGTCGCTTCCGATTCTGACCGCAGAACTAAAGCCGCGCCCGCCCGGTTTGACGACACCGAAATTCCGCACAAGCGCTCCCGCTGAACCATTTCTCGCGCCGCAGCCTTTCGCGACGCCCCTCCCGCAGTCAGCAGCTCACTCCATGCCAGCAAATTTTTCTTTGCCCATTACTTTTGAGCCAGCGGCCGCATCTCCAGGACAAACCGTGCAGTACGTCGGCCATGGCAAAGGAATGACGGTTCTCCTGGAATCCGACGGCATCGAAATCACCGTCGGAAACGCGCTGGGCGCGAGTGCACCGCCGAGCAACGTGAAATTGCGATTGGTGAACAGCGCCGCTCAGCAGACGACCGCGAGTGGCCCGCCATCAAACGCCAGTCAATCCGCGCCGCAGCGGCGCCACAGAAAGCCAAACAACGCGAACTCCACTCCGAGAACGCGGCGCGGCCCGAACCGACGAAACATGCCGCACCGCGATACTCCCGGACACAAGGGGCAGGCGCCCCGCGGGCAACATCCGCCCACGCAGCGGATCCCTCGTCAGACCAAACCCACCGGACAGCTCGAACCTCCGCAGGGAACTGACGCAACTATCCAGGAACGATTCGCATGGCAAGGCGAGAACGCCGTCGGCGGCGAAAGCAATTATTTCGTGGGCAGCGATCCCGCACAATGGCGCACACACGTGAAGCATTTCGCCGCGGTGGAAGCGCACAACGTTTTCCCGGGTGTGGACATAGTCGCGTACGGCAACCCTGAAGGAGTGGAATATGATCTGCGCATCGCGCCAGGCGTGAACGCCGACGACTTGCGGCTCGCAATCGCGGGCAGTGGCGCCGCAGCCGCAGGTTCCGAACACACTCGCTTGGATCCCTCAGGAGACCTAATCATCAACCTCGATGGCCGCGAGCTGCGCATGAAGAAGCCCGCAATTTACGAAGAGTGGGCCGCCAGGCGAGAGCAGCCGCTGCGGCGGAAACAAATTGACGGCGGTTACGCGATGGCAGCAAACGGCAGCGTCGCATTCCGGGTAGGCCCGCATGATCCGCTCGCGACTCTGGTGCTCGATCCTTCATTAGCCGTTTCCTACACCACATTTCTCGGCGGCACAGGCAGCGACACGGCGCGGAGCATCGCGCTAGACGCCGCCGGAAACGTGTACATCGGCGGCACCACCACCTCCGCGGCAACCTTCACGCAACCCGGCACGCACCTCGGCCCCAACGGCGGCTCGGATTTCTTCATCGCGAAAATAAATCCGGCACTCAGCGGTCCAAGCTCGCTCGTGTATCTGTCCTTCATCGGCGGTAGCGGCGCCGAATCGGGCGGCGCAATCGCCGTGGACGGCAGCGGTAACGTCGCGATCGCGGGAACCAGCAATTCGGTGGACTATCCGACAACCGACAGCAGCACGCTCACCGTCGGAATATATGGCGTCGCCGTAAACGACGCAGCCGTCACCGAAATTGATCCCACCGGCGCGAAGCTGGTCTATTCCACCCTGTTCGGCGGCAATGGCAACGAGGCCACCGTCAGTCCCGGCGGTATCGCCATGGATTCCGCAGGCGACATCTATCTCGCCATGGACACGCAGTCAACTAACTTGACGATCGCTCCAGTCCTGCCGGAGACGCCGTATTCGTCCGTTTACGGCGGCGGATTTTCGGACGGCTTTCTGGCGATTTTTGTGCCGGTCGTTACTGGCACCACGCCGCACCTGAAGTATTGCACGTATCTGGGAATCTTCGCGGGCGTCACGGTCACAGGCGTCGCCGTGGATTCACTCGGCAATGCCTACCTCGCCGGCTACACCTCGAACCCCACCGGCACGCTGCCCACCACAAATGGATTCCAGACCACCTACAGCGGCGACCCCTTCGATGGATTCGTAATCAAGATCCTGCCTTCGGGAAACGGTGTAGCGGATTTGTCTTACGGAACTTTTCTGGGCGGCTCGGGAATGGATCAAGCGCTCGCGATCGCCGTGGGCACGGAATTGCCCGGCACCGTGTACGTCACCGGAACCACGCAGTCCGTGAATTTCCCAGTGACGGGCACGACCCTCGGCAACATCGTGGCCTACCAGTCCCGTTTGAGCGGCAGTGCCAACGCGTTCCTCTCCGTGATCGGCCAGAACGGCGCGGGCATGACTTCGCTGCTCTATTCCAGCTACTTGGGCGGAGCGACTACTGACATAGGCCTGGGCGTCTGGTACGCGCAGACCAACCAGATCTATGTTTCCGGCAGCACCACTTCCGCAAATTTTCCGGCGCAGTTTAATTTTCAGCCTTACAGCGGCGATCAGGACGCTTTCGTAACGGAACTGGACCCGACTTCATCCGGTGCGGCGTCGCTGCTATTTTCCACCCCGCTCGGTGGAACCTCGACAGCAGGTGTCAGCGCCACCGCGGTAGCAACGGCGATTGCCGTGGACTCAAAAGCGAACGTCTATGTAGCCGGCGCGACGATCGCCGGAAATTTCCCCGTGGCGGGAAATCCCAATAACGGCGCGCAGCTGACTTGCGCGAGCTGCCAGCAGACGCCGCCACTGAATGACGCATTTCTGGTGGAAATTACGCCCAGCAGCGCGGCTCTGCCCAGCGTGTCACTCAACACCGGAAAAGTGAACTTCGGCGCGCAGCCCGTAGGCTCTCTCACCATTCCGCCGCAAGGCGTCGCCGTGAAAAACTCGGGCGACGCGCCCCTGAATATTTCCAACATCACTCTGGCCGGCCCTAATGTCGCTGATTTTTCGCTCGAAGGTCCCACGGCTTGCACCACCGCGCCAATCCCGCCCGGGGATATGTGTTCGTTCGAAGTAGGGTTTGTGCCGTCGCTCGTGGGGCCAGAGGGCGCATTCGTGAATTTTGCCGACGATGCTCCGAACGGTTCGCAGGTTTTGGAAGTAGTGGGAATCGGCGGCGGCCCGCTTGCGGTCGTCTCGCCGCTCAGCGTGAATTTTGGCAATCAGCCGGAGGGCACCACCTCCAGCTCCGCGCAAGTAATCACACTCACGAATGGCGGGAACCAGCCGCTCACCGTCAGCGAGGTAGTACTGCCGTCCGGACCGCTCGCCGGAGAATTTCCTTTGGACAGCCCCGTCTCGGCCTGCGCTGCAAAGGTGCTGCCGCCGGGCGGTAGCTGTTCCATAGCGATTAATTTTCAACCGCAGACCACCGGATTCGTGAGCGCCCAGATCGGATTTGTGGACAACTCCGGATTCATCACGGGCTCGGAGCAAGTCATCGACGTCAGCGGCACTGGAACCGGCGTGGCGCCCATCTTGACCGTCGCTCCCACGTCGATTTCGTTCGGCACCCAGCCCGTGGGCATCACCAGCGGAACGCAGACCGTGACGCTGACAAATGCCGGGAGCGCTTTGCTGAATTTGACGGGCTTCGCCATCACCGGCAGCAATTCCACGAATTTTGGGTTTCTTGTGAAGGGCGCAACTCCCTGCCAGTTGCCGAGCGGCACGCTAACCGCCGGCGCGAGCTGCACCATTTCCGTCGATTTCGCGCCGCAGGCGGCGGGCCCGGTGAGCGCGACGTTAAGCATTTCTGATAATGCGTCGGGAAGCCCGCAGAACGTGGCTCTCAGCGGGAACGGCGGTACCTCGGGCATATCGCTCGCGCCGGCCACTTTGAATTTTCCGTCTCAGACCGTCGGGGCCAACAGCGTGGCGGAAGCCATTTCCGTCAACAACACCGGCACGACTGCTGTCGCGATGACCATCAGCCTGGGGGGCACCGATCCGGGTGATTTCGCGGAAACCGATAACTGTTCGCAGAGTCCTTTGGCAGCCGGCAAAACCTGCGTCATTAGCGTCACCTTCGACCCCGCACAGACTGGAATCCGCTCGGCCCAGGTAATGATTTCTGATAGTGCGCCGCACAGCCCGCAAATCGTCGCGGTTGGCGGTACGGCAGTTCAGGCTACCGCTACGGTTTCGCCCACCGGCACGATCAGTTTTGGCGGCACGCTGGCCGGCACCTCGTCCGCGCCCGTCACAGTGACGATTGCGAATAGCGGCACGGCTCCCGCGGTTCTCACTGTTGCCGGCGCCAGCGTGAATCCCCCGGGGAATTTCACGTCCACCAACAATTGCAACGCGGGGGTTCCCGCCGGCGGCTCTTGCACGCTTGCCGTTACGTTCACTCCGCTCGCGTCACCCGTGGCCGCGCCCTGCGGCTCCACGGCCGGAGCCAAAACCGCCACCCTCACGATCACGGACAACGCGCCCACCAGCCCGCAAACCATCGCCCTATCCGGCGCCGCCATGGACTATTGCCTCGCGCCTTCCGGTGTCGCCAGCCAAACCGTCACCGCCGGGACTCCAGCGACCTACCAGCTCGTTGCAGATTCCTTGGATACTTTCGCCGGCGCTGTGGCGCTCACTTGCACCGACGCAGCATCGCTCAGCACCTGCACCGTACAGCCGGCAACGGTAAATCTCACGTCGGGCGCGCAAGTGCCCATCGTGCTCAACGTGGTCACCGCCACCAACAGCGCAGTGCCATTCGGCGCACCTCCGGGCGCACGTCATCTCGGACCGCCTGTGCCGGACACAGGTAGATGGAGCCCACGCGGATTCGTCCTCTGGACGTTTTTGCTGCTCTTGCCGATTTTGTTATGGGCCGCGACTGAAAACCGTCAGCCATCGCGCTCGCTGCGATTCGCGCAGACCGGAGCGTTAGCCCTCCTGCTTTCGGCCGGGCTCGTGGCGTGTTTTGGCAGCGGCAGCGGCACTCCAGCATTGCCGCCCGTCGGAACGACCACCGGCACTTACACGCTGACAGTTACGGGAACTTTTACCGGCACAGGAGGAAGCACGTCGCGGAATGTGCAGGTAACTCTAGTGGTGCAGTAGATCCCCAAGGAGTTCGCGAAGTAAATTGCCGGCGCGAGCGAGCGCGCATCCGAGTGCGCCCGCGCCACAGTCCACGCTCAGAAAACTTTAATCGCCAAATCGCGTGGATGCGAGCCCACCGCAATCAACGCAGTAGGAGGCCGCGGCGGTGTCAATCCCGGTTGCCCCGAAGGCAAGGTCCTGGTGCGAATCGCGGCCACGTCGTTCGACGCCGTGTCCACCACCAGCAAAATGTCGCCGCCCGGAGTGAGTGCGCAAGTCACCGGCGCCTGTCCCGCCTGAATCGGGCGGCCCACCTGCCGCGTCTCCACTGTCACTGGCACCACGTGCCCCGCGGCAGTGTCCGAAACGTATAAGGTGCTAGTGGTCGGAGCGAACACCGCGGACGTCGGCGACATTCCCAGCAGCAGAAAATCAGCCACTTCATTGGTGTCGGTGTTCACGATCAACAATCCATGCGCCGAGCTCGAAGCGATGTACAGTTCGCCGCCATCCGGTTTGAGATCCAGGTCATCAGCCGTGCCACCCAGCGCCAAATTCGCCAGCAAAACTTTTCGCTTCAAATCCACCACGGAAACTTGATTAGCCGTGCCCGAAGTGATGAACGCCTTGGAATCGTCAGGCAAAATCGCGATCTGCTCTGGACCCGGCGCCGTTGCTACGGTCGCTACAAGTGCGAGCGTCCCAGCGTCTAGAAGCGAAACGGTGGCGTCGTCGCGATTGCTCACCACAATAATTTTGCCATCGCCGGTGACGCGCGCGATCCACGGCCGCCGTCCGGCGTGCCCGCGCGCAACAATCTGCCGCGTCGAAGTGTCTATCGCGACCACCGCATTCGATCCCGACGCCGCCACGTAAGCCCGCCGCCCGTCCGGAGAAAAATCCAGCGCATAAGGCGCCGCACCCACGGGAATTCGCGCGACGACCTGATTCGCCTGCACGTCCAGCACCCACGCATAACCGCCCGCGGAGCTAAGCCCCCAAATTTCCGCCCGCTTAGGATGTGCGCGCAAGCCGCTAGGCCCCGGTCCGACGACAATCGTTCCCACCGGCGAAAGTTTAACCAGATCAATCACCGAAACGGTGCCGTCGCCCGTGTTCCCCACATAAGCGAAAAGATGCAGCCCCGGACGCAAAAACGCCGGGCGCAATTCCAGCGCGACTTCACGAATGGCCAGCGCAGCGAGAATTACCAGCAGGAATACCAGGCGATAATTGAAGCGCAGTTTCAATTGATGGTGCGGCCCAGCACGGCGGCGATCTGGCGAACTTCCCGGATCAATTGCTCGAATTCCGCCGGCAGGATGGATTGCGGCCCGTCGGAAAGCGCGCGGTCTGGATCGTGATGCACTTCCACCAGCAGCCCATCTGCGCCCACGGCCACCGCGGCGCGCGACAGCGGCAATACTTTATTGCGCCGCCCGGTGCCATGCGAAGGATCCACCACAATCGGCAGGTGGCTGCGCTTTTGCACAGCGGGCACGACCGCCAGGTCCAGCGTATTGCGCGTGAAATCCGAAAACGTACGCACGCCGCGCTCGCACAAAATCACCGCGTAGTTTCCTTCAGACATCAAGTACTCGGCAGCCATCAGAAATTCGTCCAGCGTTGCGGACATGCCGCGTTTCAGCAGCACCGGTTTTTTGGCGCGGCCGGCGCGCTTCAGCAAAGAAAAATTCTGCATGTTGCGCGCGCCGATCTGGATCACGTCCGCATATTCCTCCACCAGGTCCAGCGATTCGTGGTCAATCGCTTCTGTGATGATGCCTAGCCCCAATTCCTTGCGCACATCGCTCATGATCTCCAGGCCCGCTTCGCCCAGCCCCTGAAAACTGTACGGCGAAGTGCGCGGTTTGTAAGCACCCCCGCGGAACAGCCGCGCTCCGGCAGCCTTCACATGTTTCGCCACAGTAAAAGCCTGCTCTCGCGTCTCAATCGCGCAAGGTCCGGCGACCATCGCCACTTCGGTGCCGCCAAACGCCACATCACCCAGCGGTGTAGGAACACGTACCACCGTGTTTTCCGCCTTCACGTCGCGGCTCACCAATTTGTATGGCTTGCTGACCGGAATACATTCGATCACGCCCGGCATGGATTCCAGCGACCCCAAATCCACCGCGCCGGAATTGCCAGTGATGCACACAGCCGTCCGCCCCGCGCCAGGCACCGGCAGCGCTTTGAAACCGAGCGACTCAATGCGCTCACAGACCGCGCGTACCTGTTCGTCCGTCGCGTGCGACTGCATCACCACCAGCATGAACGCCCCCTGAGGAAAAGCGAATCACAGAGTTTACTGCATGCGAGAAGCGCCCTGCAAATCATGCGCGCCGGAAATCACGACCGCAAAACGCACGCCCAAAGCAGAACAAGAAACCCAAGCACACTTAATACCGAACGCACCGCGTGCAGGCGCGCCCATTTCGCGAGCAGCGATTCCAATACCTGCGCGTCAAGCTGCCCACTTTCGTCTAGCAGCAATCGGTTCGTCGGCATAATGAACACCAACGTGAAGGGCACCACAGCTCCAACCAGGATGCCGCCCAGCAGCCAGAACCAACTTTGCGTAAGCACCGCAAGTGACACTCCGCACAGAAAACACACCATGGCCAAAACAGCCTGTGGCGGCGCGGCGCGTTTATAGCTCGGGCGAAACTCCTGTAGTGCGGCGGAAGCCCCGAGAGTCATGCGCGCGGGATGCTCAACGGTCGTAAGATAAAGCGCCGCGCCTCCGAACATGCCGGAACTGAGCAGCGCAAGAAGCTTTAGAACGTTCTCCATGGCAGGATTCAAGCACAATTCGGAGCCGATACGCAAAGAGCGAGGCCGTGCTTGAAGGGAAAAAAAGTTGGAGGCGCGGGGCGGAATCGAACCGCCGATAAAGGTTTTGCAGACCTTTGCCTTACCACTTGGCGACCGCGCCGCATGCTCGTGGCAGAACCAAATCATAGCATCGGAAGCGTGAGGCGACGTACCGAAGATTCGCATGATGGTTATTTGTTAGTCTCTGGTAGCGTGCCGAACGGAAACGCCGGAAGGGGAGGAGCGGATGAAGCCGAGCGAAAAGCCAGGCGCGGCGAGACTGCTGCAAACGCTCCATGTGCGCACCAAACGACGCACCGAGCTGCAGGACGTGACCGACCAGGTCGCAGCAGCCGTCAGCGAATCGAGATGCCCCGACGGCGTGTGCCATCTCTATGTCCCGCATACCACCGCGAGCGTAATCATCAACGAAGGCTATGATCCAGCAGTGGCGCAGGATCTCGCTGCGGCATTCGACCGTCTCGTACCGCGCGTCGCGAATTCCGCGCACGCGGAAGGCAATTCCGATTCGCACATTAAGACGGCCCTGGCGGGCTCGTCGCAAACAGTATGGATCGTCGACGGGAAACTCGCGCTCGGCCGCTGGCAGCGCATCTTCTTCGCGGAATTCGACGGCCCGCGCAGCAGGGAACTGCACATCAAGATTGTTCCGGATGCCGCAACTTAAACACGATGCGTGACGTCCAAGGTTCAGCATCACACGCGCGGTCTACGCGTGAAGTGACTTTCGTTTGGCGGTAAACTGGGTGTCCATGAAACGAGCGCTGTCAGCGGCAGCTGTCATTGCGGTATTAGTGCTCTTGGTCTCGACCGAGGCCAGCGACGGAATACCCACGAAGAATGACATTTCCATTGCCGTGGTGGGCGACCAGCAGGTCGTTGGTCAACCATTTCCGGTGCGCATTCGCAATAATGGCCAGAAGCGGCTTACTTTCTGCCTGGGCGCTTGCGGCGTGATCGTCGTTGCCGGCAGCGGGCACCCCGCGCCGGCATTTGCAGTGCAAGCCCGAAAGGGAAAAAAATGGAGCAAGGAGGTGCTGAGCTGCGTGCCCGGCGGCGACGCTACCTCCGGCATCCTGCACGGCGGCGCAATTCTGGAATTGACACCGCA
>Ga0210390_10001602_pt1 | contig 21393 bp, 13 predicted proteins | sample IncBWH11OmetaG_FD_161050 | JGI IMG/M metagenome (GOLD analysis project Ga0210390, IMG submission 161050) | Forest soil microbial communities from Barre Woods Harvard Forest LTER site, Petersham, Massachusetts, United States - Inc-BW-H-11-O ... | reverse complement strand
GCGGCCAGCACAATATTCAGCCAGGCCAACCCCTGCCCGATGCGCTCACCGGCCTACTCACCGCTACGCCTTATTCCTACACCATCACCGCAGCCGCCAACGTTACCCCGCAAGGTAACAAGTTTGACGAAGCCGCTGTCCGCCGCAACGCTTATGACTTCTACTTCCAGGATGCCTGGAAAATTTCTCAGCGTTGGGTCCTCACCTACGGCCTGCGCTACGAACTGAACTCGCCCATCCGCGAAGCCCACAATCGCACTTCCGTGGGCTTCCCCGTCGACGCTCAGGGAAATTCCAGCAGCTATTTCGCTCCCGGCGCCCGACAGATTTACACCTTCAATCCTCAGCCCATTTATCCCACGGACTGGCGCGGATTCGGACCGCGCGTTGCCATCGACTTCGCCGCCACCAAACGCACGACCTTTCATGCCGGTGCCGCCATTACCACGCTGCTCCCGAATCTCTGGCAAACCAATTTTGTGACCGGCGGATTCCCGCTGGTATTTCAGCCGCTCATCACCGCGTCTCCAGGCACTCCTGTTCCTTTTCACACCACCGCGGTCCCCTTGCAACTTCCCCCCGTCTACACCACCAGCGGCCAACCGCTCTTCCCCGGCGGCGACAGCACCAGCGTTCTTCCCAATACCCAAATCGATGTGCAACGCTACCAGACCGATGTGGAAGCGCTCACTCCCGGCGACCAAACACAACTCATCAATGCCTCCTTCATTGAACGCAACTTTCGCGACGGCTACATCGGCACTTACGCTTTGGGCTTAGATCACGATTTTGGCGGTATCCTCCTGAGTGCCTCCTATGTCGGCACCGCGGGTGTGCACTTACCCAGAGTTTTTTCGCCCAATGGATACGCGGGGGCCGATCCCGCTTTCGCTCCGTTCACGCAATTCAATGCCGCAGGACAAGCGATTGCCGGATACGGCCCGGAATCGGTGATGCAATCCGCTTCGCACTCGTCCTACAACGGATTGCAGAGTAGTTTGACGAAGAATAGCGCGCGCTACGGCTTGGGCTTTCAGGCCAGCTACACCTATTCCAAGTCGCTCGACGACACGAGTACCGTTCTCGGCGGCATTCCCGCAAATGCGGGAGTCATTTTGCAGGCGCTGTCGCAGAATCCACGTGATCCACGCGCGGAAAAAGGTCCGTCGACTTTCGACATAACCCAAGCCTTCTCTCTGAGCCTGATTTGGGCGATTCCCCTGGATCGCGTCGAACTCCTGCAACCGTTGGGCACCAGAGTCACGCAAGGCTGGCAAGTCTTGAACGTCACTTCCGTCATGACCGGGCCGCCGTTCACCGTTTACTCCGGAATTCAACAAACGGGAGCCGGCGCGGGTGGAACCGACCGGCCCGATTTAGTGACCATGCCGGACTTGTCCACCAGTCGCACCATTCGCGAGGATTACTTTGGCCGCGGTGCAAACAACAGTTCCTTCTTCTCTATCCCCATCAATCTTCCCGGCGGGACCGGCCCCAATGAAGGCTACTTTGGCACGCTCGGGCGCGATACTTTTCGCGGCCCCGGCTTCCAGCAATACGATATCGCTTTGATCAAGAACACTCCCATCGGCCGCGGCGGCGCCGAATGGGCTGTCCTGCAATTTCGCGCGGAGTTCTTCAACATTTTCAATATTGTGAATTTCGGATTACCTTCGAACACCTTGCTCGGCACCGGCTTTGGTATCATCAGCAAAACCACCGGGCCTTCCCGCCAAATCCAATTCTCCCTGCGCCTCGCTTTTTAGAGATATTCGCAAAATGGGCAGATCGCCCTGAAAAACAAGGGCTGCGGCGAGGAGCGAAAGTGGTACTAAACAGGTCCGGTAAACGCGCTACTAGTTAGGAGATCAACGGCAGGCTTTAAGGCACGGCGGGCTCGGAGTTTTCTGCCAGACGTTGCTGCAGGTTCTCGGGAGACAATTCATTTTCCCAGCGGGCTACCACGATGGTGGCGACGCCGTTGCCGATCATATTTATAAGCGCGCGAAACATACTCATGAAGCGGTCGATGCCGAGAATCAGTGCCATGCCCGCGACCGGAATCGTGGGAATCACCGTGAGCGTGGCGACCAGGGCGATGAATGCTGCGCCTTGCACGCCGCTGGCTCCTTTGGAGGTGAGTAATGCCACGGCAAAAATCGTGAGCTGTTGGCCCAGCGTGAGCGGAGTGTTGGTGGCCTGCGCGACAAAGAGCGCGGCGATGCTCATATAAATGGCAGAACCGTCGGTGTTGAAGGTGTAGCCAGTGGGAACAACGAGGCCGACGAGCGCTTTTGAGCAGCCGAGTTTTTCAAGCTTGGCCATTAGAGTGGGAATCGCGGGTTCGGAAGAACTGATGGCCAGCACAAGGAGCACTTCTTCTTTAATATAGAAGAGAAATTTAATGATGTTGAAACCAGCGATCCAGGAAACCAAGCCGAGAACGACCAACACAAAAAAAATCGATGTCAGATAAAAAGTGCCCACGAGCTTAGCGAGCGGTCCGAGCGAAGCAATGCCATATTTTCCAATGGTGAATGCCATGGCGCCAAAGGCACCGATGGGAGCGAAGCGCATCAGCATGTTGACGACACCGAACACGGCTTGCGTGAGGGAATCGACCAGAGAGACCAGCGGCTTGCAGCGGTCGCCCAGTGCGGAAAGGGCGAGTCCGAATAAAACAGCGACGAAGACAACCTGCAGGATGTCGCCTTTCGCGAATGCATCGACAACGGTCGTGGGGATAACGTGAAGAATAAATTCGGCGATGTTCTGGGATTTTGCCTGGCCCGCGTAGTCCGCAACCGCCTTGGCATCCAAATTCGAGGCGTTGACGTTGAAGCCCGCGCCGGGATGCACAAGGTTGCCGACCAACATTCCGATGATCAGCGCGAGCGTGGAGACAACTTCAAAATACAGCAAGGCCTTGCCACCGACGCGCCCCGCCTTTTTCATGTCTTGCATGCTGGCAATACCGGAGACCACGGTGCAAAAGATGATCAGTGAAATGACCATCGTGATCAGGCGGATAAAGCCATCGCCGAGCGGCTTCATGGCGATGGCTTTGGCCGGATTGAGATAACCGAACACGACAGCTACAGCAATGGCGACAAGGACTTGAATCCAAAGGTTTGCGTACCACTGTTTTTTGCGCGCGAAAGGAGCGGTGGCCATCAGAGTTTGAGCCACTTTTGTGGTTCGAGGATGGCGTCGACGAGATCGCGCAGGAATTCAGCGGCGCGCGCACCATCAATCACGCGATGGTCGCTGGACAGAGTGATGGTCATCACCGGACGCACCGCAGGTTTCCCATCCACGGCAACGACTCGATCGCTGATTCCGCCGACGGCCAGAATTGCGGCCTGCGATTGGGGAATAATGGCTGTGAACGCGTCTACCTTGAACATGCCCAGGTTGCTGATCGTAAATGTGCCCCCGCTTATATCGGCGGGACGCAATTTATTCGTGCGGGCGAGTTCGGTGAGCTCTTGACGCTGGGCGCAAATTTCCGCGAGCGTCTTGCTTTGCGCGCTGTGAATTACGGCGCTGACAACTCCTTCTTTCACGGCCATCGCTACGCTGACGTTTACATCCTTGTTTGGCTTGATCGTGCCGTCGGCCCAGGAGGAGTTGATCTTCGGATGTTTCTGAAGAACACGCGCCACCAAACCGACGAGCACATCCGTGATGGATAGCTTAGTGGCACCGGCCTTTTCCATCTGAGCGGCTTGGAGTTTTTGCAATTCGGAAAGCGAAGCAGCGTCCACATCACGCGAAACGAAAAAGTGAGGCACGGTGGTCCAGCTTTGCGTCGTGCGCTCAGCCATCAACCGGGCGACCGCGCTCAACGATTCGGGGTCGCTGGTTCCATCTGCAGCGGTACCGGCCTTTGCGTCCGCGAAAGCCTGCACATCTTCCGCGTTGATCACGCCATCGGCCCCGGTGCCTTTGATTTTGCTGAAATCGACACCGAGCTCCTTGGCCAATCGGCGCGCTTTCGGTGAGATTTGTGGCGCGGCCGCTGTGCCAACGCTCTCGCCGGATGAGACAGCAGTAGCCGCGCGATCCGGCGCACTGGTTGCACGAGCCGATGGCGATTTCTGCTCGGCTTCCGCGATGGGAGCGGTTTCTCCCGGTTTCACCAGCCAAGCGATTGTTCGTCCTACAGGAATTTCATCACCAACTTTGGCGGTTACGGCTGCCAGCACTCCGTCTCCGGGAGCTTCGACTTCGACCACAGCTTTATCGGTCTCGATTTCCAGCAGGGGCTCGCCTTTTGTGACCTGGTCGCCTTCGTTTTTCCGCCAAGCCAACAACTTCCCAGTCTCCTGCGCCATTTCCAGAGCAGGCATCACCACGCTTATCGCCATGAAGATTTCCTTGGTAACAGAAAAATCGGCTATCTCAGTCCGTAACTCCCACGCCTTCTTTTTTCGCGCTGGCTTCCACCATCTCTACCACGCGTTTGCTGGGAGCCTGTTCGTTCTCGCGCGCCGTAGGCAGCGGCCCGTTCACGGTGAAATAGTGAGCTCCGGCGACCATGAGTTGATCCGCGGGAAAGCGCGTGATCACTTCGTGGCCAGTTTCGGTAACGACGATCTCTTCCTCGATTCGCGCGGCGCTCCATCCATCCGTGGAGGGCCAGAAAGTTTCGAGAGCAAAAACCATGCCCGGTTTGATTTCGTGAGAGTGTTCAAGCGAAACCATGCGACTGATCACGGGCTTTTCCCAGATCGCCAGGCCGATGCCGTGGCCAAACTGAAGTGCGAAAGCGGCTTCTTCATCGGGAAATCCGAACTCTTCCGCTTTCGGCCACACGGAAGCGATTTCCGCAGTCGTCCTTCCGGGCTTCACCAGCGAAATGGCAGCGTCGAGATATTCCCTGCAGCGTTTGTAGGCGTCGATCATGGCGTGCGACGCATAGCCGATCGTAAAGCAGCGGTAATAGCAGGTGCGGTAGCCCATATAGGAATGCAAAATGTCATAGTATACGGGGTCGCCCGGGCGCAGCACGCGGTCTGAAAAAACGTGTGGGTGCGGGCTGCAGCGTTCGCCCGAAATCGCATTCACGGCTTCCACGTACTCGGATCCAAGGTCGTACAAAACTTTGCTGGCAAGCCCGACAGCCTGGCTTTCGCTCATACCCGGTTTCATCGCGCGATATAGTTCGTCGTACGCGGCATCGACCATCATCGCGGAGTGATTCAAAAGAGAAATTTCGTCCTGTGTCTTGATCACGCGCGCATCGGACATCAATTGTTGGCCGTCTACAACCGTGATGCCTTCCTTCTGCAAAGCAAAAAGGATCGGAGGCTCGATCACGTCGACGCCAAGCGGCTCCTTATGTAAACCGCGCTGCTCGAGTTCGACCTTGATCTTGCGCGCCACATTTTCCGCACGGCCCATCTCCGGAGACATTGCGCCGCGCAAAAGCGGAATGCCTGAGCGCGATCTTTCGCCGAGCCACGGACAGTTGAGTTGGTGGTGGCGGGCGGCCGAGCCGAAGTCCCACAAAATCGGTTCGTCGTTCTGCGGCAAAAGGGCAAAGCGGCTCGTCTTGTCCTGCGCCCAGCTCCCAATGTGCGTCGACGTGATGTAGCGGACATTATTCATGTCGAAGCAAAGGAGCGCGCCCATTTCGGATTTGGCCAGCAACGCTTTGGCGCGGGCGAGACGTTCTTTCCGCAGGCGGTCAAAATCGATGCGGTTTTCCCAATCCACTGCCATCGGTCCATATGTTTTTAGTGCCACGACGGTCCTCCCATGACGCGCGCGCGTCAGTCCTTACCGCACAAGGCACGCGCTGCTTCGTAGACTGTTCGCTCGGTCGGCACGGTTACGTCTTCCAGTGGCGGTGAAAAAGGAATGGGCACGTGCATTGCTCCCATTCTTTTCACCGGAGCTTCCAGGCTGAAGAACGCGCCTTCCGAAATGACGGAGGCGAGTTCTCCGGTCACTCCGTACCGGCCGTACCCTTCGTCGATCACGATGGCCTTGGATGTTTTCTTCACCGATTCCACTAGTTTTGTTTCGTCCAGCGGCCAGGTGGTGCGCGGATCGATGACTTCGGCGCTGATGCCATCTTTTTCCAGCAGCGCGGCAGCTCCCAGCGCCACCTGTACCATGCTGCTGGTCGCCACCAAAGTAATATCTTTGCCGACGCGTTTGATATCCGCGACACCCAGTGGAATCGTGTAGTCTTCCGCAGGCACGTGGCCTTTTTGGCGATACATCATTTTGTCTTCAAAGAAGACGACTGGATTGTCGTCTCGAATCGCACTCTTCAGCAAGCCTTTTGCGTCATATGGTGTGGACGGCAGAACCACTTTCAACCCCGGCACATGGCTGAGCCATGCGTGCAACGATTGTGAATGCTGCGCGGCCGATCTGCGGGTAGCGCCCAAAGTCGTCCGCAACACCATCGGTACTTTCCATTTCCCGCCGGACATGTAGTGAACTTTTGCGGCTTGATTAACCATTTGGTCCATGGTGAGCGTCAGGAAATCGCCAAACATGATGTCGATCACGGGGCGCATGCCAGTCATCGCGGCGCCGACGCCCACGCCTGTGAAACCCGCTTCCGAGATCGGCGTGTCGATCACGCGGTGTTTTCCGAATTCTTCCACCAGGCCGGAAAGCACCTTAAACGGCGTGCCGGCTTCGGCAACGTCTTCGCCCAGGATGCAAACTCGCCCGTCTCGTCGCATTTCCTCGGCGAGCGCCTCTTTGACGGCTTGCGCAAACGTAAGCTCCCGCACTTGGGTCTCAGGCATAAACGTCTTGCTCCGCTTCTTCCGGCTTCGGATAGGAAGAAGCGATCGCGAAATCCACCGCGGCTTGCATTTCCGCGCGAACCTCGGATTCAATGGCAGCCAAAGCTTTTGTGTCGGTGATTTTTTCGCTGGTCAGCCATGAGGAGAAAAGCTGGATGGGATCGCGGTTCGTTTTCCACTCCTGCTCTTCCTGCTTGGAGCGGTAATATTCGCGATTGATATCGCCAACGTGGTGGCCCGTGTAGCGATACGTATTGCAAAGAAGAAACGCCGGGCCTCCGCCGTTGCGCGCGCGATCCACCAACCGTGATGCGGTTGCGTACACAGCGCGCACGTCCTGGCCGTCTACACTTTCCGAAGGAACCCCGAACGCTTCGCCGCGGGCAAGCACGTCCCCGGCGGTCGTCTCCGAGAAATGCGTGTATTCGGAGTAATAGTTGTTCTCGCAGGCGTAAATCACCGGCAATTTCCAGAGCGCGGCGAGGTTCATCACTTCATAGACGACGCCTTGCCCCAACGCGCCTTCACCAAAAAAGCACACGGCCACTTGCCCCTTGCCGGCATGTTTGGCGGAAAACGCGGCACCCGTCGCAATTCCCGCGCTGCCGGCAACGATAGCGTTAGCTCCAAGATTTCCCGTTGCCGGATCGGCGATGTGCATCGATCCGCCTTTGCCTCGACAATATCCGGCTTCCTTACCCAGCAATTCCGCGAACATGCGGTCGGGCGCAGCGCCCTTGGCTACGCAGTGCCCATGGCCGCGATGCGTGCTGGTGATGTAATCGTCGTTGCGCAGAGCTTCGCAGATTCCCACAGCGACCGCTTCTTCGCCCACGTAAAGATGCGCCAGCCCAGGCATCAACGCGCGTGTGTACAGTTCGTTGACCTGTTCTTCGAACAATCGAATCATCTGCATGCGGCGGTACATCTGCAGCCACTTTTCGGCCGTTACTCCCGAGGGAGGTTGTATCGCATCGGCGGTCTTGCTCATCGTTTCACTCCGCAAAGTTTCGCCAGCACGTCAAACACTACGGCAAAATCTTCTTTTTCGAGGCCGACGCCGCGCGCGGCGGTGAGAAATTCATTGGCGACAGCCGTCGATGGCATCGGTACATCGAGTTTTCGCCCGAGTTCCAGCGCCAGTAGCATATCTTTCTGCATCATGTCGACGTTGAACCATGCTTCTTCCGGAAGCCTGATCACGAACGGCCCTCGGTACTTCACCATCGGAGAGCCAATCGCGCTGTTCGTCAGCACATCGACGGCAATTTCCCGGGAGATGCCGCTTTTTTCGGCGAGCAACACTCCTTCTGAAAACGCCAGCATCTGCACCGCGAGACTGAGGTTGGAAGCAATTTTAAGCACCAGTGCCTGGCCATTTCCGCCCACATGAGTCACTTTGGGGCCGATGTCTAATAAGATCGGCTTCACTTTTTCAAACGTTTCTTTGCGGCCACCTACCATCACGGAAAGCTTTCCTTCTTGCAGCGTAATCACGCTTCCGGAAACAGGCGAATCGAGCATGTCCGCGCCCTTTGTGCGCACTTTCTCCGCAACCGCGCGGCTATAGTCCGGGCTGACCGTGCTGATATCGACGTAAATCTTTCCCGCTGCCAATCCGGCCAGAATGCCATGGGGTCCTTCGACGATGGATTCCAAAGCCCCGGAATTAGTGACCATCGAAAACGTAATATCCGCGGCGGCCGCAACAGCTCGCGGAGAATCGGCCCACTTCATGCCGGCTTTGATCAGCCATTCCGCTTTTGCCTTTGTGCGGTTGTAGCCCACGACAGTGTGGCCCTTGCTGATGAGGCGTTTGACCAACTCACCGCCCATCACACCCAGCCCGACGAAGCCCAGATTTGCCATGTTCGCTACTCTCCGAATCTCAAAATCTGCTTATTCGCTTTCAGCACCGGAGCTTCGTGAATCGTCTCTTACTTGCCGGAGGTGCGCACGCATTGCTTCGCGTGCTCCTAACGCATCGTGATTTTCGACCGCTTCGAGAATCCGTTTGTGGTGATATTGGCCGCGCTCGGGCCCTCCATCTACCTGGAAGATGCGGAGCCGCTGTTCGCGCAAAACGCCAACGATGGAATCGATCAGCGACAATATCAGGGGATTCGCGGCCGCTTCCGCCAAAGCGAGATGGAAATCGAGATCGGCTTCAATGAAGGAATCGGGATCGCCCTTTGCGCCATCCATAATCGCAATGGCTTCGCGCAGTTCGTTCAAGCTTTCCTCCGTGACACGCCTTGCGGCTAGCGCAGCGATCTCGGGCTCCAGGATTTCCCGCACCTCCACCAGGTGCAGGGTGCCCTCACGCGGACCAGACTTGATCATGCGGTCAAACGTCAGTCGAATGGAGTTGGAGGTTTCACTGGTAATGAAGGTGCCGCGGCCGGGATATGCTTCGACGAGTCCCTTTTCCCGCAAGGCCTTCACCGCTTCGCGGACGGCGGTGCGGCTGACGCCAAACTGGAGGGCGAGTTCGCGCTCCGCTGGGAGCTGATCGCCCTCTTTGAGGTCGCCTCGTTCGATGGAATCTTCGATCTGTTTGACGATTTGTTCGTAGAGGCGAGAACTTTGGACTAGCTTGTACATGTTTTACTCTCCAGGTTCGAGTAACAGGGAAACCCAGTCTGCACCGAGAAATCGTGATAGCGGGTAGGGCACCACCTTCATGTTGGCCTACTGGTAGGACCACCATACATCATGCCCCACCTCACCTCAATGATTTCTTTCATTTCACCCAGACCGTTTTCACATTCGCGAACTCTCGAATCCCAAGAACACTCAATTCTCGTCCATATCCAGACCGTTTTACCCCTCCGAACGGTACGCGCGGATCCGACGCTACCATCTGATTGATGAACACCATTCCAGCTTCGAGTTCGTTTATGAAGCGCTCTTGCTCGTTTGGATCATTCGTCCAAGCACTTGCGCCCAACCCGAACCGGCTGTCATTCGCCACGCGAATCGCCTCGTTCAGATTCTTCACGCGGAACAGCGAAGCGACCGGACCGAACAGTTCCTCGCGATAGGCCGGCGAATTCCGGGGAATATTCGCGAGCACAGTCGGAAGGTAGAAGTTGCCGGGAAGTTTCGCCGGCTGTCCCCCGGTCAAAACTTTGGCGCCGGCGTTGACGCTTTTCTCCACATCCGCGTGCAAGGACTCCACGGCGTCCGCCGTGGCCAAGGGTCCGACATCCGTCTTGTCGTCGAACGGATCGCCCAGCTGCAATGCCTGCATTTTTTCGACGAATGCTTTTTCAAACTTGTCCGCAATTTCATCGGCGACGATAAATCGTTTTGCGGCGATGCACGACTGACCGTTATTCAATGTCCTGGCTTTCACGCCGGCGACGACGGCGTCGTCCACGTTCGCACTTGGCATCACAATGAAGGGGTCGCTACCACCGAGCTCCAGCACCACTTTCTTGATCCGGCTAGCCGCTCCCGCGCCCACTTTCACTCCAGCCTCTTCGCTTCCCGTCAATGTGGCAGCAGCGATTCGTGGGTCGGCTAGGATGGCGTCTACCTTATTCGAACCTATCAACAACGACTGAAACGCGCCTTGAGGGAACTCCGCGCGCAGCAGCAATTCTTCGACTTTGAGCGCGCACTGCGGCACATTCGATGCATGCTTCAATAATCCAACGTTACCTGCCATCAGGCCAGGTGCGATAAATCGAAAGACCTGCCAGAAGGGATAATTCCACGGCATGATCACCAGGATGATGCCCATCGGCTGATAACGGATGAAGCTTTTCTTCGCCGAGGTCTCGATCGCCTCGTCGGCCAGAAATTTCTCCGCGTTCTCGGCGTAATATCTGCAAGCCCACGCACACTTCACGGCTTCATCCACCGCCGAGCGGTAGGTTTTCCCCATTTCCAGGGTCATCAATTTGGCCAATTCGTTCTTTTCCGTTTCCAGAAGGTCGGCGGCTTGCATCATCATCCTGCCGCGCTGGGCAAAAGTGAGCGCGCGGAATTCTGGAAAACGTTGCTCAGCCGCGCGGATTTTTTCTTCAATTTGCGAATCGGTCAACGACTCGAAACTCTTCACGAGTTTTCCCGTGGCCGGATTAATGGTTGCGATCGTCAATGCTGCGCCCCTCATTTTTCCCTCGGTGAACCTGTTGCGCGGCCCGAGGCCCAGGTAACTTATGCGCGGGTATTTGCCGTCCCTTTCGGAGATTGGCACGCCGAGCAGAATCGTCAGAAACATCTCAAACCAAGTGCCGACGACTGCCTGGTATGACATCTATACCATAAATTTGATTTGGCCTATCGGAAATATTTCTTGACACCTTCAATTATCTGGTGGTAGTACCATCACACCACGTTGTCTTTCTGGGCTCTTGGGGTTTGGCTGATCGCAGTTCGTTTAGGGGGAGGGGTCCTCAATGAAGTTTTCTCTGCGTTCGTTGTTCGAATTAGGCCGAGACCGCTGGCCTGTTCTGATTGTCCCGGTTTTTCTCGTCGTCCTGTCCTCCATGCCGCAGAGGGCATCCGGGCAATCGACGACAGGTCGGGTTCTGGGTAGCGTACATGACGCCCAAGACGCGGCGATTGTCGGCGCCAAGGTTACCGTCACCGACACGCAGCGGAACACCGTGCGCACCACGGTTTCGGATGAAATCGGCGAGTACGTGGTGCCAGACCTGCAGCCCAGCACGTACAGAGTCCAGATCGAAGCGAAGGGATTCAATACGTATGTGGCTGCGAGCGTTCTGATTGAAGTAGGCAAGGACGTTCGCCTGGACGTGTCGCTGAAGACTGGCGACTCGACTCAGGTGATTACCGTGGATGAAGCGCCGGCGATGCTGGACACGACCAATTCCATGCTTGGCGGCACGCTGAGCAACAAGGAAATCAACGACCTTCCGCTGAATGGCAGGAACTACGAGAATCTTTTGCAATTGCGTCCCGGCGTGATGCGCTATCCGGGAGGTGGATTTTCCACTACAAGCAGCAACGGTTTGCGCGCGGAAGATAACGCCTATCTGATTGACGGGCTGTTCAATAGCGAGCCATTTTCCGGCCAGAGCATTATCAACGGTGCGGGCATCGCCGGCGATTCCGCGACGATTCTGCCGATCGACGCCATTCAGGAATTCAACGTTATTCAAAGCCCACCGGCGGAATACGGTTGGAAACCTGGCGCCAACATCAACGTCGCACTGAAATCCGGCACAAATAATCTGCATGGCACTGCTTATGGCTTTTTCCGGACCACCGATCTGGACGCGAGGAACTTCTATAACACGGTCGAATCCGGCCCCAAAGATCCCAGGCACCTGGAGCAGTTCGGGGCAACACTTGGCGGCCCGATCCTGAAGGACAAGTTGTTCTTCTTCGGCGCCTATGAGGGGCAGCGCTACACGGTCGGCAATGCAGGACTGCTGACGACGCCGGCCACGGTTGGCCTGAGCACTCCTTCCGGGGGTTCAGGCTGCACATACACTGCTACCGGTGATTGTTCGAACAGTATCGTCAACGCGATTCAGGATCTGCAGGCTGGTGGCGTGCCCATCAGTTCTGCCAGCTTGAAAATTGCCGGTTGCACTCTGGGCCCGCCGATAACCTGCAATGGCACAGGATTCCCGTTGAATAACGGAACGAACCCGGCAGGCAGCAACACGATCGATTACGGTCTACCGAACAGCGTGAGTGTTGACAACGCACTGGGCAAAGCCGACTACCAGATCAATACACAAAACACACTGACCGGTATGTATTTCTACGGCGATAACAACGGCACTGTGCAGGACGCCAGCGAATTGCAGACCAAATGGCTTACGCGCATTCACACTCGGGCGCAAGTGGCGGGCTTGAACTGGATCTCGACACCAAGCCCGGAGTGGGTGAACGAAGCGCGTTTTGGTTACAACCGCTTGTACCAGCCAACCGTAACAAATGACATAAACACGCCTGCGAGCGATTACGGTCTTAACACCGGGGTCACGAACCCGCTCTATGGGGGCTTACCGCGTATCAATATTTTGGGACTGGATGGATTTCCCGCCTCAGGGCTTGGTGGATTCAATTGGCCAAAGGTGCAAGGTCCCGACACTCGATTCCAATTCGTCGACCATGTTACGTACATCGAGGGAAAACACAGCTTCAAATTCGGCGGAGAAATCCACCGCGACGGCTTCGAAGGCGGCGCATACGGCGGTGTCCGAGGCAGATTCAAATTCCTTGGCGGCACAGCATTCCCGAGCTCCACACCCCTGGAAGACTTTTTTGCGGGCGCGCCTGCTAATGGAAGCCTGCTGATCGGCGATCCAACGCGCGACATCCACAACTGGGGGATTGCGCTCTTCGCACAGGATGACTGGCGCATTACCAGCCACCTGACCATAAATTTTGGTTTGCGCTACGAACTGAACACTGTCATCAAGGACTCCAACAATCAATTGGCCAACTTCAATCCCAATGTCGGCCTCGTGCAGGTCGGCAAGGGAATCAGCGGTCCCTACAATGACGATCCAACTAATTTTGGTCCGCGCGGCGGTTTTGCATGGGACATCAACGGAGATAACCGCACCGTGATTCGCGGCGGTGCGGGGGTCACTTATGAAACCATCAATTGGGAAGCGTTTTTGGCGCTCAATAACAACCTCGGTCTCAGCACCATCCCGACGGCGGGCCTGGGAGTCACCCCGGGCAACGGAAATATTGCCACTGGGCTCGTCACCTTTTTTCCGCCGCAGCTCAACTGGAATGCGACAGGCGGGAACACCGTTTTTCCAACCGGCACGATCGATTGCAGCGTTGCCACCGGAAATCCCTGCACGATCATGGGCATCACGCAGAACTTTAAAACTCCTTACGTAACCAACTGGAACCTGAACGTCCAGCACGCCTTCACACAGAAAATCACATTGGAAGCCGCCTACGTCGGCAATCACGGCTCCAAGCTGTTGGGCATTCGCGATGTGAATCAACCGACCGTCGGCGCGGGGTGGTCTGCGTGCATCGCGTCGAACTACGATCCAACCATCTGCGGCGCGGGCGCCGATCCTGTGGCGGAGCAAAACGCGCGTCCATTCGAAGCGAAATTCCCTTACCTGGCGCAGATCTATCAGGTGGGGAACATCTACCGCTCGAATTACAACGCCCTGCAATTGACCCTGACGACCCGGGATTATCACGGTCTGACGGTGCTGGCGGGCTACACCTATTCGCACGCGTTGGACGACGTGGGCGCAAACTGGGACTTTGGCGCAGGGTCGGGCCTGCCGATGAACAGCGCGCACGCTCCGAATGAGTATGCAAGCAGCGACTTTGACATGCGTAATCGTTTCACTCTATCACTCACCTACGCAGTTCCCAGCATCAAGACCTGGGGCCAATTGTTGGAAGGATGGCAGGTGAACACGATTGTCAGCGTTTACGGAGCTCAGCCGTGGGGACCGATCGACGCGGGGACCGATGTCAGCGGCACCGGAGAGTTGGTTGATCGTTGGGATTTCTTCGGCAACCCGTCAAACTTCAAGCCGACCATTTCGTCCGGCGTTCCATGGTTCGCGGGCACCAGCAATCCGTCCTGCGCCGCCAAGGCACTGGCGCTCGATGGCGGCACGCCCGCGGGTCACACCTATTCGCTCAGCACGTGGGGATGCTACGTGATGGGCAATTCCATGATGCTACCTCCGGCGGTAGGCACTTTCGGGACCATGGGCCGCAACATTTTCCGGGACTTCGGCTTCCGAAATGTCGATTTCTCGGCAGTGAAAAACTTCACGCTGACCGAACGCGTGAATATGCAATTCCGTGCGGAGTTCTTCAACCTGTTTAACCATCCGAACTTCGCCAACCCTTACGGCGGCCAAAACGGTTGGGGACACAACGATCCATCGGTTCCTGGGCCGGGCGGTTTCGGCTGCTCGTGCGCCACTCCTGACGTTGCGGCGTCGAACCCGGTGATTGGTTCTGGAGGCAACCGCGCCGTGCAACTGGGATTGAAGTTCACTTTTTAGGCGTTGGATTTACCAGGGGGGATACCCGGGGCGCCGGCTTGTTGGTTGCTGTGCCCCGAGGAAAAATGTTCCGCTTGGCGCAGTTGTTTCTCAATATTCGCTATTTCATCAGGGGCCCGCAAATGGAAATCATTCGGACTTGCTCTCGATATTTCTTGTTATGCGTAGTTTTTCTCGGAACCACGGTTCTCATTCCGTCCCTAGCGTTATCGCAGGAGCGGCAGGAACGAACGATTGCAGAAATCAAAGTCGAAGCTATCAAACGTGCGCAGACAGGCATGTATCCCATGATCGGACTCGACCCGGCGGACGTCGATGAAGCATTCGCCTCGATCAAGACGCGCGATAAGGACGAGTGGGCCACGGCGTTCATGCATGTGGCGGACAAATATATGGCGGAGGGCAAGTCCCTGGAGAAATCCGATCCAACCAAGGCCAACGCCGACTTTATCCGGGCGTGGCACATTTACTCCTTCGGGCGCTGGCCTATTCCTTCGTCGCCGAGGAAGAAAGAATCGTACGCCAAGGCAATTGAGGCGTTTCTGGACCACGCGAAGTTTATGGATCCCCCGTTGGAAGTGGTGCATATTCCGTTCGAAGGCACGGAGATTATCGGCTATCTGCGCCTGCCGAAAAATGTTAGCGGTCCCGTGCCCATGGTAATTGCCGTAAATGGGCTCGATAGCCGGAAAGAAGATTTGACGGAAAGTTTCGGCGCCATTCTTCCCTACGGCATCGGATTCCTCGCGGTAGACGGGCCGGGGACCGGGCAATGTCCGATTAAGGCGAGCCCGACCGCGGATCGGTTGTTGTCCAAGGTGATTGATTATCTACAATCGCGACCGGAGGTCGACAAGACGCGGATTGCCTTTCATGGCGTGAGCTGGGGAGCTTACTGGGGCACAAAGATGGCCGTGGTGGAACGCCATCGGTTGAAGGCCGTGAGCGTGCAGTCTCCTCCCACCGATCTGTTTTTCACGAAAAAATTTCTGACGGAATCGTTACTTGGCAACCGGGAATATCTTTTCGATCAGGTCCCGGCGCTGATGGCGATTTTCGACAATGTGAATTCGGTGGATCAAATCGCGGATATTTTCGCGAAAATGTCGCTGGTAAACCAAGGCATTCTGGGCAAACCGACCACTCCGATGCTGGTGATCGCCGGTGTGAAAGACACGCAGGTGCCCATCTCCGATATCTATGAGCTGATGAGTGCCGGAGATGTGCCGAAGGAGGCGTGGATTAATCCCTTGGGCGGACATTTAGGCCGGCAAGTGAAAGTGTGGCCGGATCCAATTATTTTCAAGCGCGTTTTGCTGCCGTGGATTGCGCGCAACCTGGACGTTCCACCCATTCTCGAAAGCGAAAAGAAATCCGGCGACTGAGTGCAGGTCGCGTTTCCTTTAACGCCCGACCAGCAATTTGTCCAGCTCAGGATAGGAAGATGCATCCACGATGCTGCGTTCGGGCGGCTCGATTTGTGTTTCGATGGCGCGAACCAACATCCGCAGGGCAAGCTCCATGGTGACGGAAGAAATCACAGCAGCGGTGAGAGCTCGTTCGTCGACCAAAGGCTTGACCTGGCTGGCAATTCCGATGCCGGTGACCGGCAATGCGAGCCATTTCTTCCGTTGCGCCTGATCTTCGGCGGTTTGCAGTGCTTTTTTGGCACCTAACGCAAGCTCGTGTGTTTGACCGGCCACCATATTGAACTTCTCCGCGCGCGAAGTGGCCAATCGCAGCCATGCCTGCGTGCTTTGAAACGCGCTCTCCTCGCCCCACTTGCTGCGAAGCGTGGTGATCTGCACATTCCCCGGCTTGGCGCTCTCCATGCCTTCGCGTCGCTGCGTCGCAACGGAACTCATGCTGGGCCCCTCCATGTACAAAACGGATCCTCCCTGAGGCAAGAGCGCGGCGAACTGTTTTCCCTGCAACCGGCCAATCTCAAATTGTCCCTGCGTCACCGTGAATACCGGAGCTTGCGAACTTTTGCGGAGCTGCTTTACATAGTCCACGTCACTGTTGCTAATCACCCAGGCGATCCCGGCCGCAACGGCCGCTTCGCCGACACGGGGAAGCCCCGTGCTGGTCACAGGTTCAACAATGAATCCGTTCGGCCGCAGCTCCGGGCGGGCTTGGATAATTTCCAATAACTGCTGGCTTTGCGTTATGGAGTCGTCTTTCGCTTGAATCACCTGCAAATCGAGCCCCATGTTCTTCCCGGTGGACTGCGCTACAAGTCCCTGCTCTCGCTGATATGCGTTGTCATTGGGAAGCGACACAACGATTCGCAACCTCTTCACGTGGAATTCCTCCAAACGGCTAATCTCGGCAGTATACGCGGATCGGTCAGGTAGTCCTTAAGTGAGAAGCGCGAACAAGGTGAAACGATCAACAAGCCATCGTGGGGGGCCGGATGCGCACGAAACCTTGGGGAAGTAGGTGCAACAGGAAGCGGCGCAAGAACTCATCGACAGGTAGGGTCAGCAACTTCTGTTTGTTGTGATCTGCGGAATCGCGCCAGCGAAAAGTGACTTGGCCATCGACAAAGGAGACCAGGCGATGGTTGGAGATGGCCACCCGATGGGTATAGCGGCCCAGATACTGGAGCATGTATTGCGGGGCCACCGAAGGGACGCTTCAAGTACCGCACCCAGGCTTGTCGATAGAGTGGCCGCAGCCAGGCAGCGAAGGTTTTGGGCTGAGCCAGGAGTTTCAGGCCCCCATGGAAGTTGAGTTGGCCGTTCTGAAAAGCTTGCTTGAGCGCGTCGACGAATTTGCGGCGAAAGAGTTTCCGCAGCACTGGTTTGGGGAGAAGTAGTTCTCTCGTGAGCGAACCCAGTCGGTGTGATCGAGCGAGAGGCCGCCGGCGGGAACGACGCAATGGACATGCGGGTGAATATTGTTGTTCCTGTTGACAATCAAGAGAAGTCGGATATCATTCCTCCTGGCTGTCAGTAGGAGCGTGTCTATGGCTGACAAATCGAGTGATCTGGTCCAAGGCACCTTGGACATGCTCATTCTGAAAACCCTGGCGCTGGAATCGATGCACGGCTGGGGCGTTGTTGTCCGCACCGAACAGATAAGTGGAGGCGTGTTCCGCGTCAACGCGGGTTCCCTGTTTGTTGCCTTCCAGCGCTTGCAACGAGCGGGACTGATCAACAGCGAATGGAAATCCACCGAGAATAACAGGCGAGCCAAGTATTACGTTTTGACCGAGCCGGGGCGAAAGAAACTCAGCAGCGAAACGCGAGAATGGGAAAGGCAGGTGGCGGCGATCGCCAGAATTCTGGAGGCGTCGTAAGACCCCATGTCTTTGCTGCGAAAGCTTGCTGCTGGGCTTCGATCGCTGTTTCGAAAGGAACAGGCTGACCGCGAATTGGACGAAGAGCTGCGTGGCTTCCTGGAGAGCGCGGTCGAGGAGAAGATGCAGCGAGGCATGAGCCGCCAGGAGGCGGCGCGCGCGGTGCGATTGGAGCGCGGCAGTCTGGATGCGACGAAGGAAGTCGTACGGGATGCCGGCTGGGAATCGTTCGTGGAGACCTTATGGCAGGACTTGCGCTTCGGAGTTCGTACCCTGCGCAAGTCACCGGGCTTCACAGCGGTGGCGGTGCTGACGCTGGCCCTGGGCATCGGGGCGAATACTGCGATCTTCAGTTACATCGACGCATGGCTCATCAAGCCGCTGCCGTATCCGCAGGCCGACCGATTGATGGTCCTCCAGTCACACGACAAAAAAAGTGGATGGACTGGAGAATATCTGACATCCACGGCATCGTTCTTGGACTTCCAAAAACAGAATGTGTCCTTCGAACAGACCGCTTTGTGGGCGGGGTGGGCATTCAATCTGACCGGAGACGGCCTGCCTGCGCTGGTCGACGGGGCACGCGTGAGTTGGAATTATTTCGATGTCCTGGGCGAAAAACCTCTTCTCGGAAGAACGTTCTCCGCCGACGAGGACCAGGCAGGAAGCGGGCACGTCGCCATCCTTGCCGAGGGCTTGTGGCAGGGCCGGTACGCCGGCGACCGAAAAATTATTGGACGAACGATCACGATCGAAGGCGAACCGTACACGGTAGTAGGAGTGATGCCGGGTATGTTTCAATTTCCCTTGAGGGGATTCGCAAACATCTGGACGCCGCTTGCGCTGTCCGATAAGGAGCGCACAGACCGCGGCGGCTCTTTTTTGTCCGGGTTTGGGCGGCTAAAACCCGGCATCACGCGCGAACAGGCCGAAGCCGAAAGCGCAACGATTTTTTCGCGCCTGGAAAAACAGTTTCCGCAAACCAATACAAACTTGACGCTGCTGGTTGGGTCGATGGCGGAAGCAGTTGCCAGGAACGAAGGCGCGCCTGAAGTGTTGATCTGTTTTGCCATTGTTGGGCTGATCCTGCTGATCGCGTGCGCGAATGTTGCGAATCTGATGCTGGTGCGAGCGGCAAGCCGCGCAAAGGAGTTTGGCATGCGTGCAGCGCTGGGCGCCACTCGCTTGCGGCTGATGCGGCAACTTCTGACCGAGTCTTTGTTATTGTTTCTCGCAGGCGGCGCAGGCGGCGTGCTCCTCGGCCTTTTAGGAGTGCGCTGGCTCGAATCAAAAATTCCAGAGCACATTCGCGGCTACATCGTGAACTACGGTCATGTAGACCTGGACCGGACGACGCTGGGTTTCGTCCTGGGCATTGTGGTGCTGTGCGGCCTCGCGTTTGGAATGGCCCCCGCATTTGAAACTTCCCGGCTGGAGCTGAACCGCACCTTGAAGGAAAGATCGGGACAAGCTTTGGGGGGGCGCCGAGGTACCGTATTGCGGGGCATGTTTGTTGCGGCGGAGATTACGCTGGCCGTGGTGGTGCTGATCTCGGCGACGTTGTTGGTGAAGAGCTTCTTCATTTCTGTACGCACCAGCCCAGGATATAACCCGGCAAACCTGATGGTGGCGCAAGTGGCGTTGCCAGAAACGAAATATTCGCAGGAATCGCAGAAACGAAATTTCAGTGAGGACGTGCTGGAAAGATTGCGCGCCTTGCCGCAAGCGCAGTCGGTTGGCGCAGCCAGCTCCGTGCCGTTCGGGGGATTTGGAGCGTCGGTGGATATCGAAGCAGTAGGAAAGCCGGCGCCTCGGCCGGAAGAAAGACGAAACGCAACCTATGCGGCCGTCTCCAACGGCTATTTTTCGACGATGCAGATTGGGATGGTCAAGGGCCGGACGTTCGATTCCAGCGACGCGCAGGGCAATGCGCCTTCCGCAATTATCAACGAAACCCTGGCTCGGGAATTTTGGCCGAGTGAGGACCCCATCGGACGGCAACTGCGATATGGTGATCAGCATAACGTGTGCACGATCGTCGGCGTGGTGCGAGACATCAAGATGTACTACCTGCGGGAGCGGCCGCGGCCGCAGATGTACGTTCCTTTAGCCCAATTTCCTTCTGCCACTTTCGGTTTTGTGGTGCGGACTACCGGGAGTGCCGCGGCGATGGCGACCGCCATTCGTGACGCGATTTGGGACGTCGACCGAGGTCAGGCGATCTCTTCGGTGGAGGAGTTGCAAAATGTGATGTCCATCGTGAACTACGGAGATCAAATGGTCACGCAGTTGATGGTTTTCTTCGGCGCGTTGGCGATGTTTTTGTCGGCGATTGGGATTTACGGGGTGATGTCGAATCTAGTTTCGCAGCGTACCCATGAAATCGGAATCCGGACCGCACTGGGTGCGAGTCCGTGGCAGGTGATGCGCATGGTGATGCGACAAGGATTGAATTTAGTGCTGATTGGACTTTCGGTAGGTGTGCTTTGCGCGCTGGGTGCAGGACGAGCGCTGGCAAGCCACTTGTACCAGGTGGCGCCAAATGATCCGGCGACGTTCCTTGCCGTACCCGCTCTGTTTGCCGTAGTGACGCTGGCGGCGTCCTACGTTCCGGCGAGGCGGGCCGCGCGGGTCGACCCGGTGGTGGCTCTCCGTTACGAGTAGTCCGCATTGTCGCCCGCTCAAACAGTGACGTAGCCGGGGAGATGCTGAAGTGACCAAATCCACGTGCTACCGAGATTTATAGGCGATTTTTAGAATGTGTTTTTCAACAACCAGCGACTGATCGGTCACTGCTTACGCGTTTATGGCGACGAATCCGGAGGCATTACTTCCGCATAGCATTGCTGCAACGCCGCTACTCGGAGCGAATCTCCTGACCCCGAACAGACTGGGACGGGCTCGGGGGACCAGAGCTTGGGAGCTTGGACCACGAACATGTTTTCGAGCGGCTGCTTCCAACGGTGGAGCGCAACATCAAAGAGTCTACCGTCCCGCTTGGCTGGAAGAAGGGCCATCATCATTCGATGGTGGATCGAAGATCGAGATTCCTGGAATCAACCACCTTGTTCAAAAAGCCGACGTGCGGTCCCACCGGCCGATGGCATCTGCACACCTGTGACGATAACTTAGATCTGGGCCGTGCCGCCGTCGACGAAGAGTTCGATGCCGTTGACGAAACTTGAATCGCTTGAGGCGAGGAAGAGCGCGACGGTCGCGATCTCTTCGGGGTGTCCCATTTCGCCGCGAGGGATCTGAGATTTGAAGAACTCCTTCGCGTCTGGCCCGAGCGGGTCTAGGATTGGCGTGTCGATGGTGCCGGGGC
>Ga0210390_10001601_pt1 | contig 21400 bp, 19 predicted proteins | sample IncBWH11OmetaG_FD_161050 | JGI IMG/M metagenome (GOLD analysis project Ga0210390, IMG submission 161050) | Forest soil microbial communities from Barre Woods Harvard Forest LTER site, Petersham, Massachusetts, United States - Inc-BW-H-11-O ... | reverse complement strand
GATACCGACCCGCAATCCCCTCGCTGGCTTGCCGAGCGCGGCCATGTAATCTCCGGTACGGGCCGCAATTGTCCGCGTGTCCCAACCGTCATGGCCTGCAATGACGGTGAGTAGCCTTGCCACGTCGTCAACGCTGGCTCCCATTGGGCCGCAGTGATCGAGAGAGTAACTGATCGGCATCGAGCCCGTCGTCGGTACCAAGCCCCATGTCGGTTTCAGCCCGTAGATGCCGCACCAGCTTGACGGCGTTCGGATCGACCCGCCCTGGTCGCCACCGAGCGCCATCGGCACGTCGCCCCCCGCTACAAGGGCAGCGCTCCCGCCCGATGATCCGCCGGCACTGTGGGCAATGTTATGCGGATTTCGGATTACGCCGCTCGCACATGTGTGGCTGGCGCCGGAAAAGCAGAGATCCTCGCAGGCCGCTTTGCCCGCGATCGTGCCGCCTGCTTCCAGAATCCGCGTCACTACGGTTGCATCAAGTTCTGGAATATAGCCTTCCAGCAGCGCCGAGCCGTTCATCATCGGCACGCCGGCGACACAGATGTTATCCTTGATCGCGACCGCCTTGCCGCTCAACAAACCCTTTGCGCCGCTATGGATATTCGTCTTCCAGTACCAGGCACCGTACGGATTTTCCGACGCCGCCGGCCGATATCCCGGCGATCTCGGCGGTACCGAGGCCAGCGTTGGCGCGACCAATTCGTCGAGCCGGCCATAGGAGGCCAGCGGCCCTTTGAAGGCCTGTTGAAAGGCAGCAACCTCGTCAGCGGTAAGAACGAGGCCGAAATCGGATCCGAGGCGATCGATCTGCGCCAATGTCGGAAGGCGAACTACCATGTTTCATCCACTTCCTGCATTTTGGAAGACAAACGAAAAAAGCCATCCGCGGCCCGAAAAGGCCCCGAATGGCTTCAATGCCGGTGCTATCAATGGTCGCGTAGGCTTAGTTCGCTGAACGAAATCTCTAAGCTCGTCACTCAGACGTCATCGGCTGCGCGAGAACTCTTTCGTCATGCACGTCGGGTTTATTGTGGCTTAGCGCCGCCAGACTTGTCAATGCGACGGCGGCTGCTTTTTTATGCGGCGCAGCACAAATGACGCGCAGCACATTTGATGATACAAGGTGACTGAGTTCGTGCGATGAAATCGTCGCCGCGCAGTTCCCTGACTTGCCGATGAAAAAACCATCAATCCCTCTTGGCCTGATATTTTCCCAATCGGGACCTTACGCCATGATGGCGGGCGAAATGCGCAAAAGCGCATTGATGGCGGTCGATGAAATCAATTCGAGCGACGCGTACGATTTTGCCTTCGCGCCGCGCTTGCGGGATCCAGGTGGCGTGGTCGCCGGCTATCATACGGCGTGCGCCGAACTAATCCGCGAAGAGCAGGTCGACCATATCGTCGGCTGTTATACGTCGGCCTCGCGCAAACAGGTTATTCCGATCGTCGAACGCACCGACCGGCTGCTTTGGCACCCGGCCCGATACGAGGGGTTCGAGAGCAGCGACAACGTCATTTATGTCGGAGCGGCGCCGAACCAGCACGTCGTGCCGCTGGTGAAGCATATGCTGGACCACATCTCCGGCGATGTGTTCTGCATTGGGTCCAACTATATCTGGACGTGGGAAATGAACCGCGTCATTCGCGAAATCGTGACCAGCGCCGGGGGCCGGGTTCTGGCGGAGCGACTGCTCGAGCTCGGCGAGACGGCGGTGGATCACATCGTCAAGGAAGTCATCGACCGCAAACCACCGGCCGTATTCAACACCCTGGTCGGCGAGTCCAGCTACGCCTTCATGCGAGCGCTTCATACGGCGGCGACACGCGCCGGCTTAACCGTCCCAATGCTGAGCTGCAGCCTGTGCGAGCCCGAGCTCAAGCTGATTGGACCGGCCGCTTCCGTCGGTTGCGTCACCTCATCGGCTTATTTCGAAAGTATCGCAGGCGCCGAAAACGGCGCGTTTGTCGGGCGCTGGAAGGCTCGCCACGGCGCGGACAGCAACCCCTCCGTCGACGGCCAATCAACCTACGTCTGCGTTATGCTGCTCGCCCGCGCCATCCGCCGGGCCGGCTCTGTGGAAATAGCTGCGGTACGCCGCGCGGCTGCCAATCATCGCTACGATTCTCCGCAAGGCCCGGTCTGGGTCGACCCAGATAACAATCACTGCTTCCTGACACCGCGTCTGGCGCTCTCCGTGCCTGGAAGCCAGTTCGAGATCTTTTGGCAAGCTGACGCCCCAGTACGCCCGGACCCTTATCTGTCGAACCTCGATCTGACTGCGATTGGCAGGCACGCGGAAAAGAGCAATGAAGAGATGACGAAGCGGTCACACCATCTGCGTGTTGTGAAATGACAAAATCATCACCCTTCTCCGTCCGCGGCCGTCATGCTCTCATGGTGATGAGGGATGAACGCGAAATTTCGATCGTGCGCCGCCAGCTCAACCGGCTGGGCATGACGATTTCAGAGCACGACCCGGCCGAGCCGCCGCCGGGCGAGGCCGTTGACGTCATCGTCATGGACGCCGACTCCATTCCTATCAAGTCCGATCTCGCCGCGGCTTGGAAGGCTGGCGCACCGATCATTGCGCTAATCGGGACCGAGACGCCCAGCCGGTTGAAGTGGCTGCTTGAGCTGCAACCGGCGTCCTTTCTCATCAAGCCGTTGCGCTCGGCCGGACTTTACACCGCGCTCGTGGTGGCATTTGACGCAGCGCAACGCAAAATGGATGATGCTGCCTATGTCGAACGGCTTGAAGACCGCATTCGGTCCCGTCGCGTGATTTTCGCCGCGGTCCTCCAGATTATGCGCAGTCACGGTCTTAGCGAGACCGACGCGTTTACATTGGTCCGGCAGACGGCCATGCGCCACCGCACGACGATCGAACAATTGAGCGCGGAAATCATTGCCGTCGGTGGAATGCCGAACAGGACGACGCGAACGGCCTGAAAATCGAGCACGGAAATCAACGTGGCCGACGCAACGGCAGTCCCCAGCGCGGATCGCATATGATCGGTTCGCCGCGACCAGCCAAGATCCTAGCCAAGATCATTGACACGCTGAACACCGGCTTCAGCCATCCCGGCCCAGGCGGCGTCAAGCGAGCCTGCCAGATCTATGGCCCTGCAACCGGCCTCGACGACGACCGTATCGAAGCCGAGCCGGCGGGCGTCCACCGCGGAGTAATGAACGCAATAATCCGTAGCGAGACCGACGAGAAATATCCGCCGCAAGCCACGTTCTCGCAAATACCCGGCTAGCCCTGTGGGAGTACGTCGGTCATTTTCGTAGAACGCCGAGTAGGAATCGATTTCGGTTCGAAAACCCTTGCGGATCACCAGCTCTGCCCGTTTCGCCTCTAATTGCGGGTGAAATGCCGCCCCCGATGTGCCCTGAACGCAGTGATCGGGCCAGAGCGTCTGCTGACCATAGGGCATCTTGATCGTTTCAAAGGGCGCAGAACCCGGATGTGACGTGGCGAAGGAGCTATGGCCAGCCGGATGCCAATCCTGCGTCAGGACGACATGGTCAAAGCGTTCGACAAGGCGATTGACGACCGGCACCACGCCGTCGCCGTCAGCAACCGCAAGCGCTCCGCCCGGACAAAAATCATTCTGCACGTCGATGATCAGCAGCAAATCATCTTCCGGACGTATCGGCATTTCATAACCCCGGCAGGTGGTACTTTTCCGAACCTTAGCGTAAAACGCCAATTGCGACCAAGTTCCGATGCTACCCTTCAGCGCACAAATATCATTCGTTCAACGTCCCCACGTTCCTGCCATCCATGACGTTCGAGCTCGGGATCAAGATGCTCCTCTGCAGGTCTGCCAACGCAGAGGTAAGCGACGAGGCTCCACGTCTCCGGTACGTCGAGTATCCGACAAACGATCTTCGGCTCGAGGATTGAAATCCAGCCGACTCCCAACCCCTCGGCGCGCGCGGCAAGCCAGAATGTCTGCACCGCCGCAACGACTGAATACCGAAGCGTCTCCGGCATCGTCTGGCGACCGAGGCCAGCCCCTGCCCGCGTTGTCTCGTCGGCGAACACCGCAAGATGGACGGGAGCGTCTTCGAGCCCCTCAAGCTTGAGCTTGATGTAGCGCTCGCGCTCCTGATCGCCATAGCTCTCGGCAGCTTTCGCGTTGGCACGGCCGAAACTCTCCCTTACCGCCGCGCGGCGGGCGGCAGACTCGACGAGCACGAACCGCCAAGGCTGGCAATGCCCGACCGACGGCGCATGGCTTGCAAGTTCAATCAGTGAGTGGATCAGGCAGGGCTCGACGGGATCGCGGCGAAACCGCCGCACGTCGCGACGCCAGAGCACGAGATCGCGGAGCGTCTCCCGGAATTTGGCATCAAAGTGCCGGGAGGATGTGTTGAGTATCTCAGTCATTCGTCACTCCGTCGATCTTACGGACAAACCGCCGAACCCGTTAACGTTCCGCGCGATGAGCGTCACGAGCCCTTCTCGGAAGCGCCGGGCACCGCGGCCTCTGCGAACGTCGCCATGCGATTATGCAGCGCGCATGCAAGCCGCAGGATCGGCAGCGCAAGGGCTGCGCCCGAGCCCTCGCCTAGCCTGAGATCGAGATCAAGCAGCGGACGAGCATCGAGCGCATCGAGAACCAACCGGTGCCCCCGCTCTGCGGACCGGTGCGAGAAAAGCAGGTAGGGCCGGCAGGACGGATTGAGGCGCACGGCCGAAAGTGCGGCGACCGAAACGATGAAGCCATCGACCAGAACCGGAATGCGGCTTTGGGCGGCGGCGATGATTGCGCCCGCAATCGCCGCGATTTCCAACCCCCCGACGGCGCGCATGACGCGTTCGGGATTCGCGCCTGCCTCCCCCAACCCGTGATGCGACAATGCGGCCGCGATGATCTGCGCCTTGCGTTCGCGACCCGCGACGTCGAGACCGGTGCCGCTGCCCGTCATCAAACCAGCATTCGTGCCCAGCAGCGCCGCGGCGATGGCAGCGGCAGCCGTGGTATTGCCGATGCCCATTTCACCGAGAATGAGAAGATCAGGTCTTTGCAAGGCGGCGCGCGAAACCGCCCGCTTCCCGCAGTCGAAGGCGAACCCGACCTCGGCCGCCTCGAGCGCAGCTTCCCGGCTGAAATCCCGGCTGCCCCGGCGCGGCTTGTCGGTGACGATGCCAGGAAGCGGAGATTCCGCGAGCGTACCGGCATCGACGACCTCGAGCTCTGAGCCCAGCTCGCGCGCCAGCACAGAAATCGCAGCTCCCCCTCCGGCAAAATTCGCCATCATCGCGATGGTGACCTCCTGCGGATAGGCCGATACGCCTTGCGCGGCGATGCCGTGATCGCCCGCGAAGATCGTGATCGGCACCCGGTCCGCCGACGGTCGGTCGGTGTGCTGGAGCGCGGCGAGGTCCACCGCCAGCACCTCCAACCGGCCAAGCGCGCCCGCCGGCTTCGTGAGTTCGCCTTGACGGCGCAGCGCGGCGGCGCGATGACTAATCGAGACCGCGGGGCAGTCGACCTTGACCCAATCAGGAAGCATGTGTTTTGCCTTTCTTAGTTTTGATCACGTCGATGCGCGCTTGAGAATGTAGCTGTCCATGATCCAGCCGTGCCTGTCGCGCGCCTGGCGTCGAAGCTCGACGATTTGTGCACCCACCTCGCAAAGCCAACCGGCCCGGATGATCTGGTCCGGCATCCCGAGATAGGCGCCCCACCAGATCTGAACGCCGGTTGGGTCGAGCGATTGAAACGCCGCACCGCCGTCGAGCATGACCACCACGGTATCGACGCCGGACGGCCAGCCGCCCTCGCGCAATCGCCGTCCTGTGGTGACGAGAAACGGCTCGCCGATATCGTTGAGCGGCAGTCTGTGCGCGGCGCAGAGTGCCTGGATCGACGTGACGCCGGGAACCACCTCGATTTCGGTGACGGAATCGAGCCTGCGCGCGATGCGAAGGCTCGAATCGTAGAGTGACGGATCGCCCCAGATCAGGAGCGCGACGCGCCCCTCGCTGCCGAGGTGGCTGGCGATTTCCCTTGCCCATGTCGCTGCAACGGCCGCGTGCCAATCGTCAACGCCACTGCGATAATCCTCACGGCAAGTGTCGCGCGCCGGCAGGTCGAATTCGATCAGACGCGGCCGAGCGCCCTTAAGGACCTGCGCGCAGATGGTTCGCCGCAGTTCGGCAAGATCAGACTTGTCTGCGCCCTTGCGCGGGATCAGCACGAGATCGGCCGCGTTGATGGCGCGGATCGCCGCAAGCGTCATCTGCTCGGGATCGCCGCAGCCTATGCCAATCAGGGAAAGCTTCAGCATGATAAACCTGGTGCGGCCGCGGGTCCGACGACGTTGGCGTTGCGGGTTGACGGCATTTGGTTTGCATCGATCAAAAAAACACCGTTCATCGCTCGTCTCCGGCCAGCGCTCCAAACAGAATGACCGCAGTCGCGGGACCGACACCTTGGGCGAGCTGTTCTGCTAGCGTGGCAATCGTCATGCGCGCGAGCCTCTCGTCGGCGTGCCCGAGCGATTCGGCGAGCAGCGCCGGTGTATCGGGAGACATGCCGTGCTCGATCAGCTTTGCGGCCAGCGCGGGAAAGGTCCGCTTGCCCATATAAACCACGGTGGTCGAATCCGGATCAGCCAGCGCCGTCAAATTGAGGTTTACCGGCAATTGCCCATTGACATCGGCGCCGGTGACGAATTGCACGCGGCGCGAGGTGTGCCGCCTCGTCAGTGGAATGGCCGCCGCCGCGGCTGCGGCGCAGGCCGAGGTGACGCCAGGAATGATCTCGTAACTGAGGCCCGCCCTGCGCAGCGCCTCGATCTCTTCCTCGAGCCGTCCGAAGATTCCTGCATCGCCTGATTTGAGGCGCACCACGCGGGCGCCTGTCGACGCGTAGTCGACCAGCAAGCGGCTGACGTGCTCTTGCCTGGCAGAGGGGCGACGCGCGCGCTTTCCTACCGCGACGAGGTTCGCGCCAGGGCGCGCATGATCGAGAATCGCGCCGGCGGCGAGATCGTCGTACAGCACGACATCGGCGTCGCGCAGGCGCGCAAGCGCTTTCAGCGTGAGGAGTTCGGGATCGCCCGGCCCGGCCGATACAAAGGACACCAATCCGCTCACGACGCCTCCGCGATCAGATGGAAAAATGTCCCGGTCACGCGCCCGCGATACGAACCCGTCTCGGCAACGTCAGCGCCGTTTGCGTCACGGACGGTGGCGAGCGGCGCATCGGGCTGCGCCAGGATCGATGCGTAATGAAATTCATGGCAGCGCAGGCGCGATCCCTGAGGATGTCCGGGAATCGGTGCGGCAAGATCAGCGACCCTGTAACCGAGATGCATGCGGCGCTTGGCAAAACTGGTTTCCAACCCGAGCAATCCCGTCATCTCGTGGCGCGTTCCTTGCGCGTCCACGAGCCCGGCGCCCAGCACAATATAGCCTCCACATTCGCCATGCAGCGGCCGCGCCATTGCGAATGCGTTAAGCGCTCGGCGAAAGCGCTGATTGGCCGCAAGCCGCCCGGCATGCAATTCCGGATAGCCACCGGGCAACCAGCAGACGTCTGCGCTGGCATCCGGCGCTTCATCAGCCAGCGGCGAGAACGGCACGATCTCGGCGCCGGCGTGACGCCAGCCTTCGAGCATATGTGGATAGACGAAGGAAAAGGCCGCATCGCGCGCCAGCGCAATGCGCTGGCCGGGCGGCGTTGCGGTCGCGCCGGAGGCTGCGTCTTGTGCCGACCACTCGCATTCCGCCAGCCGCAACAGCGCGTCGAGATCGATGCGTTCGGCGATCAGGCGGGCCGCCTCCGCGATAAGATCGCCAAGGCGCGCCTGCTCCTCCGCCTGGATCAGACCGAGATGCCGTTCCGGCATCGCGATCGGCGCGTGCCGGGGCAAGGCGCCGAGCACGGCGATGCCGGCGCCCATCATCGCCCGACGCACCAGATCTTCATGGCGCGGGCTCGCGACGCGATTGAGCACGACCCCCGCCATCCGCACGCCGGGGCGGAAATCGCGAAGGCCGGCGGCCACGGCCGCCGCCGTCTGCGCCTGCCCCGACGGATCGAGCACGAGCAGAACCGGCCAGCCCATCATGGCGGCGAGGTCGGCGCTCGCGCCGGTACCGCAAGCCCCTTCTATCGCGACGCCGTCGAACAGGCCCATCGATCCTTCGGCGAGGATCAAATCCGCATCCGCGCCCCGCCTCGCCAACGCGTCGATCGCATCGCGCGACATCGCCCAACTGTCGAGATTGACGGAGGTGCGTCCGGTCGCTGCGGTGTGAAAGGCAGGGTCGATATAGTCCGGTCCGCTCTTGAAACACTGCACCGTCAATCCGCGATCGCGATAGGCACGCGCGAGCGCCAAAGTGAGCGTGGTCTTGCCGGCACCGGATGCCGGCGCCGAGATGACAAGAGCACGGGCCATCACGACGCCTCCGGAAAACGTGGCGCCGTTCCGACCGGCCGGTAGCGACGATCATAGTCGGCGGCATAGAGGCGGCTATCGTCGAAATCGCCGGGATCGAGCGTACGGCCGACCAGGATGATCGCGGTTCGCTCGAACTCAGCGCCGAGCGATACTTCGAGCGTACCGAGCGTCGCGCGCACGATCCTCTGATCGGGCCAGCTCGCGCGCCAGACCACCGCCACGGGACAGTCGGCACCATAATGCGGCAACAGCTCGGCGATCACCTTGGCAAGCACGTGTATGGACAAATGAATCGAAAGCACCGCGCCGGTTGCTGCAAAGGCGGCGAGTGTCTCGCCTTCCGGCATCGCGCTGGCCCGGCCCGAGGTGCGCGTCAACACAACCGATTGCGAAAGGCCGGGGAGCGTGAGCTCTGTTTCGAGCGCGGCCGCGGCCGCCGCGAATGACGGCACACCGGGCGTGATCGAATAGGGAATGCCCAGCGCGCGCAGGCGACGCAGCTGCTCGCCCATCGCCGACCAGATCGAGAGATCGCCGGAATGCAGCCGCGCAACGTCCAGCTTCTCGGCATGCGCGGCCACGATCTCCGCCGTGATATCGTCAAGCGAAAGCGCCGCGGTATTGATAATCCGCGCGCCCGGCGGGCAATACGCAAGAATGTCCGGCGGTACCAACGAGCCGGCATAAAGACAGACCGGACAGGCGGCGATGAGGTCGCGCCCACGCAGGGTGAGCAGGTCGGGCGCGCCGGGGCCGGCGCCGATGAAATGCACCGTCATGGGTCATCTCCCTCGGCGATCGCGGCGGTCGCAGTCTTGTCGCGCGAGACGATCCGCGTTGAGATAAGGCGCGCATGGCGGCCGATGGCCGCGAGCGCAGCCGCTTCGGCAAGCGAGCCGACGCCGCGCATGTTCTCTATGCGCTGCGAACGGGTTGGAGTTTCGATGCCTGCGAGCTGTTTCGCCGGAATGGCCTTGATGGAGAGGCCGAGCTCGCGCGCCAGCGAGACCAGCACGGGTGCATCAGCCTTGTCGCTGGCAGTCGCCAACGCGTCGAGCCCGCTGACGCCGCCGGCCGCAACCAGCGCTTCGCGCAGCGAATCGATGTTGGCTTCTCGTCGAAAACCGAGGCCGGCGACCTTCATTTCACCGCGCTCCATTGCACGACCGGACGTACCGCCTCCCAGGACCTGAAGTCCCCGAGCGGCGCAGCATGAGCGATCTCGACCCGCATCAGTTCGCCGCCGTGACGGCGCTGCAACTCGTTCAGCAGCGCCTCGGTTTCGAGCGTCACCGCATGCGCGACCAGGCGCGTCCGTTTCGGAACGAGCGACCAAACGGCATCGAACATCTCGCCATTCAGACCTCCGCCGAAGAATACCGCCTCCGGCGGCGCCAGTCCGGACAGCGCCGCCGGCGCGCGTCCGGCCACGACATCGATCTTGTCTCCCAATCCGAAGGACGCGGCGTTGGCCCGGATGTTGGCTGCGCGATCGTCGCGTTGTTCGATCGCAACCGCGGTTCCCTGGCATAGCGTCCATTCGACCGAGACCGAGCCGGAGCCTGCCCCGATATCCCACAATCGTTCGCCGGCGCTTGGCGCCAGCGCTGAAAGCGCAAGCGCGCGCATCGGCCGTTTGGTGATCTGGCCGTCATGCGCGAAGAGGTCATCGGCAAGCCCGCAACTGCGCGACAGCCCATCCGCGCCCTCCACTTCCATCGCCACAGTGACAAGCCTGGCGTCCGGATTTTCCGCGTAGCTTTCGGCGCGTTCGCTCTTGATGCTTTCCCGCGAACCGCCCAGCGCGATACACGTCCACAGCCGCGAGGCACCCCAGCCGCGCACAGTCAGCCAATCGGCGAGATCGGCAGCCGCCTTGCCGTCGCGCACCAGACAGATCAGGCGCGCGCCGCGCGCGAGAAGCGGCAGGAGGGTCTCGAACGGGGCAGTATGGAGTCCGCGGCAAATGACGTTCTCCAGCCGCCATCCGAGGCGCGCGGCGACCAGCGCGAAGGTCGAGGGCGCTGGATACGCGCTCCACTCCCCGTCGCGCAGATGCGCCGCGAGACTGCCGCCGACGCCGTACCAAAACGGATCGCCGGAAGCGAGCACCACCGTCGGCCGGCCGCGGCAGGCGAGCACGCCGCTCGCATCGAACGGCACCGGCCAGGAACGGCCGCGATGACCGATCCCGGCCAGCGCCAGATGACGCTCGCCGCCGAACACGGTTTCGGCTGCGGCGAGCGCCTTTCGGCTTGCCTCAGACAGCCCGTCAAGGCCATCTTCCCCGATGCCGACAATGGTGAGCCAAGGATTGAGAAAAGAGTCAACCATGATGCGCGCCCTCATCCTGGGCGGAACCGGCGAAGCCAACCGGCTCGCAGACGCGGCGGCGCGCCTGAGGCTCGACGCGATCTATTCCTACGCTGGCCGCACTGAGTCCCCTGCACCGCAATCGCTGCCGACCCGCATCGGCGGTTTCGGCGGCACGGACGGGCTCGCCGACTACATCCGAACCGAGCGCATTACCCATCTCGTCGATGCCACGCATCCCTTCGCAGCCGAGATCAGGCGCAATGCTGTCGCAGCCTGTGCCGCGACCGGCGCCGCGCTGATCGCACTCGAACGGCCGCCGTGGCGACGGTCGCCAGCCGACAACTGGATCGAGGTTGAGGATGTGGCAGCTGCCGCCGCCGCTCTGCCCGACCAACACGCCCGCGTATTCCTCGCCATTGGCCGCCAGCATCTCGCCCCGTTCGCCGCAAAGCCGCAACACGCCTACACCTTGCGGTTGGCCGATGCTCCCGATGAAGCGCTGCCGTTGAGAGAGGCCAGCATCATTGTTTCGCGCGGCCCCTTTGCACTGGCCGGCGATCTCGATCTGATACGTTCGCGCGGTATCGAGTGGATTGTCGCCCGCAATGCGGGAGGCAGCGGCGCGTTCGCCAAGATAGAAGCCGCGCGGCAGCTCTGCCTTCCCGTCGTCATGATTGGCCGCCCCGCTTTGCCCGAGAGACGAGCTACGGAAAGCATTGACGACGTGCTGGCTTTTCTTGGTCATGACGCGTGCCTCGGAGCATAGATCCAGCGGCCGGCGCGGCGTGTCGCCGAATTGCCGACGATCACAACCGTCCGCATGTCGGCCATTTCCGGCCGGGCATCCCGCAAGGGTAGCGCGTCGATACGCTCTTCAGGCGTGGTGACGGCATGGGCGAAGATCGTGATGCGATCGCCGCAGCCGGCCTCTCGCAGGACCTCCAGCGCGCGGGCGAAACCCTGGGGCCGGTTGGCCGAGCGCGGATTATAGAGCGCGATCGCAAAGTCGGCCTCGGCGGCGAACCGCAAACGCTTCTCGATCAACGACCACGGCTTCAGATTGTCCGAAAGATTGATAGCGCAGAAATCATGACCGAGCGGCGCGCCGGCACGCGCCGCTGCTGCCAGCATCGCCGTCACGCCCGGCAAGACGCGGATGGTTAGCCCCTGCCACTGCGGCGATGCTTCCAGCGCTTCGAACACGGCCGACGCCATCGCAAACACGCCGGGATCGCCGGAGGAGACGACGACGACTCGACGGCCGGCCGCCGCAAGCCGTAACGCATCGTCGGCGCGAAGCAATTCCTGACGGTTGTCGGAAGCATGCCGCACCAATCCCTCGCGCGCCGCGACGCGCGCGACATAGGGTGCGTACCCCACGACATCGGTGGCATCCGCCAACGCAGCCGCAACCTCGGGCGTGATCAGCGCCGCGTCGCCGGGGCCAAGCCCCGCGATGGTAAGAGTCCCCGTCATTCGGCTGCCAGCTCTATCCGCCGCGCGCGGCCGTGGACGAGCACGATCGCAAAGTAAGCGCACTCGGTCGTTCCGACGTCCTTGAGCCGCGCGACGCGTTCGCCGGGCATGGTGCCGCGCTCGATCAGCCAGGCTTCATCGAGGCGGCCGGCGTTTTCCAACGCGCGGCGCACCTTTTGCAAATTACGCCCGGTCTTCATGATTACCAGCGCATCGCAACCGCGTGCGCGACTGGTCAGTTCTTCTTCCGCGAGCGTGCCCATCAGCACCGTCATCACGTCATCGCCGAGCGCGATCGGCATCCCGACCGCGTTCCAACAGCCGGCCATGCCGGGAATGCCGGCAATCACCTCGATCGCGGCGCGGTCTTGCAATCGCGCATGAAGGTGCATGAACGAGCCGTAGAAGAAGGGATCGCCCTCGCAGAGCACGATGACATCGGCCTCGCGCGCGATCTCGATGAGACGCCGCGCCCAATCGTCATAGAAGCCTGCCAGTAGTCGCGTGTATTCCGGGCTGTCGAGAGCAAGTTCCGTTGTGACAGGATATTCCATCGGATATTCGCACACATCCTGCGCCAGTAGCCGATCGACGATGCGCCGCGCCTGGCCCGGCCGGCCTTTCTTGCGGAAATAGGCGACATGCCGCGCGGCGCGGATTTCGCGGTCGGCACGCACGCTCATCAGATCCGGATCGCCGGGTCCCAGCCCACAGCAGATGATGCGCCCCATGACTATTCGCTCCGGCTCGCGAGAGCGTTCACGGCAGCTACCGTGATCGCAGATCCGCCGAGACGGCCCTCGACGGTCAGTGCCGGCGCCGGCGGGCTTGCCATCAACGCGGCCTTGGCCTCGGCGGCGCCGACAAAACCCACCGGGCAGCCGATGATCGCCGCGGGCCGCGGGCAGGATTCGTCCTCCAGCATGTTCAGAAGCTGGAACAGCGCGGTCGGTGCATTGCCGATGGCAACGACGGCACCATCAAGATGTGGCCGCCACAGTTCCAACGCCGCGGCCGAGCGTGTAGTACCCATCGCATGCGCGAGCGCGGCGACGGCGGGATCGTTGAGCGTGCAGATCACGGCGTTGGCGGCCGGCAGGCGTGCACGCGTGACGCCCTCCGAGACCATCCGCGCGTCGCACAGGATGGGCGCGCCGTCCTGCAACGCTGCACGCGCAAGAGGTGCCATGCCCGGCGTGAAGCGGACATGTTGTTCGAGACCGACCATACCAGCGGCATGGATCATGCGCACGACCACCGGCTCTTCGTCTGGTGTGAACCGCGCGAGGTCTGCCTCGCTCCGGATGGTGGCAAACGACCGCCGGTAGATCGCCGCGCCGTCGTTTTCAAAGAGATGCGGCATCAGGTTGCTCCCCTGAGCGCGTCGCCATCGGAGAGGATCCTTGCCGGATCAAGTCCCTGCAATGCAGGCCGATCACGCGTCGTGCCTTGGCGGACGAGATCGAAGCCACTGGTAGTGCCGACCAGCGTGATCGTGGACGGTCCGGGATGGGCGCAGCCCTTGGCGCAACCGGAGACGTGAAGGCTTTCATCCGCGCCAATATGAGGCGCAAGCGCCGCCGCGAGCCGGCGCGTCTGCACATGCGCCTCGGGGCAGGCAGGCGCACCGGTGCAGGCGACCACGCGCAACATTGGGTCGTCCGCGCGCGTCACGAGGTCTTCGTGCTGCGGCATCGCACAAGCTCCTTCGGCCAAAATCATGCGCCAGGGCGTCATGCGCAGGCCAGTCGCCAGGGTAGCAAGGAAGCCGAGCGTCTCGCTCCGCATCTGCCCGAAGGCAAGCCCGACCAACGCGCCAACTTCGTAAAGACCGGGGCACGGCCGCGCGATGGCCGGTAACGGTTTGGCATTTGCGGCAATCGCATCCGGAAAAATTGCTCCGCTGGCAATGTGGGCCGCCATGCGCCCTCGTCCGCCACTTGCGTCACTGGAAGCCACGAACCATTCTGCCAGCGCCAGCGCGGCATCGATGGCCTCGGCCCTTATAACCGCGCGACCTTTCGGGGCGCCGTCTGCGCGCACAAGCAAGCCACCATCGGCACTGCGCTCGATGCGGATATCGGCCGGCGCTTGCGCGAGCACGCGCTCGGCCCCGCAATCGACCGCAAAGCCGAACTTTTCGGGCAGACCGAGCGGCCGCGCCGCGAGGGCACGTTCAAGCTCCGCCGCAAGTCTTGGCGTGTCGTCACGTTCGCGCCAGAACGGTGCGACCAGGATGTTGCGCCGGGATTCGGTTTCCACATCCGCATCGATCAACCCGAGCCGCGCAAGCGCTTCGACCAAAGCTTCATGATTTTCCGCAACGACCCCGCGGATTTGCAGATTGGCCCGCCCGGTCAAGTCGATCAGGCCGCTGCCGTATCGACTTGAAAGCTCGGCGATCCCTGAGGCTTGCACGGTGGAAAGCCTGCCGCCACGCGGGCGAAGGCGAACCACGAGGCCGTCGCCGGACGCCATTGGGCGCAACGCGCTGGGGCACCAACCCTTGATTTCGAAGCCACTCATGACGCCTCCCGCAAGGAGGCCGCGATGGAATTGCGCCGCGTCACCCAGAGCGACGCCTCGTGCAAGCGGGTAAAGCAGTTTTCGATCGCCGAAAGCGCCGCCGGATTTTCGCGGGCCAGGAACGCACGGACATCGTCGTCGCCGAGCGTCGCATCGTAATAGAGGTCGAACAGATGTGACGGCACGGCGTCGGCAAGATGGGCGAAGGCCGCCATGTGTTCCAGCGTCGCCGCAATTTCGGCCGCGCCCCGGAAACCATGGCGTGACATGCCCGCGATCCATTGCGGATTGGCGGCGCGGGAACGCACGACGCGGGAAATCTCCTCGGTCAACAGTCTCGCGCGCGGCACGTCGGGCCTTGTCGCGTCGAGATGGTAGAGCGAGGGTATCGCCGAGCCGAGACTCGCCGCCGCCGCCGCAGCGCCGGCCTCGTGGACCGCATAGTCGGCAGCAAGCAACAGATCGGTCTCGGGCAGATCCTGGACATGCACGAAGGCATCGGCGCCGGAAAGCCGCGTCTCGATCCCGGCGCGGTCGGGCTTCATTTCGCCGTCGGCCGCAAAGGACCATGAAGACGATGCGAGCCAGGCCTTGCCGGCGGAATCGCGTGAGGCCTTCGTGAAGCTATCGAGCATGACCGTCATGCCGGCGCCATATTGGCCCGGCTGCGGACCATACACGCGCGCGGCGCGATGGCGATACGGATTCTCCTCACCCTCCCAATCATGCTTCGACAGCGCTTCGGAGGCTGCCTCGAACAATTGCGCCAGGCCGGGAAACACGTCGCGAAACAGGCCCGACACCCGAAGCGTCACGTCGATACGGGGCCGGCCGAGCAGCGCGGGTGGGATGATCTCGAATCCGTTGACGCGGCCGGAGGCGTGGTCCCAGCGCGGCGCGATGCCGGCAAGATGTAAAGCCATCGCAAATTCCTCGCCTGCCGTTCGCATCGTTGCCGAGCCCCAGAGATCGACGACAAGGCCTTTCGGCCAATCGCCGCGATCCTGCAGATGTCGACGCAACAATTCCTCAGTGAGCTTGATCCCTTGCGCATGTGCGGCGCGGGTCGGCACCGCCCGCGGATCGACCGCGAACAAATTGCGTCCGGTCGGCAGCACATCGCTTCGCCCGCGATACGGTGAGCCCGCCGGTCCCGGCGCCACGCGGCGGCCCGATAACGCCTCGATCAGAGCGCGCCGCTCTTGCTCTCCGCACTCACCGCGCCCAAAAACGTGCAGACCATCGCCGAACTGGCTCTCCTTCAGGTCGCAGACGAAGCGGTCGATCCGGGAAATCGCTTCGGCTGGAGCGGCCGACGCGGCCGGGCCGAGATCATCTTCCACGCCCGCGGCGCGCGCTTCGTCGCGGATCGCGCCGATCAGACGCTGGCGCCGCGCCGTATCGAGACCATCGGCGATCGAATATTCGTCGAGCAACTGCTCAAGCCGCGCGAGATGTTGCGGCACGACGCTGGCTTTGAGCGGCGGCGGCAAATGGCCGATGGTGACGGCGCCGATGCGGCGCTTGGCTTGTGCCGCTTCGCCGGGATCGTTGACGATGAAGGGATAAATAACCGGCAAACCGCCGATCAGCGCCTCGGGCCAGCATGCAGGCGACAGCGCCACGGATTTGCCGGGCAGCCATTCCAGCGTGCCGTGCGCGCCGATGTGGATCAGCGCGTCAATATTCTGGTGTCTAAGCCACAGGTAGAACGCGACATAGGCGTGGCGCGGGGTGCGCGCGAGATCGTGATACTCCGCGTCCCGATTGCCGACGTCGCCGCGCTCGGGTTGCACCGCAATGATCGCCTTGCCGCGGCGAATCGCGGCGAAACGGAACGCGCCGTTATGGACCTGCGGATCGCCCTCGATCGCGCCCCAGGCACCTTGGAGTTCCTCCTGCAGCTTCGCTGGAAGCTTTTTCAGTTCAGCGCGATATTCGGCGAGGCCAAAGTTCAACACCTCCTCCCCGAGCGCGTGCCCCAGCGAATGTCCGGTCTCGACCTCGAAACCGGCCGAGGCGAGGTCGTTCAGCAACGTCTCGACCGAGGCCAGCGCATCGAGCCCCACCGCATGGGCGATCTGATGCGGACGGCCGGGATAGCTCGACAGGATGATCGCAAGCTGCCGGTCGCAGGTCGGCGAGGTCGTCAGCCGGTGCCAGGCGGCGACGCGCTCGACCACTGCAACAACACGCTCGTCGTCGGGTTGATGCGCAAGACGGGCAAACTGCAGATCGCGATCGCGCCCGCCTGGCGATTTGAAGCTGACGACGCCTGAGAAAATCCGTCCGTCGACTTCCGGCAGCACCACATGCATTGCAAGATCGGCCGGTGACAGGCCGCGCAGCGAGGCGGCCCAATCCTCGCGCTGAGCGGTCGACAGCGCGACCTGGAACACCGGACAGGACGCAGCCTCGAACGGTGTCGTTCCGTCATCAGAGATCGCCGAGAAGGCGGTCGCGCTGATGAGCGCCGCCGGCCGGTGTTGGGCGAACTCCGCGCGTAGCCAGTCGGCGACGCCGGGCGCCTTGAGCGAGGTTGCGAAGGCACCAAAGGCGTCAAAACCTTTTTGCCGCAACGCGCCGATCAGCGCGTCGACCGGCCCGGTATCGGCCGCGGTGAGATAAGAACGATAGAAGATAACGAGCGCCCGCGGCCGCGTATCCGGCGACGGCAACCGCGCCAGCGCACCTTTGGCTGGATCGTAAAAACCCATGTCCGGGATTTCCGTCTCGCCGAACACAGGCCCCGCATAAAGGCCGGATGCGAGCGCCAGTTGCGCAATCGCCGCTTCTGCAGCGACAGCGCCGCCGGTATCGCAAAGCACCTTCAACCGCCGCAGCGTCGACAGCGGCAATGTCGAGAACTCGTCCAACCGCGCGTCGTCGCGGCCATCGCCGGGAACCACGGCCAGCGCCATCCCGTGCTCCTTTGCGAGCCGGTGCAACGCGGCGATCCCGTAAGCCCAATAGGATTCGCCGCCGATCAGACGCACCAGGATTCCGCGCGCGCGTGACAGCGTGCGCTCGACATAGGTGTCGACCGAAAGCGGATGGCGCAGCGCAATCAGGTTCGCAAGCCGAAGCGAAGGCAGCTTGGCACGCCCTCTGCGCCAGCCGGCGGCGAAATTGGCGAGATCGCTGTCGGAGAACGAAAGCACCACGAGGTCGGCCGGATCCTGACCGAGATCGACGGGCGTCGCGGTCTCCTCCAGGCCATGACTCTCGCGGAAGACGACGTGCATCAGCTTCCCTGTCCAGAAATCCCCAACCCTGCCCTGATTGCGGCCTCGTCGATATCGCCGCGTTCGCCGATCACCACGAGCGTCGACCGCCTCGGCATCGCACCCCACGGCTTGTCGAACTGGTGGCGCACACGCTCGCCGACCGACTGTAGCAACAGCCGCATCGGCTTGCCGGCGACCGCGAGATAGCCCTTGGCGCGCAACACGTTTTGTTCACGCGCAAGGGTACCGATCATGGCGACCAGCGCATCGATATCGGTGACTTCCGGAAGCTCGACGACGACCGACGCAAAGTCGTCGTGCTCGTGCTCATCCTCGCCGTCATGATGCGACGGACGCGCGGCGAGATCGTCCTCGGCCTTAGCGTTCAGGCCAAGAATAACCTGCGGATCGATCGCGCCGTCGGTCATGGCGAGCATCGGAACGGACCGCGGCACCTCGGCCGCGATCGCAAGCCTGGCCGCGGCAACGCCTGCTTCTCCGGCGAGATCGGCCTTGGTCAACAGCACGATGTCGGCGCAGCAAATTTGATCCTCGAAGACTTCCGAGAGCGGCGTCTCATGATCGAGGCTTGGGTCCGCGGCGCGTTGTGCCTCGATCGCCGCCAGGTTCGGCGCAAAGCGGCCGGCGGCGACAGCCTCCGCATCGGCAAGGGCAATGACGCCGTCGACGGTGATGCGTGAGCGGATTTCCGGCCAGTCGAACGCCTTCAACAGCGGCTTTGGCAAGGCCAGCCCCGAGGTTTCAATCAGGATGTGATCGGGGCGGACTTTTCGCGCCAGCAATTTCTGCATGGTCGGAATGAAATCGTCCGCTACCGTGCAGCAGATGCAACCGTTCGCGAGTTCGACGATGTTTTCCTCGGGGCAATTGGCATCGGCGCAGGATTTCAAGATTTCGCCGTCGACGCCCTCGCTGCCGAACTCGTTGACGAGCACCGCGAGTTTCTTGCCGTTGGCATTCCTCATCAAATGCCGGATCAGCGTGGTTTTACCCGAGCCGAGAAAGCCGGTGATGACGGTGACGGGAATTTTGGCGAGCGAGGGCACTCTGCGGCCTCCGATAAAGACGTGATGGGGGGAATGCGCGCCAGCGACTGCTTTCGGAAGATTTCGGGTCGCCTGCGCCAGGGCACGATGCCATCAGGCGCGGCGGCATAGGCGGTGGCACCGGCAACGACGTCGCCAGCATTTTTTTCCGACAACCGCCCGTACACATAGGACCAGCGGCCCGGCGCGCTGAGCGCGACCGAGCAACCCTGGTTACAGGCGGACAGGCACTCGACCGGCACGACGTTCACGCCCGGTGGCGTGCCGACACGAACAATGGCCTGATGCAGAAGCGAGCCCGGCGTGGGTTGCCCCTCCGGAACGGTCTGTCCGGCGCAGCAAGTGATGCAGACGTGAAGCGTGACGGTCATCGCCCTTCCCTAAAGCCAAAATCTCGCGGCGGGAGGCGATGCGGCGGACGAAACCCAAGGCGCGGGTTCGCACTCCGGTCGCGGAACACCCCGTCCGCCGGTCCAAAAACAATCCGTTGGCAGGTCTCCCGGCTTGCGGAGCGGGATTTCTCCCTCGATCCCCGCCTTCCCGACCCTAAAGTCAGTGGCGATTGGGGATCTCTCCGGTCACGGTCGCGGGGGCGGCTGCTTTTCAGGCTCGATCGCTTGAGGCTTCGAGCCCTATCGCATTCCCTCTTCGCCTGTCGTAGGACAGGAACCAACGCAGTCCACCATTTGCCCAAGCTCAGTGCTTGTCAAGCCGAAGGAGTGCCTCGAATGGTTTGCGAACAAGATGTCAGCGAGGACGCCCGCCACGCGGCCAAAATGGCCAAGAAGAAGGCCGCGCGCGATCGCATGATGGCCGAAAAGAGCGGCGAGAAGGGACTGATCATCGTTCATACCGGCGCGGGCAAGGGAAAATCTTCCTCCGCTTTCGGCATGATCCTGCGGTGCGTCGCGCATGGTTTTCCCTGCGCGGTGGTGCAGTTCATTAAAGGCGCATGGGATACCGGCGAGCGCCGGCTCCTGACCTCGCATTTCGCCGAGCTTTGCCAGTTCCACGCCATGGGCGAAGGTTTTACCTGGGAAACTCAGGATCGCGCCCGCGACATCGCGGCTGCCCAGGCCGGTTGGGAAACGGCCAAACAACTGATCGCCGATCCCACCTTGCGCATGGTCGTGCTCGACGAGATCAACATTGCGCTCCGCTACGACTATCTCGACATCAACGAGGTCGTCGCGTTCCTGAAAGACAACAAACCGCCGTTGACGCATGTCGTGCTCACCGGCCGCAACGCCAAGCAGGAACTGATCGATGCGGCCGACCTCGTCACCGAGATGACGCTGGTAAAGCACCCGTTCCGGTCCGGCATCAAAGCCCAGCCGGGCGTTGAGTTCTAACGCGCCGTAACCCCATGGCACGAGCGCTGATGATCCAGGGAGCGGGCTCGGACGTCGGCAAATCGCTGATCGTCGCAGGCCTTGCGCGTGCCGCAACAAGGCGCGGCCACCGCGTCCTGCCCTTCAAGCCGCAGAACATGTCGAACAACGCGGCGGTGACCATCGACGGCGGCGAGATCGGCCGCGCACAGGCGCTGCAGGCGCAAGCCGCCGGCGTCGAAGCGCATACCGACATGAATCCGGTCCTGCTGAAGCCGGAGACCGATACCGGCGCGCAGGTGATCGTTCAGGGGAAACGCGTCGCGACCTTGCGCGCGCGCGAATATGCCGCGCTCAAACCCTCGCTGATGCCAGCAGTGCTTGAAAGTTTTGAGCGGCTCAAAGCGAGATGCGATATTGTGCTGGTCGAAGGCGCCGGCAGCCCGGCCGAAGTCAATCTGCGGGCAAACGACATCGCCAATATGGGGTTTGCGCGCAAGGCCGACATCCCTGTGGTCATTGTCGGCGATATCGAGCGCGGCGGCGTCATCGCCCAAATGGTCGGGATCAAGGCGGTCATCGAGCCAAAGGACGCCGCAACGGTCGGCGGATTCATCATCAACAAATTCCGCGGCGATCCCACGTTGTTTGACGACGGCTACAGGCTGATTGCCGAGCGAACCTCCTGGCGAGGTTTCGGGGTTCTCCCTTATTTTCCGCGCGCTAGCGAACTACCGGCGGAGGATGCGCTGGGGCTTTCGGAAGCGCGCAAGCCAGGCAGGCACAAGATCGCGTTCTTGAAGCTGTCGCGGATCGCCAATTTCGACGATCTCGATCCATTGAAGCTCGAACCTGACGTCGATCTCGTCATGGTCGCGCCCGGCGAGGCCATTCCGGGGGATGTCGCGCTTGTCATCCTTCCCGGTTCGAAATCGACCAGGGGCGATCTCGATTTCCTGCGCACGCAAGGCTGGGATATCGACCTGCTCGCACATCACCGTCGAGGCGGGCATGTGCTCGGCC
>Ga0210390_10001600_pt1 | contig 21405 bp, 25 predicted proteins | sample IncBWH11OmetaG_FD_161050 | JGI IMG/M metagenome (GOLD analysis project Ga0210390, IMG submission 161050) | Forest soil microbial communities from Barre Woods Harvard Forest LTER site, Petersham, Massachusetts, United States - Inc-BW-H-11-O ... | reverse complement strand
GACGTGTAATCGGCGGCCAGCCGCGCTCCTTGCCAATCTCCGTGAAAGATCGGGCGTAACCTGGGAAGAACTCGTCTGCGGCTTGCTGATCGGTATCTGCCACGTAGCCCAGCGCGTGAATTCCAACCTTCAACCGGTCCGAAGGATGACCAGCGCGACGGGCCGCCTCGCGGTAGAGATCAACCAAGGGGCGAAACCGCCGTGGTTCACCGCCGATGATAGCCACCATCAGTGGAAGGCCGAGTGTTCCGGCACGTGCAAACGAAGCCGGCGTGCCGCCCACCCCGAGCCAAATCGGAAGAGATCGCTGATAGGGCCGTGGATACACAGCTTGCCCCGTAAGAGGCGCTCGGTGTTGACCAGCCCAATGAACGTGAGTGTTGTCTCGAATTTCCAGAAGCAGTTCCAACTTGTTCGCGAAAAGGGAATCGTAATGGGTGAGATTGAGGCCGAACAAAGGAAACGCTTCCACAAACGATCCCCGCCCCACAATCATTTCGGCGCGTCCGCGCGACAGAAGATCGATCGTTGCGAACTGCTGAAATAGGCGCACAGGGTCATTTGCGCTCAGAACGGTGACGGCGCTGGTGAGACGGATCCTTTCGGTCCTCGCTGCCGCTGCAGCCAAGATCGTTTCCGGCGCAGAATCAAGAAACTCGGCGCGGTGATGCTCGCCGATTCCAAAAACGTCCAGTCCGGCACGATCTGCGGACTCGATTTCCTCGAGAAGGTGGCTCAAGCGATCTCCCGGGCCGAGGTCCTCACCCGTGAGCGCGTCTGGCACCGCGGCTACAAAGCTATCAATACCGATTTGCATCTTCATGCGTCACCACTTACTTGGCGTTGCAGGATACCCGCGAACGCCGAACGCACTCTCCAAGTCGTAAGGAACCATAAGATCGTAACGACCAAAGCCAGCGGCAAGCCCGCAGGCGCCATGAAAATGTGAAAGCAAAGTATGTTGAAAACCACGGCCCCCAGAATCGTCGATCCCAGAGGCACGTAGCGATTCGCAAGCAACAGGATCGCGGGCACTATCTGCAACAGAAAAATCACCACGTAAAACCGGGACACGAACAGTGCACCGAAGAACTGCGCCGCAACGCCCGTCGGTGGCGGCATGGGAATAAAGTGAAGGAACCCGTTGAGCCCGAACGTCAAAAAAATCAAACCGAGCAAATACCGTGCGATTGTGGAAGCGATCTTCATACCCATCTCCTGGTGACCCACGCCGTTTCGGCCTGGCCGTCTACTACATTGATGCAGATTATATTGATATAGATACATTCTTGTAGACAACCACTCAGAGAACTCTCAACATGTAGGAGCCATGACGAAAAGGCCTTCGGACCCGGTGCATTGCTGGCTCGTTTGGAGGAAAGCCCACGAGGCGGCCTCCGACTATCTGTATAGAGGAATCGAGGAGACCGGCATTTCCGACACGGACTTCCGCATCCTTGAGGCACTTCTGCATAAGGGCCCGCTACCTGTGAACACAATCGGCCCGAAAGTCCACCTCACCCCTGGTTCCATCAGCGTAGCGGTGGATCGCCTACTCGAAAAAGGACTTGTCAGTCGGGCGGAAAACCCCGGCGATCGAAGGGTACGAATCGTCGCTCTTACAAAAAACGGTAGAGACCTGATTGTTCCAATCTTCCGTAAGCATTCCGCGGAAATCGGGAAAGTATTTGCCGATGCTAGCCCCAAAGAGCTACAAATCCTCGAAAGCGTTCTTAAGAAAGCCGGCAAGCGCGCCAGGGCACTTGGCGACGAAAGAAGCAAGACGATGAGTCGCTAAAATTTTCCTCGCACCGATTTCAAACTATCTCGCAGTTCGAGCTGCAACACTCCGTTGAATCCGTAGCGTTTATTTAAACCGTTGTAAGAAGGAGCTTCGGAACTGTGGGAATTATTATTCGGATCGTGAGCAGCTTACCGAAAAGTCGGCTATTCGCCCAGATTTCGGAGGGTGGCAGCCGCCCAAAATCAGAGACGTTTGTGGGTAACCGCGGCAGGTCATCTCGTACGAGCCTCTAGTTCTCCGTTTACCAGGGCGAAATCACTGGGCCTGTGCTTGGCGGGGTTGAGGATTCGGTGATTCGATCCGATAGGCCAGCGTCCCACCTCCGGACAAGAAATGGTCCCGATCCTTCCCGCTCGGTATAGAAAGCCGGGACCATCCCCGTACAAAGTGGGTCGCTAGCCGATTACAGCTCGCGTGTGGCAGCGTCCGCTTCTTCCGCCAGTTGCTGCACTGCCTGGAAGAACTTCGGCGTTTGCCCAACAAATAATCCATCCGCTGTGAACGATGCAATCGTCGCTACTGCGCCTCCGAATTTGTCATCGCTCGGTCGAATCACCGCGCAGTGCGGCAAATCCCCGCTAATGAATTCACAGGGAACGGGAAAGATCAGGCTGGGCTGAACCAGGCTGGGTGGTTGCAGGGGTGGATTGTTGAAGAAATCGGGAAATGTTAGTCCAGATATGGCGTCCCTAAACGGCGCGACAGGCTGTTGCACGCCGTTGCCCGAAAAATCGACCCATTCCAAGAAATGGGCTATCTCGTCTCCTCCAATGCCCAGTGTGATTTTCAGCACTTCCAGACTGCTGACTTTCTGGCTAAGGGCCGCGTAGAGACTCGAGCCACCTTGTTCGATGTATCCGAAGTGAAAGCCCGCCACATTGGCGATCGCCTGGATGTGGTCGTTACCGGGAAAGTTGGGGTTGGAAGCGCCCTCGAAATCCTTGTTGTTTCGGGGGATGGCGGTAACATTATTGAGTTTGAGCGCCTGAGGGAAAGTGGTGCCAAAGTCTGGATTGGTTGCACTACGGTAGCGCACGAACCAGCTAGTGTCCACATTGAGGTGCATGAGGTTGGTCAGGCGGCCGATGTCCTGCGCCCCCGTCGCTGTGCTGCCTTGGAGTGTGCGGAACTCGTCGAAGTTGACCGGGTCTGCGCCTTTGGACTCCAGGTATCCGTTGAGAAAGGCCGCGTGGCTGATTTCGTCGATGGTGTTGCTGGTGATGTATTGTGGGCCATCGCCATCGAGGTTCGACAAGGCTATCTGATAGTTGTTCAACTGTTGATTCGGCTCTATCTCAATCGGTGGGTTATCGCCGATACCACCCAGTTCCGCGTATTGTGTCCAAAGGTCCGATTCGATGAGCTCGGCTGCAGCCAGGAATCGAAGAATGGCTATGTCTCCCTTATTGAGGCTGCCTGAGCTGCTCTGGCCAAATGCGCGAGTCTCTCCGGCAATAAGCCCCGCGCCTATGGCAACTGCACCTCCCGCCAACGCTCCATTTTTCAAAAGCGACCGGCGATTGACCGTACGGCTCATCAAACTTTTTGAGCTCTCCATGTTTTATTCCTTTTTGTGAGATTGAAACACGCCACGTGAGTCGTACGGTAAACGCTTTTGTAGGGAAGCTTGTCACTGGTGAGTCAAATGAATGTCTTGCTTGGGCATTTTTTTGGTCTCTTCTATCGTGATGTCATCTAAATTCTAGACACTCGACGCCCGTCACTTCTTCAAAGCTCTCTCCATGTATGGAAACCGACTTTTAGAGAGCAGGCCGGCGTAAACGAGAAAGCTGGTGCTCACGCGTCATTAAAGTTGAATTGTGTAGCGGATCAGCCATTCTTTTTCGTCAAGCCGCTGAAGCGGCCTTCTGTCGACAAGCGCCACCGAGTTGTCGCAGCAAGCCCAGGGCGTCCCATCTAGTCTTTCCGTTTGTGATGTCGTGAATCGTTATTCCCTCCACTAATATCTTGCAGCCCGTGGCAGGAACATCCATGAACTTGTCTTGGTGAGTGCCGGAAATAGTCCAGGAGACACCGACTTTAGCCTCCTCGTTGGAATGGGACACCAGAGTGATGAAGACCAACCAAGGAAACTGCTATGGCCCGCAAACCTTCAATATCCGGACGGAACTGAAGATCCATGGGACGATTGGACTTTGCCAGATCAATAACCGGATTCTCTATGCTCCTGCTATTCTCCGTATCGAATTGATGATTGGCCGATCGAGATGACAGGATCAATGAGCGCCGCGGGAACGTAGCACTACATTCGATGGATCGAGAAGCACGCTTAAGCTGCTGCAACGCGCGCTTGGCCCGCTTTGCTTCGCTGGATTTCGTGAAGCAATTCACGTAGCCGCCTACGGGCCTTGTGCAACTGAGACTTCGAGGCGCCTATCGAGCGTCCTAGTATCGTGGCGATCTCTCGGTGTTCGTGTCCCTGAACGTCATGCAAAACAAATATTGTCCGGTAGCCCACGGGCAACTGTGCAATGCAGCGTTCGAGATTTATCCGGTCCAGCGTTCCCTCTATCATCAAGTCGGGCATCCCAATATCGGTACCGCGCGAGCCGGTTTCATCGTGCGGATCAGGGACCGCTTCGATCGACACCACCTGTAGCGACTTCTTACGCAATTGCATCAATACGCGGTTGATAGTCAGTCTGTGGAGCCATGTCGAGAAGGCTGATTCACCACGAAACGTGCTGATCTTGCGAACCAAGAGCAAAAAGGCTTCCTGCGCCAAATCTTCTGCTTCGCTCGGGTCTTTCACTAAACGAAGGCAAAGCGCGTACACACGTCTGCTATGTAACCTGTATAGGTATTCAAACATCGCCTCGTCGCCATCCTGGGCGCGCCGGATGATCTCCGTCTCGCTCAGGCGTTTGCTTTCGAAGGGCGTAACTGGCGTCGGCGCCTTCCCCGGAATACTGCCGACGGTCGCGGAATTAAAATCTGCAGGCTGTGAATTTCGCGCCGAAAAGTCAGTTTGGCGTGATCCAACAATGGTCACCCTCCCAACGTTCGCAGGGGCTTGCATCACATCTTTTCTATTTGTTTTCTTCATGGCGTGAACTTCCTTGACGCATTTCATGCTTGAGTCGAGCAAATGGAGCAACGTTTAGCTATTAAGACCGCGGTGTTGTAGCTTCACGATCGGAAGCACTTAAACACGAGCGTCAAACAGCAGGTTCCATTGGTAGGAACTGAAGTTACTGCTCTTTTATTCCCGTTTTGAGCAATTCCGAGCAATCAATGACCAGGCGTACCGTCCCGCGACCATTTCCTCATCGTGTGAGCGTTCGATAACAACCTGAAACGTGGAGGTATTAGTGCATGCAGCAGCCTGGCTTCTCGAGAATCTTTTGAGCGCATTGGTAACTGCCGATGGAATGATTTGCCAGACCGTTGTAGGATGGCGAGGACCGAGAGGGGAGTGAAAGTCCACGCTTACGACCGGTAGAACTCTGGGAGCAGGTACACAACGAGGTGTGCGTGACCGGAATCTGGCCAGAAGGATGGGCCTGACGTTTTGGGAGGCGTACCAATCCCGGCGCGATCAAAGTCGCACCGCAAGCGCCTAGTCTTTGACTACACTCTGAAAGCGAAACGCTTGCGAACCGGAACCTTCGTTATAAAACGCCCACCGCGCATGGTAATTGCGAGTCCCAACCCTATCCCAGTTGATTTCCCGAAGCCGACAAAGGGATCGAACAAGGTATCCCGGATGGGAGGTGGCACCCCGGGACCATGATCAATGACACGAATCTCAAATTGCTCGGACAACGACCGAATATCGATCTCGATTCCGGTTTGCGTTTGGGCGGACGCTTCAAACGCATTCGACGCGAGATTAAGGAAGGCACGTTCGATTTTTTGTGGATCGAACATTCCCGCCATTTCACCGAATATGCGCCATGAGATCGCACGCGACCTCATTTCAGCGCGTGCGCATATGGCATCCACCCCATGGCGGATCGTCTGATCAATTGCGGCAAGTCGGGCAGAAATCGATCTGTTATGCTCCATAATTCCGAAGCGAATCCGGCAGATCGGTCATTTGCTCCGACGCGGTCTTGATTTCTTCATAGATCTCATTCCGATTCAATGTAAGCTTCTCAGCCTCGTACAAGAATTCCGAATTGGCCACCAGGACCGTAAGGTAATGGCGCAGATCGTGAGATACGGAACTGGCGGCTCTGCCGAATGCCCCTACCCGCTCCGCAGCGAAGCGGCGTTGTTCAGCGGTAAGCAGTTCACCGCGCACTTCACCCAGTTCGGCCCCGGTTGCCTCCTGGCTTAATCGAATACGCGTAGTCACCATGGGACAGTGCCCTCACGCCCGAGGTCACGTTTTTCAGAGGATTCGTAATCGTCTGCGCCACAAAACTCAGGAGTAAGCCTGCAAGAACAATGACCGAGATGCTAAGAATCATAATTGTATGGTCAAGTCGCCCAGGAATGCGCCCACCGGTTGCAGAGACTTGAGGATGTAACATCTCACGCTGGCTGGAGGACCCTCATGGAGCAGAACGGTGGCGGACAGGTACGATTTATTGGCAAGGGAGATCTTATGAGAGCGCGCCGCCATATCCCAATTCGACCGGCTCTTTGGCTTTAACTCGGCCTCTTTTTTACCAGAAAGTGTGGAAGCGATGATTTTATCGTTTATGGTCAACACGATTTGACTATCCGACGTCTGCGCCACGTGCGCCATTACACTCGAATCGATTTGATAGCCGAGCGCAAGCACTCCGACTGCCGTGGATTACCTTCGCTGCCCGCGAGAATCGACCATAGAAAGACTCGATAGAGTCTACCGTGGCCGTACCACCACGCGGATTCGTTTCCCTGTTCAAGGGAGTCCTTTAGGTCCGCCTGCGCGATGCTTGCGTCCCATCCGGGCTTGGATACATGAAACGCGAAAAACTGTCCGTCCGGATTCGCAAGAACAAAAACCTGGCTGGCGGCAAGCTTCCACAAGGGTTCCGATGCATCTTGAATTGTTACCGCATTCTGCGTGGCCATTATGCCCTTCAGAATGGGCAAATCGGCGAGCAAGGCCGCTGTTTGGGAGAGTTGCAGGTCGCGCTCTTTTGGACGTTCTCAAAGGCTTGGAGTGATGCATTTGTGGTTCGGCGCGCTCCTTTCGCGATTTCCGATCGCATGCCATGGCGGACGATCAGCAGAACAGCTCCCAATAAGGTAAGAATGATCAGAAGCGTAGCTACAAGAAGTTGTGTGCGTAATCGTAGGTGCGCCATGTGCATCTATCTGGCGCGAAGGATTAACAAATCGTTCCCAGACTTTCGCACCGGTCTGCCCATTGGCTTATCCCTTGTACGTCGCCCCTAACTACTGAGAAAAAAGGCGCTGAAGCTGCTCCAGGTCAGTGGGCGCGGCATCGGAAACCACCCAGAATTCCATCCCCCCCTTGCGCCAATCCAACCATTGATAGCCTTGGCGTGAGCCTGGGCGAGGGGACGAGTCCTGCTCACTCGTGGGCCAGATGAAGACGTTCAGCAGATGTTTGCGCCTCCCGTAGATAAGGGCAGCGGTGGCGCGACCGTCGATGACGTCAAGGCGGCCACCTTCCAATGGAAATCCCCGATCGGCGAAATCGCGGACTGGCGGAGAGAAATCCACTTTGCCGTCGAACCACGGTTTGACCGTATGTTGATCGCTGGAGACGACGTCGGTGAGATGTCCGGGTTGGAGCGATCGCAAATGGGCATCGACAATTTTTGCGGCAAGCACTGTTTCCTCCCGGTCGCCGCGTTGAACAGAAACGAGTTGCCAGCCTGTAAAGGCAAACAGAAGTAATCCAGTCGCGACTGCAAACCATCGCAAGTGCCTGCGATCTGGGACAAGAGAGACAGTCCTCGCAGAACGAAGGTCAGCTAGAACCTTCTTGCAAAGCGAGGCAGGCGCCTTCTCATAGAGTTGCCCGAGATTCATGGACGAGCGCAGAGCGTGCAAGGCCTCGACCTCATCAAGACACTCGGAACAACGTCCGAGATGGCTTTCGAATGCGGCTGCGCCTACGGCATCAAGTTCGTTATCGAAGTAGGCATGGAGGATAGCGCCAGCCCGATCACAGCTCATTCGGAATCTCCCCGGTCGGGGGATCAGCAAGCACTAGGTGGAGCTGTCGGCAGGCCCGTGAAAGCGTGGACATGACCGTGTCTATGGGAATCCAAGTAATGGCGGCAATCTCCTTGTAAGAGCACCCTTCCAGTCCGCGCAGCACGCGCAGGATCGCTTCTTGCGCGACTTCTTCGGCATTTGCGCCGCGGCGCAAATGCCAGGAAATGAAATTAAACGCGCCACCGAGATGTGGTAGGACGAGCATCTCGAAACGCATCTGCTCTTGCGAGTTCAGCACATCCAAACCCTTTCCTTAACACGATTGCTCATTCGTAGTGACCGCCTGAGGGGTGTTTTTATTCCCCGTTTGCTTTCTCTTTGTTTAACGAATTAGAAAAAAGGCTACCTGGGCTTGGACGGGAATAAATAGTGATGGCCTGCGGTCTACACAGATGGAACACGTCCGAGAGCGGCGTGGGCGCCATTCGATTCCAGGTCCCGCGCCGCTCGTTCCCGGATCAATAAACCTGTGCGGAAGCAAAGATGAGCGACCAATAAAACAAGGCGAGGAGGAAATATGGCTGGGAAGGTAAAAGACGAACTCCTGCACGATCACAACAAGGATGGAGTAGACCGACGGGGGTTTTTGAAATGCATGGCGTGGGCAGGGACAGGAGCGCTCTGCGTCATGCAGGGCGGAATCCTGAAATCCTACAGCCTGAGCCAGATGTCGCAGTTGGGAGGCAAGGTGGCCGCGGCGGGCGAACTGAGCTTCGTGCAGATCAGCGATAGTCACATGGGTTTCAACAAAGCAGCGAATCCGGATGTAGTTGCGACGCTGAAGGCAGCGGTGGACAAAATCAATGGTTTGTCGACACCACCGGAATTCATGCTGCACACGGGCGACATCAGCCATCTCTCGAAACCAGAGGAGTTCGATACCGTCGATCAGATTCTCCTGTCCGCCGCGCCCAAGGATGTGTTCTTTGTGCCGGGCGAACACGACATGCTGAACGATGACGGCAAGCAGTACCTCGAGCGGTATGGAAAAGGGAGTAAGGGCGCCGGATGGTACAGCTTCGACAAGAAGGGTGTGCATTTTATCGGGCTCGTGAATGTGCTGAATTTGAAGGCGGGGGGATTGGGCACGCTGGGCCCCGAGCAACTCGAATGGATGGAAAACGACGTCAAGCATCTGAAACACAGCACGCCGATCGTAGTATTCGCGCACATTCCTTTATGGTCGGTGTATCCGGACTGGGGCTGGGGTACGGAAGACAGCGCGCAGGCACTCGCTTATTTGAAGAAGTTCGGCTCCGTAACCGTGCTGAATGGCCACATCCACCAAACCATGCAAAAGATCGAAGGAAACGTGACATTTCACACCGCGGCGTCAACCGCATTTCCCCAACCCCATCCGGGCAAGGCGGATTCGCCTGGGCCGATGAAAGTGCCGGCAGAGCAACTCAGGAGCTTGCTCGGAATTACCGATGTGAAGTACGTGCGGGGGCAGCACGCACTGGCGGTCCTTGACTCAACACTTAGTTAAATCTGTCGAGCAATGAGAATAAATCATGAAGAAATCCAGAAAGGATATGATGAAGAGAAGAATTGTTTGGCTTGCAAGTTTGATGGCGGCAGTCGTAGCGACGGTTCTATTAGAAGGATCGCACCACATCTCGGCGAATCAGCAGCCGCCGGCGACAACTGCAGAAGTGAAGATCGATAACTTCAGTTTTGGGCCAGGGACTATTACGGTTACTGCTGGAACGACTGTGACCTGGACCAACCGCGATGATATTCCCCATACAGTGGTCAGCACAGATGGTGTTTTCAAGTCTAAGGTAATGGACACGGACGAAAAGTTCTCTTACACGTTCACCAAGCCGGGATCGTTCCCCTACTTCTGCTCGATTCACCCTAAGATGACCGGCAAAGTCATGGTGCAGTGAGGGGTGATGAGCGTTAATCCCTTCGACATCAAAACTGTGCTTCTAGCTAAGCACGCTCAGCATGTGGTGCTGATTCACTTCCCGATTGCGTTGTTTACCGTGGCCGTGGCGTTCGACTATTGCGCGCACTGGACCAACAATCGATCGCTGGCTGCCGCGGCGTATTTCAATCTTCGGCTGGCTGCGGTCTTCACGGTGCCAGTCGTGGCCACGGGGCTTATCGCGTGGCAGTTTGCCCTTGTGGGACAAAAACTCAAAGGGATCCTGTTAATGCACCTGGTTCTGGGTTGCGTCACAAGTGTGCTGATCTGGTTTGTATTTTTGATCCACTTGCGTGTGCGGCGCCATCCAGAGCAATACCTGCCGAAATACCGTCTGCCGGTCGAAGCAATCACAGTGCTGCTGGTCGGTTTGACGGGGCATCTCGGCGGGTTTCTCAGTGGCGTAAACGGGCTGGGCTAGAAGCGCCTACAGCGATGTTACGAAAGTACCCTTCTTAGGAACCGTGGCTCCTCCCTACGCCAACCTGACCCTGCTTCTCGAGCTCGCGATGGGAGTGGGGCTGCTCATCGGCGCTTTGCTCGCGCGCCGGCGGCATTTCCAGCAGCATGCCTGGTGCCAGTCGGTGATCGTCCTCCTCAATCTTGGCGTGATCGTGCTCGCGATGAGTCCTTCATTTCGAGCCCACGTAAGCCCGAAGATACCGCTCAAGCTTGGCAAGTCTTACTACGCCCTGGCGACAACACACGCGGCGCTAGGAACGATAACCGAAATCGCGGGATTGTACATTCTGCTGGCTGCTGGCACGAGCGTTCTGCCGAAGGCATTCCGTATTACCAAGTACAAGCTCTGGATGCGAACTGTATTAGTGCTCTGGTGGGTCGTGCTCTCGTTGGGATTGGCAACCTACGCCCGCTGGTACGTTCCGCATTTGCTTCGGAAATGAAATCGCGGAGGCTTGAGATTAGGACTCTTTGCGGTGCCGGACGATGGGCGGAATAAAGCTTTGGAAATTTGGTTTACGTCGGTGGCAGTGTGCCCCGATATCGGACAGGGGCTCAATAGCGTTCAAGTGGAGGGAGAATCACGGGTCGGCGGGCCACGAGAAAGACTTTTCAGAAAGCGACCGTGATCGCTTTCAGTCAATTCGCTCAAAGTAGAACATCAGAGATAGATGGAAAGTATTTGCGGAATTCCTGTTGCTTGTCGTGCGCCGGCTTGCTTATAGCATCCGGCCCGCGTTTGTATTTTCCAGGTGGAATAAAGGTGAATAGCGTATTGCGAATTGTTTGCTTGTTTTTGCTGGGCGTGTTTGCCGTCATCGCAGGCTTTGCCCCTCTGGCGCATCCATCTCGGGCAGAGCAGGATGTGCAGGTCATTGAGGTCACCGCCGAAAAGTATGCGTACACTCCATGGCCCTTCCGCGTGAGGCCGGGGGCCCAGGTGCACCTGAAGATCACGTCTCTCGATAAGACCCTCGGATTCAAGATCAATCTATACCCCGACGGATCGGGCGGGAAAGTGATCCGGGCCTCATCTTCAGCTCGAAGGAAGACTGCTTCAAGATCGAGAAGGAAACTCCTAGCGTAGTGCAATTTGTAGCGCGCACACCGGGAACCTACTCGTTCCACTACTGCAACCGCTGCGGAATCGGCCACGGCGGGATGAAGGGACAGCTCATAGTCGAACCGTAATTTCGATGAATACTTCGTAGCTGTCTTATTTGAGAAGCAAAACGGGGCGAAGTGGAGGCTTTTCCTTTGTCAGGACCAACGTTGGAATAAAGTTCCGGCGATTGTGGTCTACGTAGCTGAGGCGCAGGCGACAATTCACGGACCTTCTCGGTCGCAAGCTCGCCTCACAACAAAAGCCCAATCATGATCGCGATGCGCATGCGCCTCCTCAATTCATCGGGTGTCAACGATGACGATATGAAGACCGAACAATTTGGAGACTACAACCTTCATCAAGACTTTGCCCACAGCGGCCAAGGAACCGGCACCAATCCCTCAGATTCAGCGCCAGGACAATCGGCACGATGGGGACCTTGTGAAGAGTAGTTTGTTCACGGCGCGTGTCTGCTGCGTTCCATTCATTTTTCTTTTGCTCATTGGCATCGTCATCCGGAATTTCCCTGAACTTGCGGTTGCCCAATCCGCTGTCCCAGACAACGTTAAGCATGACTCCGCGGGCAGGATCCTTCAGCAGGGGCAATCCGTCCATCTCGATGTGGAACTGGCGCTCGTCAACGTTACCGTCACCGACCCGCATAACCGCCTCATAACGGGCCTGGAGTCCGATAACTTCCGTTTATTCGAAAACAACGTCGAGCAGCAGATCCAGTATTTCTCTTGCGAAGACGTCCCCATTTCCATCGGGATCATCTTCGATCTCAGCGGCAGCATGGCCAACAAAGTCGGTAAGGCCAAGGAAGCTGCCTTAGAGTTTTTCAAGACTGCCAATCCGCAAGACGAGTTCTTTCTCGTTAGTTTTAACGAACACGCAGAGCTCGTGAGCGCCTTTACCAACAGGGCTGAAGACCTGCAGAGCCGTTTACTTTCGGCACCCGCTAAAGGCAGCACGGCACTCCTCGACGCGATATATCTGGGCCTCCGCGAGATGAGTACCGCCCGAAACGCCAAGCGGGCCTTACTCATCATATCGGACGGGGGAGATAACCATAGTCGGTACAACGAAAACGATGTCAAGCGGCTTGTGCGGGAGGCAGATACGCAGCTTTACGCTGTTGGAATGTTCGACCCTTTGGGTTACCGCAGCCGAACGCCTGAGGAACTGAACGGGCCCTCTCTGCTCAGTGAACTAGCGGAACTGACCGGTGGCCGTGCTTTTGACGTGGAGAATGCGAACGAACTGCCGGACATCGCCGCGAAAATCGGCTCAGAGTTGCGCAACCAATATATTCTGGGATACCGGCCGAGTAATAAGTCACACGATGCGCGATGGCGCAAGATCAAGGTTAAGCTGCGAGTCCCCAAGGGATTTCCGCCTCTCAGTATTTACGCAAAAACAGGCTACTATGCGCCCAGCCTCTAGACTCCCCGATCTCCGAGTGCTTAGAAGCCATCGGCTACCGGTTTTTGATCGAGCTTTTTCGCGCGACCTTACGATAGAAAGGCATACTCTGGTGACGAAGCACGAATGCTCGTCAATTCTCTGTTCAGCGGGGGAAGCCTATGCGGCGTACAAGACTTTGAAAGCGCGGATCCGTACGGAGAGGATCGAAGCCCGGCCGCATGAGGACGCCCGGGTTGAAGCGCTCTTCGTAGGCTTTTTCGAGCCAATTCATGGCTTGGTCTTTGTCCCCGAGAGACGCATAGATGGTTGCGATCTCCGAACCGAACGAGTAGGAAGGGTTTGAGCGCTTCTTCAGATCGCTGAGCAGCTTTATCGCTTCGTTTCTTTTGCCGGATGCAGCGTAGGCGCGAGCAAGATTAGCGATGCAGGTCGGGCTGCCTCCGGAAAGCTGTACTCCTTTTTGCAGTTCCGTGACCGCTTCACCATACATACGCTTTTCGAGGTAGGCCTGGCCAAGTTGGTTGTGTGCCATTGCAAAATTAGGATCCATTTCGATAGTCTTGCGGCTTTGTTGTATCGATTCTTCATACGAGCGAGCAAGGGCGAGAAGCTCTGCTAAATCGGCGTTAATGATGAGGGACAGGGGATCCAGGCTTTCCGCTTTTCTCATTTCCGCAATTGCTTCGTCATACCGACCCAACAGGCTCAAGTGCCAGGCAAACCAATGGTGAGCGGTTGCGTAGCTCGGATTAAGGTCAATGGCCCGCCGGAATTCCTTCCCGCCAGCATCGAGATCCCAATCGAAGCCATCCAAAATGAACGCCAGCGAGTTATGGGCTTCACCGAGAGCGCTGTCCAACTCCAGAGCTTGGATCGCAGCAGCCTTGGCTTTAGGGAGAGCCTCCTTGGGGGTCATTACCGCGTATTGCCAGTCTCCCAACAAAGCATAGGTATCGGCTAAGCCGGAATAGGCTTGGGCGTTTTTCGGATCTTCATCAACTGCCTGATTGAAATACGCCAGGGCGACTTTTAAACCATCCGCCGTTCGCTTATTCCAGAAGTAGCGCCCTTTTAGATAGGACTCGTAAGCTTCCGGATTAACAACCTTTGCGTTTTTCAACGTAGCTTGTTCCTGCGAATTCAAATTAATTCGGATTTGATTTGCAATCGCGCTCGCCACTTTGTTCTGGAGCGCCAAGGTATCTCGCAATTCACCCTCGTAGCTCTGGGACCATAAGTGCTTGTCAGTAGAGGCTTCGATCAACTGCGCGGTAATGCGGACCTGGTCGCCCGAACGAAGCACGGTGCCCTCCACAACCGCGTCCACATTCAGCTCGCGAGCGATCTGCGGCAGAGGCTTGTGCGCGTGTTTATATGTCATCGCTGAGGTGCGAGAGATCACGCGCAACGCGCTGATCTGCCCAAGGTCCGAAATCAACTCGTCTGTCATTCCATCCGCGAAGTAATCCTGAGAGGCGTCGCTCGAGAGACTCTCCAACGGGAGGACAGCCAAGGAGCGAATAACAGGGGACGGACGATTCCAGGGGTGAACCTTCCACATGGTGAGGGATGCTATCAGGATCAGTAGCAAGGCGACCAAAATCCTCCACGCACGTAAGCGGCGTTTGGGCTGCGTGGGTCTATGGGCGGGATCCAGGCGCCCATCAAATTCCGGCGTGTGCTGAGATCGAGGTGCGGGTTCTGAACTTTCAGCACCTGCATCGATCACTTTGACCCCGGCGAGGAAACGGTAGCCGCGACGCGCAACCGTTTCCACGAAGCGCGGACTTTCAGGAGAGTCGCTGAGGGCATCTCGGATTTTGTTGATCGCTTTATTGAGCCCGTGGTCGAAATCCACAAATGTGTCCGCGGGCCAAAGCCTTTTCTGCAGTTCCTCCCGGGTTATAACCTCCCCGGAGTGCTCAACCAGCATTGCGAGGACTTGGAAGGGCTGTTCCTGGAGGCGGACTCGAAGACCGTGCTTGCGCAGTTCACCAGAGCGAAGATCCAGTTCGAAAACCCCAAAAACGAACCGCCGGCGGAGTTGATCATCTTCCATCATTGCCAGGTTTGGCTCAATCGGCACGAAGTGTACCATTGGCCGGCGTTTCCTGGAACAAAACTAGGGGACACTGTCTTACAAGTCCCTTATTAAGTGATAGTTACACGGGGACCCCCATTCCAGCGGGAAGGAATCGCCCGTCCATTGTGTGGGTCTGAAGCCCAAACCATAGTGAGGCGCTCAAGCACACGCGTATGACTCAATCCACTTGAGGGAGGTTCCCAATGCTCGACCACGGACATATTCCGAATTTTGAGGACGCCGTTTTAGCGCATCTGGACGCCGCCTACAATCTCGCGCGCTGGCTGACGCGCAACAGGCAAGACGCCGAGGACGTTGTCCAGGAGGCATACTTGCGCGCTTTCCGATTTTTTCCGGGCTTCCGTGGTGGGGATGCGCGGGCATGGCTGATGAAAATTGTACGAAACACTTGCTATAGCTGGTTGCATACAAACCGGCCACTTCAAGACGCCACGGAATTTGACGAGAAACTTTTCTCTACAGATGAGCGCAATCCCAACCCGGAAGACGTGGTGCTTCAAAACGACAACAACGCTCTGGTACGAAAGGCACTGGAGATGCTACCACCGAATTTCCGAGAGGTACTCATTCTTCGTGAACTCGAGGGGCTATCTTACGGCGAGATCGCAAATATCATCGCAGTGCCCGCCGGTACCGTGATGTCAAGCCTATCGCGTGCGCGGAAACGTCTTCGTCAAGTCCTGACAGGTCTTACGGACAGAGATAAGGTGCCAAATTCGCGGCCACTTGAGGCTGAGAAGGTATGAGCTCCCCTTGCGATCCGGCGTTCTCCTAGAAATTCGCACTCCTTTGCTGGATTTGATCCTTCGCGGAGTTGCCTTCAAAGCAGGACCGTAGGACCTGGAGATGTCGCAAATCGCTGCCCGGAAACCACATTCGATCGGGCAGGCTTCTGAAAATCGCGCGAGCAATTTCGGTCCTCGTTGCATGATTTTCTGAGGGTGGAGATGCTTTCTCTCGAATCGCACTTATTCGGTGGTTTTACCCGGCGATTGGCTTAAAAACGCGGCGCCGGGTCGTTACACACTTCTAACAAACGAACTAGGAATAAAACGCGAGCGTCCGTGGTCTCACATTTGACCAGCACAGGCCTTTTGGCTTCAGGCAGGTGTTTCGACGTAACCACTTTCATGAGGAGAAAATACGATGATGCACAGATGTTTCTCGGTTCTTATATTGCTGCTGGGCGTGATGGCTGTGTGGTTGGCGGGAATGGCACAGCAACCTGCAACCGAGGCGCCCGCAGGTTTTGATACTCCCACCCTCGCCAACAATCCCGGGTCACAGAGCATGAGCAACGGAATCGCCGAGCCCCCAGGCGACACCTATGCCCTCGACCAGCGGACCTACGAGGAAGACGAAGATGTAAGCACGGGACTCGGTCCGGTTTACAACGCAAGGGCCTGCGCGGATTGCCATCAAAATCCTGTCAGCGGAGCCGCCAGCCAATTTACCGAACTGCGCGTCGGGCACAACGACGCCAACGGCAACTTTGTGAATCCGACGGTGCTGATCAACGATGGCGCTAACAGCATCACTGGGCGTTCCATCATTAACGATCGCGCCGTCGTTCCCCAAGCGCAGGAACACATACCCGTTACGGAAAATATCCGGGCGCTGCGGGCAGCGCTGAACACTCTGGGAGACGGTTTTGTCGAAGCGATTGACGACAGCACGCTGCTGACCATTGCCCAGAACCAGCCGGACGTTTCCGAGGGCAAGATTCACGGGGAGGCCATTCAGGTTCCTGTGCTAGAGGCTCCTGGGCAGACGCGCATCGGCCGTTTCGGTTGGAAAGATCAGCACAGTAGCTTGCTCTCTTTCGTGGCCGATGCTTACCTGAATGAAATGGGTGTTACCAACAGACTGCGGCCCCACGACACCACTACGATCGGCAAAATTACTCCCGATCCCGAGGATACGCCCGACAATCTCGGCCTGGCCGACATCGACCACTTTGCGCAGTTCGTTCGCGGAACCAAAGTGCCGCCGCGCGATGCGGCCCTCGCAGCGACCGCAGCCGCTCAGGCCGGCCAAGCTCTCTTCGAGCAGATCCGTTGCAATACCTGCCACGTCGAAACGATCACCACCGCTCCCGCGGGAACAGTAATAAATGGTGGAGCCTTCGCCGTGCCCGACGCCCTGGGGAATAAAATCATTCATCCATTCAGCGACTTCTTGCTGCATGACGTGGGAACAGGTGATGGTATCGTACAAAATCCCCCGCAGGACACCGCAAACAAAATGCGCACTGCCGCACTGTGGGGTCTGCGCATGAGACCACGCTACATGCACGACCTCAAATCGTTGACCCTCGAAAACGCCATCGATAGGCACGAAGGTGAAGCTGACCATGTCGCCCATCGCTTCCGTGAGCTGAGCCCCGCGGAGAAGCAGGAATTGTTCGCGTTCCTTAACTCGCTGTAGGTCCACCGGCTGGGCGGGCGAGGCACGTTCTCTGCAGTGCTTCGCCTTTCTCAATATTGACACGCGATCTGATAGTTCAAGACAAGACTGATGGATGAAACGTTGGAGATGGTTCGCGGAAAATTCTAGTTCAGTAAATGTGGTTAGTAGCGGGCACTCGGGATAAGGTATCACACGCGATCAAATAGTTCCTTGGGGCCGGTCCTTCGAGGAATATCGGCGCATATTCGCTCTGAGCGACGCGGATCTCTAGCCTAGAATTCTCGGTTGCGCTGACGGTCCAGCGAACTTCAATGCCGAAGCGACTCGGCGTGGCACCGGGGTCATCTCGGTTGATCCGTTGTATCGATTGGACACCAGAACGATTCGTGACCAGATAGCAGCAGCATACCCAAAGATGCTCGAGGTAGCACGACGCAACAGTCATCAACTTGTCTGGCATACGGGTACAAGCAAACAGATAAGCTCTTCACGGGAAAGATTGTCGGATCAGGCGATTAGATGGTGTTGCATCGACCCTTTGAGCTGCACGCGTTCCCGGAGATGTGGGTACTATGAGCCACTTTATCAGGAATTGAAGCAACTGGATGCCCTCTCGTAATTCTGCACATACCAAAAAAGGTGGAACAGTTCTCCCCTTGACATTCTACTGGAGGGAACTTAGGATTCCTCTAGAATGTCTACCCGAGAACAAAAAGAACGCATTGAACTCCTGCAGGGAACCCTGGACCTCTTGATCCTCCGGACGCTGCAGCTTGGGCCGGCCCACGGCCAAGCCATTGCCAAGGCCATCGAATTCAAATCCGACGACGTCCTGCAAGTCGAGCAAGGCTCGCTCTACCCCGCGCTCCATCGATTGATCAAGCGCGGATGGATCTCCGCGGAAGAGGGCACATCGGAAAACAACCGTAAGGCAAAGTTCTATAAGTTAACGCCGAAAGGAAAAAGGCAATTGGCACTCGAAACCAGCAAGTGGGACAAGCTTGCTGGAGCCATCGCGCGCATCTTGCGGCCGACAGAGGAGCGCGAATGAACAAACACGGAAAGAGACTGCTGGAAGACCTGGATCAGGAGATCCGCGAGCACATCGAACTGGAGACGCAGGATAACATCAGCCGTGGTATGTCGCCGGACGAGGCGCGTTATGCGGCAATGCGGAAATTCGGAAATGTGACTCGCGTGAAGGAGGATGCGAGAGGGGTTTGGATACCCATCTGGATCGAGCAGTTTCTGCAAGACATCCACTATGCCTTCCGCTTGTTGCGCAAATCCCGCGCCTACACCATTGTTGCCGTCCTAACGATCACCCTTGGAATCGGCGCCACCACGGCAATCTTCAGCATTTTTTACGCGACGCTGCTCGCGCCATTTCCGTATCCGAAGTCAGACCAATTGGTGGTCGTGTGGTCGGCGGGGAACGGCCACAGGCGCCAGGTTTCCACCGGAGATTTTCTGGATTGGCAGCGAGACAGCCAGGTGTTTCAGATCCTGGGCGCCGTCAGGGGCGATGAATTCAACTTATCCTCCAGTGCGAGGCCGGAGCAGATTGAGGGCAGCTACCTCACTCCGGGTTTTCTGGATCAGTTGATCGGCGACAAGCCCTTCATGGGTCGCTATGTTTTGCCCGAGGAAGCAGTCCCTGGAAAAGATCACGTCGTTATTATCACCCACAAGCTCTGGCAGCGCTATTTCGCCGGCGATCCCAACATCCTTAATAAACAAGTTCATTTAAACGGCGTACCCTACACAGTGATCGGCGTACAGCCGCCAGGTCAGCCGGATCGTTTGGGGAGGCAGTTGGTGGTGCCCCTAGCGTTCACGCCGGAACAAATGAATCACGACGTCTGGTGGCTGGTGGTTCTGGGCAGACTGAAGCCCGGAGTGACCCTCGCGCAGGCCAACGCGGACCTCGACCGAATTGCGCGGCACGATGCGGAGTTATATCCAGAGGACAAAGGCTGGGGCGTCTCCGTCGAGCCGCTGAAAAACGATTTCCTCGACCGCGACTTTCAGACCGGACTCAAACTCTTGATGGGCGCGGTGGGATTTTTGCTTTTGATTGCCTGCGCCAATGTGGCGAATCTTCTTTTGGCGCGTGGAACCACGCGCCAAAGAGAAGTCGCAGTCCGCACTTCCATCGGCGCATCTCGGAAACAAATTTTCCGCCAGTTCCTGATAGAGAGTCTCGTCCTCGCAAGCCTCGGCGGGATTCTGGGCGTCGGCCTGGCTTGGGGGCTGACGAAGGTCATTCTCGCGTCTATGCCGCCGTACATGCTGCTTTCGGAAGCGGACGTGAAGATGAGCACGCCGGTTCTGCTGTTCACCGTGGCGGCCACGATGCTCTCGGGAGTTCTGTTTGGCTGCGCACCGGCGTGGCAAGCGTCGCGTTTGAATCTGAACGAAGCGCTAAAAGATGGCGGTGGGCCTGTACGTGGCGGCGGCAGGCAAGGCCTGCGGCGCGCCTTCGTCATCGCGGAGTTTGCCCTGGCGCTCAGCCTGTTGGCCGGAGGCGGACTGGCGATTCACAGCTTCTGGAACGTTGAGCATGTGAACCTCGGCTTCCGCAGCGATCATTTGTTCGCCTTCGATCTGCCCGTGAACCACGGAAAGCTGAATGGCGCAGTGGAGGTCAACAGCTTTTATCGCCAGGTTCTGGGAGAGATTAACGCTTTGCCGGGCGTCACGCACGCCGCTGTTTCCGAAGGAATGCCCTTGCGTGGCGTACGATTTGGCATGCCCTTCCAGATCGCTGGAAAAGAAATGGACGATATGTCGCGCCGGCCAGTCACCCTGTTCAACATGGTGACCCCGCAGTATTTCAAAGTGTTTGAAATTCAAATGCTGCAAGGACGCAGCCTGAACTACCAAGATGAAGCCGGCGGACTCCGAGTGGCGGTCGTGGATGAAAGGTTCGCTAAGCAGTTCTTGAGTGGCATGGACCCGCTGTCGCAACGGATCGTGATGAATGAGATCGTCCCGGGGACCATGAAGTTCGGGCCGCCCGTGGAGTGGCAGATCGTTGGGGTGTACCGCAGCATGCAAAACGGAAGGCCAGAAGCGCAAAATCTCCCGGAAATGAACGTTCCGTTCTGGCAGAGTCCATGGCCGCAGGCCCTCATCACGGTTCGCTCTAGCGTCGAGCCTGCCATATTGACCAAGAGCATCGGTGACGTTGTGCAATCCATTGACCCGAATTTGCCGCTGAGCAATATGGAGACGATGGATCAGTCGCTGGAGCGAGTGGCCTATGGGCCGCGCTTCCTAGCGTTTTTGTTTGGAGGATTTGCCGGCATCGGGATGCTGCTGGCGGCGGTGGGAATTTATGGCGTGATGTCGTTTGCTGTCGTCCAACGAACGCATGAAATTGGCGTGCGCATGGCGCTCGGCGCAAGCCGCAATAGCGTGTTGAGAATGATTCTGAAGGATGGCATGGTGCTGGCCCTGGCTGGATTTCTCTTGGGGATGTTGGGCGCCTTCGGCGTGGGGAAAGTGATGCATGGGATTTTGTTTGACGTTGCGGCGTTCGACTACTCAGCGTTTGGAGCTGTGGCTGGCTCGCTTTTGCTGGCGGGAATGCTGGCGTGCGTAGTGCCGGCGCACCGCGCCACGCTGGTGGATCCGATAAAGGCGTTGCGACAAGAGTGAGAGGTAAGCGAACGATGCGAATGGGGGAGAATTATCGCAAGGAGCCTAAGGCACAGCCGGACGAGCGAAGAATCCGGCGCCCTGGTGCATCGCGAAAACAACACGTTGCCGATGGCGGGACATCGTCAGTGAACGAACATAACCCACCAAAGCCCAACGTAGGAAGGCCCACCCCATGGAAGGATGCGAGCTTGCGGAATTAGGGCCTAGCTCCTGATTTGTCGTGGCGGCTCAGACGGTCGATGCAACACTATCTATTGCTTTGATTCGACAATGCTTCCCCGGAGGACTCCATTTGTTTGGCTAGACTCGCTCAAAACCTAGCCAGGGTAGTGCTCGAAGCCGTAAGC
>Ga0210390_10001599_pt1 | contig 21416 bp, 14 predicted proteins | sample IncBWH11OmetaG_FD_161050 | JGI IMG/M metagenome (GOLD analysis project Ga0210390, IMG submission 161050) | Forest soil microbial communities from Barre Woods Harvard Forest LTER site, Petersham, Massachusetts, United States - Inc-BW-H-11-O ... | reverse complement strand
CCGGCATCATCGCCTCCTATTCTGAGTGTATGTCGGCACTCAGAATAGGTCCACAGCCAGGCGCAACTCAGAAAGTCCTACGAAAATGACTCACACCCGCGAGCGGCCGAGCGCACGGCGTTATGCGGCCGGACGATGGAGCAGCCGCAGCAGGTTTGTCCGATAGATGAGCACGGTGTAGCCCCCCACCGCGTGGGTCGCCGCCGGTCGGCCGAAGGCGCGCTCGAACATGTCGACGGGGAAGCCCGCGCCCGGATCGGCGATGACAAACGTCGCGTCGTGCAGCGAAGGGTCATACCAGGACGGTTCGACTTGGTAACCAGAGTCAACGAGCTCGCGCCCGGAACCCCGGATCTTCTTGCCCAGGTCGACGGTGCGGATCTGGATTTCGTCGCCGGCCTGCAGGGTGCCGGAGGCGGCGAGCCAGTAACCGGCGATTCCGTACCTGAGCCCGTGCGCATCAAGCCACGTGGTGACGGGTCCCATGAACGGCTTTACCGGGGCCGCCGTGGCGGCTGCCGCCAGTGGCGCGATCGCGGCGACCGCGGTCAAGGCGACCGCGATGAACGCCGCTGGGAGGAACGAGATCCGCGCGGGCACGATCGCCCGGGCGGCGAGCACCGCCCCGGCCGGTAGTATCACCGCCAGCTCATGGGGGTTGGCGGGCGTGGCCGCCGTGGAGATGACGTCGATGCCGATATTGCAGACGACCGCCACACAGAGCAACTGCTCGGCCCTGGTCGCCCGCGACCGGCGGCACACCACCCACACCAAGCCGAACACGGCGGCCAGCAGGCAGGCCAGCCCGAAGGCGGATCCGGCTACCCCCATCTTGGTGCTCTGCTCGTGCACCGCGCCGAACAGCAAGCGGATGTTGCCCAAGGTGACCGGGACATGGTGTGGCCATGTCCTGGCGGGCGCGATCTGCGCCCACGGGGCGAGCGCCGTGAACCCGCCCAGCCGGACGATCACCGCGCTCAGCGCTGTGGTGAGCGGCACCGACGCGATCGCCGCCGCGACCAGCGCGGTATCAGGCGAGCGAAGCTTGCGCGCCGCGATGGCCCGGTACCCGCACACGAGAACGACCGCGGGCACCGCGACATAGCGCACGGTAAGGTCGCTGAACTGGCCAGCGACGAGGATCATGCACGGCAGGTGCGCGGTGAACCGGCCCCCCCGAAGGCCCGCCCGCTGGCGGGCCGACGCTGCTGGCTCCGGGGGGGACAACCCCCCCGTGCCCCCCCGAAGGCCCGCCCGCTGGCGGGCCGACGCTGCTGGCTCCGGGGGGGACAACCCCCCCGTGCCCCCCCGAAGGCCCGCCCGCTGGCGGGCCGACCAGTCGATCAGCAGGAACGAGCCGAGGACGAACACCGAGGTGCCGATGTGGTCGGGCTCTTCGAGCACGAGCCGCAGGGAGACCGCGGACAGCAGGGGCGCCGCCAGCACCATGATGATCACAGCGCAGCGGACCGCCCTGGCCGCGCCGCGGCTGCCGGTGACGGCAAGCGCCACCGCGCAGAGCGTGACGAACATGTAGGTGAGCGCGGAGGCCGCGTGCGCGGCGAAGTCGCCCAGCCCGAACACGGCCGCGGTGATCGCGTTCAGCGGCAGTTCCAGGAAATAGAAGTTCGCGTCGGCGATCCGCCAGCCGTGCAGCAGCACGTTGCCGTGCAGCAGGTCCCATGCCTGCAGTGCGTTGATCGCACCGTCCGAATTCACGTGCGAGCTGAGCGAGATCCGCAAAAACAGTCCGAAGAGCGCGAAGCTGCCCGCGACCCAGGCCGCCACGGCCACCCAGCGGCGCGTCGCCGTGGGTGTTCCCGCGCTCTCACAGCCGGACGGCGGCCCAACCTGAGTCGTCGTTGTCTGAATATCCACAGGTCAGGCCCCTAAGCCGGTCTCCCACACCCGGAACAAGGCATGCTCAGCGGACTGTATCAGGACCATGGGCGCGATAGCCGGGGCTTTAAGGATAAGGCCGGATATGCGTCTTCGGGGCAATTAGCCTGGCGGGCTCACGATGGTGTTCGCCGCGATCGCGCCGACGAGCTGAGCGTGGTCTCGCTCGTTCTGGTCGGCGTAGCTGGCGGCGAACTTGCTGATCTCGGCGACGAACTTGGGAGCCTTGCCGATATAGGCGTCGATCGTCACAGGATCACCGCTGCGCGCGTGCGCACGGGCGAGTGTCTCGCCGCACGCGGTGGCGAACTCAAGGAGGCGGGGAGCTATCAGGTCAGTCGTGGGGATGATCTTCATGTCCCTGAACTGCCGTGCGTAATAGTCGTTACCGTCCAGCGATCCCCACCCGACGAAGATGTCGGTGGCGCTTTGCACCAGCCGTTTGCCGCTGATCACCCTGGCACCGTGGCTGTCTTGGCCGCTCGGCCGGGCGGGGGCCTCGTACACGGATGGCCCGGCCTGCTTGACCTGCAGGAACAACGGATCGGCACCCGAACGGCCTTCAAGCAGCACGAGGTAGACCCGCATTCCCACGCTGCCAACGCCTACCACCTGGCGGACCACGTCGACCGGGGTGAACCGGTCGAACAGGACCCGCCGGTCGTCTTGGAGGGTGAGCCGGTACTCGGCTAGCAGGTGGTCGACGAGATAGTCCTGTTCATCGTCGGAGATGGTGACGCGGATGGGCGGATCCACGGTGATCCTCGGGCGCCCGTTCGTCATTGTGGTCAGCTTCGCGAACGCGCCCCGGCTCGTGCGGCGCTCCCGCTGCTTCTCGATGTGGATGGAAACCCGGCCGCGGTCGGCCTCCTGGTAGTAACCGATCAAGCCGCTGACGTGGATGCTGTCGTACCAGATGTCGAGCTCGGGCATCCTGGCGTACCGGCGCATGCGCCGGCAGTAGGCCGTCACGCCCGCGCTTACCGCCGCCGCCACGCGGGCGGGCTTGACCCGGTTCTGCCGACCGGCCACGACCACGCTGGCGGCGAAACGCTTGACGTCCCACTCAAACGGGCCGGGAAGGGTCTCGTCGAAGTCACGCAGATCGAACGCCAGGTTCCGCTCCGGAGTGGCCCACAGGCCGAAGTTCAAGACGTGGGCGTCGCCGCACAACTGCACGGCTAGCCCGCTGTCTGGCTGACTGGCGAGATCGGCGGCCATTACAGACGCCGCGCCCCGGTAATAGTTCCACGGCGAGACCGCCATGCGGTGGTGCCGGAGGGGAATCAGTTCGGGCACCCGGATCTCGTTCTGGGCCAGGATCGTCCGCAGGGCGTCCTGCTCGCGGTCCGCGTCGCTCCAGTTGCCCAAGGTGCCCCGCGGTGACCGCTTTCTGGCGGCTCGGCCGAACGCGCTCCTTTCCTCGGTCGTCGCGGCGATGTCATGCGGCGCAGGAGCCGACGATGGCTCGGCTGGGTTGCTGCTGAAGTCTTCCATAACGGTCCGTGTCTAGAAGTTGACACTAAGTATCCCTGCGACGCTGCCCGACGTCGCACTGGCCCCCTGGCCACGGCAGCAGTGATCTCCTTAGATTTCGCCGCATGAAAATGGCTTGCCACAAGAAGTAGGGTCCGGGAGATAGTGGGCCCCATGATCGAGGGTCCTTGGCTCCGGCTTAATTACCGCGAGGATGAGGTGACCCGGCAGCAGGTGCGGCCGGGGACGGTACGGCGGATCTGGCCGTACCTGCGGCGGTACCGCGGGCCGATGGCGCTGCTGGTCTTCAGTACCACGGTGGATTCGGCCATCGTGGTGACGATCCCACTGATCTTGCGGCTGATCATCGACGACGGCATCGTGCGGCACCGGGACAGCGTGGTCGTCACGCTGGCGCTGTCCGTCGCGGGGCTGTCCCTGGTGGACGTCGGCGCGGGATACGCGAGGGCGTGGTATTCGGAGTGGATCGGCGAGAGCCTGGTACTGGAGCTGCGGACGAGCGTATTCCGGCATGTGCTGCGGCAGCCGCTGGCGTTCTTCACCCGGACGCAGACCGGGGCGCTGGTCTCCCGCATGGACGGTGACGTCGGCGAGACGCAGCGGGCGGTCAGGCTGGTGCTGTCGGAGTCGCTGTCGATGCTGCTGAACCTGGTTTTGGTGCTGGCGGCGATGTTGTGGCTGTCGTGGCAGCTCAGCCTCATCGCGCTGGTGGTGATCCCGCTGTTCGTGCTGCCCGGCAAGGTGGCGGGGAAGCGGGCGCAGCGGCTGATCCGGCAGCAGATGCAGCTGCAGGGTGAGCTGTCAGCGATGACGGCCGAGCGGTCGGATGTATCCGGGGCGCTGCTGGCCATGCTCTACGGGCGGCCGGAGGAAGACGCCGGGCTGTTCACTCGCAAGGCCAGCCGGGTTCGTGATCTGGCCGTCGCCAACGTGGCCGCGATGGAGCTGCTCTTCGCGTCCATCACGCTGCTCGCGGCGCTGGTCACGGCCCTGGTGTACGGGCTGGGCGGGACGTTGGTCATCCACGGCGTGTTCGGTGTCGGCACGCTGGTGGCGTTCATCGCGTTGGCATCGCAGCTGTACGGGCCGCTGAACAGCGTGTCGAGCCTGCCGCTGGAAATCCTCACCGCACTGGTCAGCTTTGACCGCGTCTTCGAGATCCTCGACCTGGAGCCGCTGATCACCGAGCGACCCACCGCCTATCCGATGACTCAGACACGGGAAGCACCCGGTGTGGAAGTGGACGGAGCGTGGTTCCGGTATCCGGAGGCGAACCAGGTATCGCTGGCTTCGCTGGAGTCGGTCGCGCTGCCCGCGCCGGAGCGTCCCAGTGATGCGTGGGTGCTGCGGGACGTTACCTTCCAGGTGCCCGCGGGGAAGCTGACCGCGCTGGTCGGGCCGTCGGGGGCGGGGAAGACGACGATCACGCACCTGGTGCCCCGGCTGTATGACCCGGTGCGCGGGATGGTGCGGATCGGCGGGCACGACGTCCGCGACCTGACGCTGGAGTCGCTGCGATCGGTGGTCGGAGTCGTGCCGCAGGACGCGCACCTATTCCACGACACGATCCGGGCCAACCTGCTGTACGCGCGGCCGTCGGCGACAGAAAACGAGCTGACCGAGGCGTGCCAGGCGGCCCGGATCTGGGAGCTGATCTCGTCGCTGCCTGAGGGGCTGGACACGATCGCGGGCGACCGGGGCTACCGGTTCTCCGGCGGGGAGAAACAACGCCTCGCCCTGGCCCGGCTGCTGGTCAAGGCCCCGTCGGTAGTCGTGCTTGACGAGGCGACCGCGCACCTGGACTCCGAATCCGAAATGGCGATCCAGCGGGCACTGGCGACCGCGCTGGCCGGGCGCACATCACTGGTCATCGCGCACCGGCTGTCCACGGTGCGGGCGGCAGACCAGATCCTCGTCGTCGACGGCGGGCAGATCGTCGAACGCGGGACGCATGACGAGCTGCTCGCCGCGGGCGGGGTATACGCGAGGCTGTACCTGACACAGTTCGCGCAGCAGGCAGCGTTACGGTCGACGCTGGGAAAGGCAACATCTGCTGCGCGAACGCGGGGAACTACACCGCCATCGCCTCACAGGTCGCGGAGTCTCCGCGCTGATAAAGCAAATTGCAGGTGAATGGCCCCTTCAGCTGGCTATCGGCAGCTGAAGGGGCCATTCATCCGGGCACGAAAGCTGCCCGCAAGGAGGCATATCCGAACATAGCCCGCAAATCGGTCCGCCACTAGCTGGCTCCGCCGTACAGAGGATCCCGTGGGATTGCGGTGAGATACGGGGCCGCGCGCGGCGAACCCGGCCCGGCCCGCGCCACTATCCCCTCTGACAGGCCACAATGTCGCCGGTCCGCCCGCTGCTGCTATTCGCGCCTGGTTTCGCCCGGCGCAACTTCGCCAGCCCCCTTACCGAATTAGCGCGGCCGGAATGTCGGTGGGCGATGTTAGCGTGCCAGACGTGGGCCGGAAATCGCTTAGGCGGGCGGGAACGTCCGCCGTACGATCGAAGGGTAAAGGTCAAGATGAGCATTTCCCTTGATCCTGAGCTTGGCGACGCGCGGTGCGGGAGGCCGCCGCCGAGACAGGGAGGACCCGTGCCAGGCGAACGTGATCGAGTGTTGACGGAGCGTGGCGCACTGGGGCGGGGGGGTCCTAGGGCTCTGGGCTGGGGCGGTTGGGACTATCGTCGTAAGCCGTTAGTTTGGGAAATGAAACATGTGGACGCGCGCGTTGCAAGCGTTGGCCGGTAGTGAATCTGACACACGGGGACGGATGAACGATAACGACAGCCAGCGGAGCAGCGAGGCGCGCTGGATCAGGAGGCTGGCGGGGTACTGCTGGCGGTTCCGGCGAGACGTGATCATCGCCTTGGCGGGGTCGCTGCTGTACGTGGCGGCGTCGCTGTCGATCCCGCTGCTGCAGCGGTCGGTGATCGACAACGTGATCGTCTCGCGGCGGGAGTCGATCTGGCCGCTCGCAATCGGCCTGCTGATCGCGGCCGCAGCCAACTTCGTCGGCATCTACATGCGGCGGTACCGCGGCGGGAAGATGGCGCTTGACGTGCAGCACGCCATGCGGACCGAGCTGTTCGACTCGCTGTCACGACTGGACGGGGCCAGGCAGGACGAAATCCACACCGGCCAGCTTGTCGGCCGTTCGATCTCCGACCTCAACATGGTTCAGGGCCTGCTGCAGTGGATGCCGCTCACCCTGGGCAGCGTGTTCCTTTTCGTCTTCTCGCTGGTCATCATGATCGCGCTGTCCCCGCCGCTCGCGCTCGTCGCGGTCGCGGTGGCCCCAGCGCTCTGGCTGATCTCGACGGCGGCGCGCAAGAAGCTCTTCCCGGCGAGCTGGCACGCCCAGCAGCAGGTCGGCGAGGTAGCCGGGATCGTCGACGAGGCGATCGGCGGTGTCCGCGTCGTCAAGGGGTTCGGCCAGGAAGACCAGGAGATGCGGCGGATGGAGGCCGCGAGCGAGCACCTGTTCGGCTCACGGCTGCGGATGATCAGGTACACCGCCCGGTACAACCCCGCGCTCACCGCGATCCCGTCCCTCGGGCTGGTGGGCGTCCTCGTGTTCGGCGGCTGGCTGGCGATCCATGGCCAGGTCACGCTCGGCACGTTCCTCGCTTTCTCCAGCTACCTGGCACAGCTCACCGGGCCGGTGCGAGTGCTCACCAGCCTGGTGACCATCGGCCAGGAGGCCCGCGCCAGCGTCATCCGGGTGTTCGAAGTGATCGACTCACGCCCGAAGATCACCGACAAGCCGGACGCGATCGAGCTGCCCGCGGACGCGAACGGCATCACGTTCGACGACGTGAAGTTCGGCTATGTGCCGTCGCAGCCGGTGCTGCGCGGGCTGACGCTAGACATCAGGCCAGGCGAGACCGTCGCGGTCATCGGCCCGTCCGGGTCAGGGAAATCCACGCTGTCGCTGCTGCTCCCCCGCTTCTACGATGTGCGCGGCGGCGCCGTCCGGGTCGGCGGGTATGACGTGCGCGACGTGACGCAGGAATCGCTGCGGTCCGCGATCGGCATGGTCATGGAGGAAAGCTTCCTGTTCTCCGACTCGGTCCGGGCCAATATCGCCTACGGGCGGCCGGACGCGACGTTCGAGCAGGTCGTGGGGGCCGCCGAGGCGGCGGAAGCCGACGAGTTCATCCGTGACCTGCCGGACGGCTACGACACGGTGATCGGCGAGCAGGGGCTCACCCTCTCCGGCGGTCAGCGCCAGCGCGTCGCGCTGGCCCGCGCGCTCATCACCGACCCCCGGCTGCTGCTGCTCGACGACGCCACGTCGGCCGTCGACCCGCGCATCGAGGCCGAAATCCATGCCACCCTGCACCGGATCATGGCCGGCCGGACCACGCTGCTGATCGCGCACCGCAGGTCGACGCTGAACCTAGCCGACCGGATCGCCGTGCTCACCGCGGACGGGCGCCTGGCCGACGTGGGCACCCACGACGAGCTCACGCGGCGGTCGGCGCTGTACCGGCTGCTCATCTCCGGGCCAGGCGACGACGCCGAGGGCGTGGACGCGGGCGAACTGCCCGGCGAGCAGGTCGCCTCCGGCCGCGGGAGTGACGGGGCGGCCGCGGACACCACGGTCCGTTCTGGATATAAGGACTCGGGAACCGCGGCGGCGCGGGCGCTTGCAGCTTCCGCCGGCACCGGTGACGGGCGCGCCGCGGGCGGGCCGGCGCGCGGCGTCGGGCGCGGCGGTCCCGGCCGGGGAGCTGGTCGCGGCACCCAGATGGACGGGATGATTGGCAGCGTCCCGCCGAGCCCGGAACTGCTGGCCAAGGTCGAGGCGCTGCCGCCGATCAAGGACACGCCGAAGGTGGACACCGCCACGGCCCGGGCCGCCGACCGCCACTTCACGCTGCGCAGGCTGCTGCGGCCGATCGCGATCGCGCTGATCGCCGGGCTCGTGCTCGACGGGCTGGACGCCGCGGCCAACCTGGCGCTGCCCGCGCTCGTGCGGGGCGGGATCGACCAGGGGGTTGAGGCACGGGCGTTCGGGACGGTCGTCGTCATATCGCTGATCGGACTGGCGGTCGTATTCGGCGACTGGCTGATCAACATCGCCGAAACCATGGTCGTCGGGCGCAACGGGGAGCGGCTGCTGTACACGCTGCGGGTCAAGATCTTCGCCCAGCTGCAGCGGCTCGGCCTCGACTTCTACGAGCGCGAGCTATCGGGGCGCATCATGACGAGGATGACCACCGACGTGGACGCGCTGTCCACGTTCCTGCAGACTGGACTGATCACGATGGTCAGCTCGCTGCTCACGTTCGTCGGCGTGCTCGTGGCGATGCTGATCATCAACGTGCGGCTGGGCCTGTTCGTGCTGGCCATCGTGCCGTTCTTGGTCGCGGCCACCGTCGTCTTCCGGGTGAAGTCGTCGCGCGCCTATACCGAGGCGCGGGAACGGGTCAGCGTGGTCAACGCGGACCTCGCGGAGAACGTGGCCGGGCTGCGGGTCACGCAGGCATTCCGGCGGGAGGACACGAACCGGTCCCGGTTCGCCGGGCGGAGTCTCGCCTACCGCGCCTCGCGGCTGCGGGCACAGCGCTACATCGCGCTGTACTTCCCGTTCGTCCAGGCGCTCTCGACCGTCGCGTCGACGCTGGTGCTCGTGCTCGCCGTCAGCCAGGTGCGGTCCGGGGCGCTGACGACGGGCGCGCTGATCGCGTACCTGCTGTACATCGACATGGTTTTCTCGCCGATCCAGCAGCTGTCGCAGGTGTTCGACGGGTATCAGCAGGCCGCGGTCGGCCTGCAGCGGATCAAGGACCTGATGCGGCTGCGGACCACGACGCCCGAAGCCACCTCGCCAGTCCCGGTGCCGGCGGCCGGGTTCGAGGGCAGGATCGAGCTGCGGGATGTCCGGTTCCGCTACGGCACCGGTTCGGAGCTGTTCGGATATCCGCAGGCAGGCTCCGAGTCGTCCAAGTCGGAACTGTCCGGATCGGCGCCGTCTGGCTCGGAGCGGGCTTCGGGCAGCGAGGCGATCTCCGGCGTATCGTTCACCATCTCCCCCGGCGAGACGGTGGCGCTTGTCGGACAGACCGGGGCGGGCAAGTCTACGATCGTCAAGCTCATCGCGCGGTTCTACGACGTCACGTCCGGGGTGGTGCTGGTGGACGGGGTGGACGTGCGGTCTTACGACCTGACCTCATTCCGGCACCGGCTCGGAGTGGTGCCGCAGGAGGCGTACCTGTTCAGCGGTACGGTCGCGGAAGCGATCGCGTACGCGCGGCCGGAGGCGCCGCTCGACGATGTGATCGCGGCGGCGCGGGCCGTCGGCGCGCACGAGATGATCATGCGGCTGCCCGGCGGCTATGACCACGAGGTGGGCGAGCGGGGCCGGAACCTGTCGGCCGGACAGCGCCAGCTCATCGCGCTGGCCAGGGCCGAGCTCGCCGACCCCGACATCCTCCTGCTCGACGAGGCGACCGCGGCACTCGACCTGGCGTCGGAGGCGGCCGTCACCGCCGCTACCAGGCAGCTCACTTCGTCGCGGACCACGATCGTCGTCGCGCACCGGCTGACCACCGCGGCGCGGGCCGACCGCATCGTGGTCCTTGACCACGGGCAGGTCGCCGAGATCGGCACGCATGAGGAACTGCTGGACCTCGGTGGCGTCTACGCCGGGCTGTGGGACGCGTTCGTCGGCGAAACGGAGTACGCGGCGTAGGGAACGCCTAGTCGGCGGGCGGGAGGGACGGCCCCTGGAGGAGGGCGCCGCCGTCGATGGGGTATACGCCGCCGGTCATGAAGCTCGACGCCTTGGAGGCCAGCAACAGGGCCAGGCCGCGGATCTCGGGTGGGTTGCCCATCCGGCCGAGCGGAACGACCGCGTTCCACCGGGCCTCAGCCTCCGGCGGCATGGGCCCTCCGCCGCCCAGATGCGTCTTGAACGGCCCCGGCGCGATCGCGTTGACGCGCACGTTCCACCGCGCTAGGTCGTGCGCGGCCTGCTTCGTGAGGTTCACCACGCCGGCCTTCGCGATCGCGTACGAATACGGCGTAAAAGGGTCGTTGCGCAGGCCCGCCGTCGATGCCGTGACGACGATGCTGCCGGAGCGCTGGCGCTTCATGTGCTTGGCCGCCGCCCGCACCGTGTACACGACGCCGTGCAGGTTCACATCGATAAGGGCGTTGTAGTCGGACATGTCGAAATCGTCGATCGTGCCCTCGGGAATCAGCGGCGGGCGGCCCCGCGCCACTCCGGCGTTGGCGAACGCGATGTCGATGCTGCCATGCTCGGCGACGATGCCGTCGACCAGCGACGTGACGGCGTTCACGTCGCTGACGTCGAGCCGCGCCGCATGGACCCGCGCGCCGGGGCCGGCGTGCTCCGCGAGCGACTCGGACGCCTTGTCCAGGCGCTCGGCGTTCCAGTCCGCGACGACCACGACCGCGCCACAATCCGCGAGGATCTCGGCGAACGCGTAGCCCAGGCCCGAGGCGCCCCCGGTGACAAGCGCCACCTGGTCGCGCACGTCGAACAGCGCGGCGAGCACGGCGCCGGCGTCTGAGGTGCCTGCGCCTGGGGTGCCGACGCCGGGGCCGGGGCCTGGGCCGGCACCTGGCGTGCCGGTGCCGGGGCCGGCCGACTCCTGACTCATGCGGACCGCTTCCTCTTGAAGAAGCGGTCGCGGTTCGTCTTCGGAATCGTGACCGCCACGACCAGCGCCGCACCGTAGAAGATCTGCTGGTAGTAGCTCTGCGCGCCGACCAGCTCAAGGCCCGCGGTACCGGTTGCCAGGAAGTATACGGCGACCAAGGCGCCGAGAGGATTGATGCGGCCTGGCTTGATCGCGGTCGCGCCGAGGAAGACCGCCGCGTAGGCCGGGAGGATCAAGGCGCTGCCGGCCGTTGGGTCGACCGTCCCGTTGGTGGCCGCGTAGGCGATACCCGCGATGCCGGCGATGCCGGCCCCGAGGATGAAGGCCCAGGTGCGCTGGCGGTTAACCCGCACGCCGGTCAGCCGCGCGACCTCGCGCGACTGCCCGATCACGAGAGCCTTCTGGCCGACCGGTGTAAAGCTGAGCACGTACCAGACGACAACGAAGATGGCCAGGCCGTAGTAGAACTCCAGCGGAATCGACAGGAAGTCGTTGCCAAAGACCCAGTTCGACAAGTTCCCCGAGACGATCCCGACGTCGTTGTTCCCGGAGATGATGTACGTGATGCCCTGGACGATCGTCATCGTGCCGAGCGTCACGATGAACGGGTCGTTGTCGAAGTACACGACGAAGAAGACGTTGAACAGGCCGACCAGGAGCGCCGCCGCGATCCCCGCCAGGCAGGCGAGCAGTACGTTCGTTCCGTGCTGCACGTTCAGTACGGCCAGGGTCATCGCGGACACGCCCAGCGAGGATCCCAGTGACAGGTCGACGAAGTCGCCCATCACCGTCGGCAGGAGCACCGCCATCACGAGGATGAACAGCACCGCCTGGGAGCCGAGGATGTTGGAAAGGTTGCCGATCGAAAGGAAGGTCGAGGGTATGGCCGCCCCGAACCCGGCAACCATGCACGCGAACACGATGAGGATCGCGTAGCGCTGGATTCCCAGGCGCCGGGCCGTCAAGGGCCGGGCCCGTTCTGCCTGCTCCTCCTGGCGCTCCTCGTCAACGGGAGCGGCCGCGTCGTGCGGGGCGCTCATCTGACCTCCCCTTCCTGTTGGCCCAAACCAGCCGGCCTTTCCTGTTGGCCCAAACCAGCCGGCCCTTCCTGTTGGCCCGAACCAGCCGGCCTACTCTGCCGCAGCGCTGCGGCCGTGATTGCGTCGTCGGTCAGCTCTTCACCGGCGATGGTGGTTACCTGCCGCCCTTCCGAGAGGACGATCACCCGATCGCAGATCTCCGCGAGTTCCCCGAAGTCCGTCGTCACCCACAGGACCGCCGTCTGATTCAGGACGGCCGCTGATTTCACGAACCGGTAGATGTCCCTCCTGGCGCCGACGTCGACCCCCTGGGTCGGCTCATGCAGCAGCAGCAGCCGCGGCCGGGCGATCAGCCACTTCGCGAGCAGCGCCTTCTGCTGGTTGCCACCAGAAAATGTCGCCGTCACGGCGTGCGCCAGCGGCGGCCGGATCTCGAACCGCGTGATGGCCTCGCGCGCGAGTTCCACGAGCTCACCGCGGTGGAAGATACCGCCACGGTAGTGCTCGTCTTCGACGAGCATCACGATGTTCTCCCACAAGGTGAGCCGTTCGCTCAGGCCCAGCGCGTGGCGGTCCGCGGGGACGAGGGCGATGTGCTCCCGCACGCTGCGCTGGGGGCTGAGCCTGCCGAGGTTTAGTGCCTGCGCCCCGAGGCGTAGCGTGCCGCTCGTGGCCGGATGTGCCCCGAACAGCAGATACGGCAAGTCCTCGGCACCGGAACCGATGAGGCCGGCCACGCCGAGGATCTCCCCGGCACCGATCTCGAACGACAGATCCGCCAATCGCCCGTCGGTCAGGTGCTCGACCAGGACGTTCTCGCCCATCCTCGGCGCGCTTGGCGCGCCAGCGGGGCCGGTCGGCGCCCCAGTTACCTGGCCAGCGCGGACCTCGCCAGCAGGCGGTTGTGCCACCGGCTTCACCCGGGCGGTCTCGGGGGCCCCCGGCCGGACCGATGTTCCCACGATGAGATCGACCAGCTCCTGCTCGCGGATCTGGCCAGCGGGCACGTCGGCGACGACCTTGCCGTCCCTGAGCACGACGACACGGTCGGCGATCGAACGGACCGCGACCAGGTCGTGTGAGATGAACAGCACGCCGGCCCCCTCGGCCACGACGGCCCGGATGAGATCGAAGAGGCGCTCGACCTCCTCCTCGGGAAGGAACACCGTCGGCTCATCGAGAACGAGCACCGAGTGCTTGTAACCGCTTCGCGTGCGGTACCTGCGGAGGTCTTCGGCGGCCCGCACGATCGCGATCCGCGCTTGGTCGACCGGCGCCAGCTCGGCTGTCCGCTGGCTGAGGTTGAGTCGGACCTGGTAGCGGTCGAGGACGGCCGTGGCTCTCCGGCGCTCTTGAAGCCAGTTGATCGGCGCCCACGCCCGCGCGCCGCCCTGAATTCGCTGGCCGAGTGTCAGGTTCTCCAGGACGCTCAGCCCTCCCGCCAGGGCCAGGTTCTGGTAGACGAAGCTAAGCCCTATCTCGCTCGCCTGACCGGGCGCGAGAGGCAGCGGGACCTCCTCACCGCTCACGAACAGGCGTCCGCCCGGTTCGGGCGTGTGCACTCCGGACAGCACCTTTACCAGCGTGGATTTACCCGAACCGTTCTGCCCGACGAGGCCGACCACCTCACCGTGACCGATGCGGAGGTTTACGCTGTCGAGCGCCCGGTTGCTGCCGAAGTCCATGGAGATGTCGCGCAGCTCGATTGCCGGCGGAGCCGATGCCTGACTTACCTCTTGGTCCAGACCAGCCGGCTCGGTGGACGCCGGAGGTTCCTGCGGGCTCACCCGCCCGTCTGATGCGCCCGGCGTTCCCGCGCCAGTGAACGACAACCCAGGCCTCCTTTCCTGCTACTGGGGACATCGCTGAGCGGGGCAGCAGCCCGGCGCCGAACCGCCACCCGGGGCTGCTGCCCGCTCGTTTAGCCGGTGTGTCAGGGTGTACCGGTCATCGCGCCGTTGAGGGTCGCCGCGGAGGTCAACGCGCTGCCCGACAGAGCTGGCAGGCCCAGCAGGTCGCGGAAGCCGTTGACCCAGCTCGTTCCCCAGCCGCCAGTTTCGAGGACGTTGACAGCGTTCTGCGGGGTGGCGACCCGGTCCGGGCCGATGGCCTTGTCATACGGGATGGGAGCCAGATGCTCAAGCGCACGGGCGGCCTGCAGGAACATCAGGTACCCGGTCCACGGCGGGTAGCCGCCGATGTCACTTTGGATAACGTCGCTGCCCGGCGCGGAGGTCTGCAGCTTGATAAACGGCGTACCGCCACCGAAGGCGAGATACGTCTTGATGCTGCTGGTGCGGTGCGCGGCCTGGATGCCCGCCATCATGTAGGTCAGCATCCCGGCGTAGTCGGGGAACAGCACGCTCACGTTGGGGTTCTTCAGCAGCGCGGAGGTCACGGCGCTCGCCACGTTGGTCTGCCATTGCGGCACCTCGACGTTCACTTCGGTCAGCGTGCAGGCGGAGCAGGTGGCCTTCAGCTCGCTCTTGAGCGAAGCTTCCATGATCGCTGTGGCCGGCCCTGTCGCGTACGACGTGATCGCGACGGCGTTGAACGGCTTGCCGTCGTGCTGGCTGACTGCCTGGTCGACCGCGAGCTTGGCGTCGAGCGAGTATGGGTCGACGTTGTTATAGGTGACCCCGGCGGCCGCGGCCTCCTGCGGGGTCGCCCCGTAGACGGACACCGCGATGCCGGCCGCCATCGCCTGCTTGAGCGCGACCGCGCTCGTTGACGGGTCCACGGCACACCCCATGGCGATCGCGGCGTATCCCTGGTGGATAGCGTTCTCGATGGCGGTGTTGTGCTCGGCGGTAGTGCCTTCGTTGGCGAAGATCGTCGGCTTCATGCCCAGATCGGTAGCGATCGCGGCGGTCGCCTGTGCGATTTCTTCGCAGGCGGCCAGCGCGCTCACGCCCGGGATGATCATGATCTTCTTCCCGGCCAGGTTCGAGGTGTTCGGCACCTTGCCGCCGTAGTCGGCCGCGTAGTCGCTGAAGTTCGGCACCTCCGCCGCCTGATTCACGCCGTTGGCGAGCGCGGTGAGGTTCGCGCTGGAGGAAGTCCCCGCGGTGCTCGAGGACGATGCCGAACTCTGCGTAGTGGAGCTGGCAGGGGGAGAACTGGAACTGCCTGGACTGGTCGACGATGAGCACGCCGCCAGCAGCATCGCGGCGCCGATCGCCGTCACTACGAGCGCGATACGCGACGCCCGGGGGTTTTTACCTAGCCTGAAGCTTCTCATGCGCCCTCGCATATGCCTCAAATTGGTCTGACAAGACCTTGACGCTGATGGTCCCGATACGACGCTGGCCTGAAATGACTTCGACCCTCCGCCAGCGCGCTTGGTCAAAGAGTTGATCTGGGTCCACAAGATTGTCAACATCCCCGTCAACATGATCGAGTATCATTCTGGTCACTATCGTGACGCGAAGAACCGGCACCCAAGAATGCTGTGGTCAAGCACAGTGCGCGACGCCAAGCGACATGACACTGATAACTGGATTATCATCTACTGATAAACCCCTGGTCACCGGCAATGACCTCTGGCCACCCGAACGCTTCTTCCAAGAACGTGAATATCCATAGCTCTTATGGTGAACATAAGCGCCCTCGATCGCCCGGCCAAACGCGCTTCGGGAAGGCGCCCACAAGAACTCGGCGCGACAAGGAGGCTGTGGGTGAACACAGCCAATCGCGCACACCACTGAACACTGATCATATTGTCAACAAGTTCGGGTTCAATTTACGCTGGCGGCATGGTTGAAGAGAGCCAGCAAGCGGTGACGCTCGAGCGGGGACGGCCTGCCACGGACGCGGAACTGCTCAAGCGGGCGGACTGGATCCGGCTGCAAACCGTCGAACTGATCGCGCAGGCCGGACTCGGCCACTACTCGAGCACGTTCTCCTGCGCGGAGATCACCGCGACGCTGTACTACCACACGCTGCGCCTACGGCCCGGCGAGCCGGACTGGCCGGACCGGGACAGGTTCCTGCTCGGCAAGGGGCACGTCGCCACGGGGCTGTGGCCGGTGCTCGCCGATCTCGGCTACTACCCGCACGACTGGCTCAAACAGTTCGGGAAGGTCGGCTCGCCGCTGAACGACCACCCGAACATGCGGCTCGCCCGCGGCATCGACTTCAGCTCCGGATCGCTTGGCCACAACTTGTCGGTGGGCACCGGCATGGCGCTCGCCGCTCGGCTGTCCGGCCGCGACTACCGGACGTTCGTGCTCACCGGGGACGGCGAACTGCAAGAGGGCCAGGTCTGGGAGGCGGCGATGGCCGCCAGCCACTACAAGCTCGGCAACCTGGTCGCGATCGTCGACGCCAACGGGTTCTCCGGCAGCGGCCCGACGTCACAGGCGATGAACATCGAGCCCCTGCCGGCCAGGTTCGAGGCGTTCGGCTGGACGGTACGCGAGATCGACGGGCACGACGTGGCCGCGCTGCGCCGGACGTTTGACGCGCTTCCCGACACCTTCAGCGAGCAGCCGGTGTGCGTGGTGGCGCGGACCCGCAAGGGACACGGCGTGGACATGATGGAAAAGCAACCGCAGGCCTGGCATCTGGGCCTGCTCACCCCCGAGCAGCAGGCGGACGTCGTCGCGGAGATCACCGCGCGGATGGAGCTCGCCACCGGGGCCGCGAGTTGAACGCCGGGAGGAATTAAGTGGCCACTCGCAAAATGGTCGATGTCTTCAGCGACATCGACCGCGACACCGCGCTGAAGGCGAACCCATCCGGCTACGCCATCACCGAAATCGCCGCCGAAGACGACCGGATCATCACGCTGACCGCGGACTTGTCCAACGTCCTGGCCGAGTTCCGCAAGGCGTTCCCCGACCGCTACATCGAACTCGGCATCGCGGAGACCAACTCGGTGTCGCTCGCCGCCGGACTCGCGTCCTGCGGCTACGTGCCGTACATCTTCTCGATGGCACCGTTCGGCGTGCTGAAGACCGCCGAGCAGCTGCGCACCGACGCCGACTACAACCACCTGCCGGTCCGGCTGGTCGGCCGGCTCTCCGGCCTGGCCATGGGCTACTTCGGGACCAGCCATTACGCGGTCGAGGACATCTCGATCGCGCGGACGCTGGCGAACACCACCGTCGTGGCGCCGGCCGACCCGAACGCAGTGCTCGCCCTGATGCGGGTCACCGCCGATCTCGACGGGCCTGTCTACATCCGCATCGCCGAGGCGGCCGACCCGGTCTACGACGACGTGCCCGAGATCGGCTACGGCCAGTGGCCGCGGCTGCGGGAGGGCACCGACATCACGATCGCGGCCCACGGCATGGGCGTCGGGCTGGCGGTGGGCGCGGCGAAGGTGCTGGCCGAGCGGCACGGCGTCAGCGCCGACGTCTACGACGCCGCGTTTCTCAAGCCGCACGACGAGGCGGCCATCGCGGCCAGCGCGGGCCGGACCGGCAAGGTGCTCACGATCGAGGACCACCTGGAGATCGGTGGGCTTGGCAGCATCGTCGCGGAGACCGTCGCACGGCACAAGCTCACCGCGGACTTCGCGCAGTGCGCGCTGCCGGACAAGGACCTCGAGGTGGGCGTGCCCGCCGAACTGTACGAGTACTACGGGCTGACGGTGCCAGGCGTGGTCGCCCGCGCTTTGGAGCTTAGCGGGGGACGACCCCCGCACCCCCGTTAAATGCCCTTGAGTGAAGGGATAACCGCGTGAGAGAACCGCTGCTCGACCCCACAGGAGACAGCGAGCGCGCCACCAACACCGCGCTGGCTCCCCGGCCGCAGTCCCTGCAAGGGCTGACGGTCGGACTGCTCGACAACACTAAGCCGAACGGTGCCGTGGTCCTGCGCGCCGTCGGCCGCCAGCTGCGGGACCGGTACGGCGTCCGGGAGATCAGGATGTTCAGGAAGGGCTATTTCGGCACGCCGGTCGAGGAGAGCGTCGTCAACCAGATGCTGCACAACTGCGACTTCGCCGTCGCCGCGATCGGTGATTGAGGCTCGTGCAGCGCGGCCAGTTTGGCCGATGGGATAGTGCTGGAGCGGGCGGGCATCCCCGCGGTCAGCCTTTGCACAGATGCCTTCCGTATCACCGCCGAGGCGATGGCGAACCAGCTTGGGTTCCCGGGTTACCAGTACGTCGCGCTCCCCCACCCGATCGCCAGCCGCACCGAGAAGGAGATCGACGAGATCGCGCGCGACGCGCTCCCCGAGGTCATCCGGGTGCTCGGCGCCGGGCTGACCATCAGACCGGTGGACTAAGGAGCCGGCTGGTCTGTGCCAACAGGAAGGAGAGAGGCGGCATGACGTCCGCTGAGGAGCCACCCGTCGTCGACGACGCTCCGCTGGCCGACCCGGCCGAGGTCCGCCGCGCTATGGAGTACTACGCCGAGCACGGCTGGACCGATGGCCTGCCGGTCGTCCCGGTCACCGAGTCCTACCTCGCCGAGTTCCTCGCCACCACGGACCGGGATCCGCATGAGGTGCTCATCCCGATGCCGCATCTCAACAAGAACCTCACCGTCCGGCTGGCCGCGATCAACGCGGCGCTGGCCGGCTGCCTGCCTGAGTACTTTCCCGTCGTCGTAGCCGCCTGGGACTCCTTCCTCAAGGACGGCATGGTGACCAGGGCGATCTGGCAGTCCACCACAGGAACCGCCGGGTTCGTCGTGGTCAACGGCCCGGCCCGGCAGCGGATGGGGCTGAACTGCCGGGGCAATGTGTGGGGTTCCGGGTTCCGCGCCAACGCGACGATTGGCCGGGCCATCAGGCTCGGCGCGATCAACGGGCTGGGCCTGCGACCGCACGTATTCGACCAGGCCACCCAGGGCACGCCCGCCAAGTACTCCTGCTGCATCGGGGAGAACGAGGAGGATAGTCCGTGGTCGAGCCTGGCCGCCGACAACGGGATCGGCCCGGACGACAGCGCCGTCTCCGCGACCGTCATCCGCTCGGTGCTGCACATCGAGGCCCGGCACACCACGGTCCCTGAGCAGCTCGCGGCGGACTTCGCCGACTCACTCTGCCGTACCGGCGCGCTGGTCCGGGCGCGGGCCAGCGGCTACGTGGTGCTGAACCCGGAACACGCCCGGCTGCTCGACAAGGCCGGCTGGACCAAGCAGGACCTGCGCCAGGCGATAGTCGAGCGTGGCTTCCGGACCTACCGGCAGCTTGCCGGGGCCGGCAAGGAGGCCATCGCCGCCGGCACCGGCTGGCGGCTGCCCGCCGACCACCCGGACGCGATCGAGCAGCCCCCGCCCGAGGACCTGGACAGCCCGGTGCAGCTGATCAATTCCGTGGAAGCGATCCAGATCGTGGTGGCCGGCGCGCCGAACGCGGGCGTCTCCTCGATCGTAGAAACGTTCGGCCCCTTCGACCGCGCGCCGGCGATCAGCAAGGTGGCAGAAAAGGAATAAGGCGGCCGCGGCTCACCAGACGGACGCGGTGAGCTGCTGGCCATCATCGCATCGGAGAACCTCGCCTCGCGGTGCGGGCGGCGGCGGTACCGGCAGAGATCTTCCGCTGCCGGATTGCCGTGTCCGGGGCCGGGAGTTGCTCGCGTGGTTCGGCGACGAGGCGACTCCGGCCTTGGCGCTGCCGGCGATCCTTCTACCTTGATGCGCAGGCGACAAACGGCCAGAGCGCGTTGCGTGCGTCGATACAACCTGCTGATTCGAGCCTGCCCGGCGTCTTGATTCTGGCCGGCCAGGGCAGCAAGCTCGATACTGCGCAAGCGGCGTCGCCGAGGTAGAGGAGCAATGCGTGATCAGCCCGATCACTGAGCCGAGCCGGCAGACGCCCGTGTACGGAGAGTTCGATGTCGTCGTGGTCGGCGGCGGTCCCGCCGGGATCATGGCGGCCACCGCCGCCGCGCGTACCGGGCACGCCACCCTCTTGATAGAGCGGTACGGGTTCCTCGGCGGCGCCGGGACCGCCGGGGGCCTGTCCACGTTCTGCGGACTGCACGCGCGGACCAACGGCCAGGACATCCGGGTGATCCGCGGGCTGGCCGACGAGCTGCTCGACCGGCTCACCAAGCTGGACGGCCTGAACGCGCCGCACTTGACGATCGCCGACGGCATCGCCGCGCAGGCGTTCGACATCTCGGCCTACAAGATCGCCGCCGACGAGCTCGTCACCGGATCCGGCGCCCGCATTCTGTTCCACGCGATGGCCGTGGGCGCGGTCATGAAGAGCGATACGGAGATCGACGCCATCCTGCTCGAGTCCAAGTCAGGGCGGCATGCCGTCCGGGGACGTTTCTTCATCGACGCGTCGGGCGACGGCGACCTCGCCGCGTGGACCGGCGTGCCGTACGAGAAGTCCCCGTCGGTCGACGGCATGATGTACCCGTCGCTGATGTTCCGCATCAACGGTGTCGACGTGGCGAAGGCCGGCCCGGCGCCGTGGCGCACCGTCGAGCGGCTGATGGACGAGGCGGAGAAGGCGGGCACCCACACGTTCCCGCGCAAGAAGCCGATCGTCCGCCCGCAGCGCAACCCGCTTGAGTGGCGGGCCAACCTCACCCAGCTGCGCCGCGAGGACGGCGGCGCGATCGACGGCACCGACGTGGACGAGCTCACCAGGGGTGAGCTGATCGGCCGCCAGCAGGCGCTCGACGCGTTCACGTTCATCAGGGACCGGACGCCAGGCTTCGAGGACTCCTACATCGTCGACATCGCCCCGCAGATCGGCATCCGCGAGACCCGCAGGATCATCGGCGCCTACCAGCTCACCGAGGACGATGTGCTCGGCTGCGCCGACTTCGACGACACGATCGGCGTGAACGGCTGGCCGGTCGAGTCGCACGTGGCGGGCACCGTCGAGTTCCGCTGGCAGCGCGACCCGCGCGGGTTCAACCAGCTCCCGTTCCGCATCATCGTGCCCGGCGGCATCAGCAACCTGTACGTGACCGGCCGGTGCGCGTCGATGACGCACGGCGCGCAGTCCGCCGCCCGGGTGACCGGGCCGTGCTTCGCGATGGGCGAGGCGGCCGGCACGGCCGCCGGCATGGCTCTGGACGCGCACGTCGACGGCGCCGAGGTCGACATCCCCGAACTACAGCGCCGCCTGGAAAACCACGGCGCCTACCTGGGCCGCACCGCCCCCGAAACCGTGCTCTAAAGCCGGTTTTTCTGATGGTGCTGAACGTTCGACCGCCCGCGCGTCTGGGACTCGCGTCGCATGGCGCGTCGCGACGCGGGTGGCGTCAGGGGATGGGAGCGGGCCGCGCCTGACTTAGTGCTTGCGCGAAAATAACCCGTAGGTTCCTGGAATGCGGCATGCTCATGTGGTATGGGCGAGATCGTGGTAACCGAGGAGATGCTGGCCGCGAAGTTCACAGCGATCCTGTCGCACCTGGAT
>Ga0210390_10001594_pt1 | contig 21463 bp, 19 predicted proteins | sample IncBWH11OmetaG_FD_161050 | JGI IMG/M metagenome (GOLD analysis project Ga0210390, IMG submission 161050) | Forest soil microbial communities from Barre Woods Harvard Forest LTER site, Petersham, Massachusetts, United States - Inc-BW-H-11-O ... | reverse complement strand
AGGCCGCGAACCCGGCCAACGCCCTGCAGGCCCAGATCGGCCAGCTGCGCCGCACCTTCGGGGCGACGGCCATCGTCACCAGCGACGCCGGCTATGCCCTCGACGTGCAGCCCGATCAGGTCGACGTGGTCCGCTTCGAGCAGCTGGTGGCGAAAGGCCGGCGGCTGGCCGCCGACGGCGAGCTGGCATCGGCGTCAGCGACCTTGACCGCGGCACTCGGGCTGAGGCGCGGGGAGCCGCTGGCCGAGTTCGCCTATGCAGGCTTTTTTGATGCCGAACGGACCCGGCTGGACGAGCTGACCTTGGTGGCGACCGAATCCCGGGCTGGCGCTGACCTGGGCCTGGGGCGGCCCGGGGAACTGGCCGGCGAGCTGGAGGTGCTGTGCCTGGAACACCCGCTGCGCGAACGCCTGTGGGAGCTGCTCATTCTCGCCCTGTACCGGAGCGGACGGCAGGCCGAAGCCTTGCGCGCCTTCACAGAAGTCCGTGATCACCTAGCCGACGAGCTTGGCATCGACCCCGGCCCGGCCCTGCGGGAGCTCCAGGCCCGCATCCTGGCCCAGGACCCGTCGCTCGCCCCGGCCAGCGTCCCGGCCCGCCCGGCTCCGGTCCCGGCGGGCGGGACGGTGGCTGCGCCGGTGACCGCCGGCAACCTGCGAGAGCTGCTGGGCCGCTTCGTCGGCCGCGACGCCGAGCTGGCCCAGCTGCGCGAGGCGGTCCGCTCGAGTCGGCTGGTCACGCTGACCGGCCCGGGCGGGGCGGGCAAGACCCGCCTCGCGGTGGAGGCGGCCGCCGCGCTGCGCCCTGAGCACCCCGACGGTGCCTGGCTGGTTGAGCTGGCCGGCGTCACCCGGCCCGACGGGGTGGTGCCGGCCGCCGCCACCGCGCTCGGGGCGGCCTCGGCGGCGCTCGCGAGCCCTCAGCCGACCGGATCGATCACCGAGCTCATCGTGCGGCACCTGGCCGGACGGTCTCTGCTCCTCGTCCTCGACAACTGCGAGCACGTCATCGGCGAGGCGGCCGCGCTGACCGACACCCTGGTCGGAGCGGTGCCCGGTCTCCGGCTGATCGCCACCAGCCGCGAGCCGCTCGGCATCCCCGGCGAAGTCCTGGTCCCGGTGGGCGGGCTGGCCCCGGCGGCCGCCGCCGAACTGTTCGTCGACCGCGCACGGGCCGTGCGGCCTGGCTTCACCGCCGACGGGCCGGCCGCCGGCATGATCGAGGACATCTGCCGCCGACTGGACGGCCTGCCGCTGGCCGTGGAGCTCGCCGCGGCCCGCCTTCGCGCGCTGCCGCTGGCCACCCTGGCCGAACGCCTCGACGACCGCTTCCGGCTGCTCAGCCGGGGCGCCCGCACCGCCCTGCCCCGCCAGCAGACGCTTCGCGCGGTGGTCGACTGGAGCTATGACCTGCTGTTCTCCGACGAACGCCGCCTGTTCGCCCGGCTGGCCGCGTTCACCGGCGGCTGCGGGCTCACCGCGGCCGAGGCCGTCTGCGCCGACGACCAGGTGCCGCCCGGCGAGATCCTCGATGTGCTCAGCCGGCTGGTCGACAAGTCCCTCGTCACCGCCTCCAGCGGCGACGGCGAGGCCCGGTTCGGCCAGCTCCAGACCCTGTGGCAGTACGGTAGGGAACGGCTCGCCGAATCCGGCGAAGCCGACTCCATCGGGGCCCGCCACGGGGCGTATTACCGGCAGCTGGCCACTGAAGCCCACCAGGGCCTGCGCGGCGCCACCGGACCGGAGTGCCGGGACCGTCTCGTCGCAGAGTCGGGCAACCTGCGGGCCGCGCTCGACTGGTACATCGCCGGGGGCGATGCCGACGCGGCGCTGTCGCTGGCCTCGGGAATGGCCTGGCTGTGGTTCATCAACGCCGACTTCCTCGAAGGAGCCCGCTGGCTCGGTGACGCGCTGGGCGCCGAAGGGCCGCGCCGTCCCGAAACGGAAGCGACCGCCCGCCTCTGGCACGGCTACTGCGTGGGCATGTCGAGGAACCCGGCGTCCGGCGTCGTCGAATGCGAGGCGGCCGTGGCCGCCCTGAGAGCCGGCCACGACCGGGTTCGCCTGGCCGAGGCGCTGGTGATCTGCGCGACGGTCCTGGGGTTCGCGCACCACTTCGAACGATCACTCGACGCCCTGAGCGAGGCCCGGGATCTGCTGGAACCAGGTGGCCATGACCGGCTGCTCGGCGTGCATGACCTGATCGTCGCGTGGAACCTGCTGTCGCTGGGACGACTGGAAGATGCCGAGCCAGTCGCGCGTTCGAGCCTGGAACGCTTCGACGCTGCGGGCGAGGTCTTGCTGGTCATCTCTCCGCTGAACGCCCTGGCCAGCATCGCCGAAATCCGGGGGGACCTCGATGCGGCTTCGGCGGCCTACGAAGGGCTCCTGGCGCGCTGCCGGGCCACCGGACAGCCCCTTCAGGTGCCGTTCAGCCTGGTCGCCCTGGCCGCGCTGCGGGCCAGGCAAGGCGACGACGAAGCCGCAGACGCCCTGTACGCCGAAGCGATCGGCTGCAGTTTCAACCCGTGGGTATCGGCCGACGCCATGATCGGCCAGGCGGCGGTGGCCCGTCGCCTCGGTGACCTGCCGCGGGCCCGGGCCCTGCTCGACGCGGCGGCCGGTCACTACCGGCGCATCGACCTTCCGGCCGGGCCGCCCCGGGTGCTCGCCGGCCTGGCCTGGTGGGCGCTGGCCGCCGGCCACCCAGACCAGGCCGCCGTCTTCGCCGCCGACGCCGCCGAAGGCGCCTCGGCCAGCGGTGACCCGGCCACGCAGCTCCTCGCCGACACCGCCGTGGCCGCGGTCGACGCGGTCGCCGGCCCGACCCATGACCACACCGAAGCCTTCACCGCCCTCGCGCTGCGCCGCGCCCAGGGACTGGCGTACCGCTCGCTGACCGACGAGCCAGACGTGGCCGCGCTCACCGCCCGCCTCGCGCTGCTCGCCCTCTGACCTCAGCACCACCTCAGCGCCGCTTCAGGCCCCCCGGGCACCCTGGCCGTCATGCAGCCATTGCCGAGCCAGGGTCCCACCCGTCATGATCATCTGCCCGCCACCGGACCCGCGGTCGAGGACCACGGCCGGGTCGTCACCGCCAACCTCCGGGCGGCCGCGTGGTACCGCCGGGCGCAGCGAGCCGCTAGCCCGCACCGGGCCGCCGCAGCCCTGCGCCTGGCCATCAGCGCGGACCCCGGCTTCGCCCTGGCCGCCGCCGATCTGGTGGCCCTCACCGGCACCCCAAACCAGCAGCCCGCCGGCCGGACGATGAACTGGGAACGCCATCACATCGAAGTGGTCGCCACCGCAGCCGCCGGGCAGGCCACGCGAGCCGCTGACCTGCTCCGCGAGCACCTCGCCAGCGTCGGCTGCGACCCTCTCGCCATCCGCATCACCGCCCGGCTCCAGCCGCCCGCCGGCCCGGGCGACGACTTCGAGGACCTGGCCGGCCAGCTTCCCGGCTGTCACGCCACGCCATGGTCCAGTGCCCCATGACGCCCTATCCTGTACCTCGGCCACCGGCGCGGCCGCCCTGGGCGGTCAGCAACCCGGCTGCGGTTGCTGGCCGCTGATGAGCTGGATGACCTGCTGACGCACCCGGTTCAGGTCGGCGCCCAGCTTGACCAGCACTTGCCGGCCACGCCGTCGCCCTGACGGATGAGGCCGAGCAGGATGTGCTCGGTGCCGATGTAGTCGTGGCCGAGCTGCACCGACTCGCACAAGGAAAGCTCGAGCACCTTCTTGGCCCGGGCGTGGACGGGATGTGCCCGGACGGCGCGTGCTGGCCCTGGCCGATGATCTCCTCGACCTGCTGCCGGACCGCGTCCAGGCTGATCCCCAGCGACTCCAGCGCCTTGACCCCAGTGCCGACGCCCTCGTCGATGAGCGCGAGCAGGATCTGCTCGGTGCCGATGAAGCTGTGATTGCGCATCCTGGCTTCTTCTTGCGCCAGGACAACCACCCGCCGCCCCCGGTCGGTAAACCGCTCGAACATCGTCTGCCGCCTCGTGCTCCTGAGCAGGACCTGGCCGCCTGCCCAGGGCGCCGGCCAGACAGAACCTGCCCGGGCCAGCCAGTGCTGACCCATTCACAGTACGCGCCCGTTGCCAGAGCTGTGCGTGGTCGTGGGGCGGCCCGCTCGTCAGTCGCGGTGGCTGATCCAGACCGATACGTGGGCGGGCTCCAGGGCCTGGGACGCGACACTAGCCAGGTCATCACGGACCGAATCCAGGTCCACGGTGTCTTTCAGCCGCGCCGCGAACACGGCCACCATCTGGTCCGCGTCATACCGGGCCCGGTTGAACCGCCGGTCCACCCGCAGTTGCACCCGCCGCCGGACCGGGTTGAACAGCGCCGCGGCGGCCAGCGTGGCGGCGGCCACCGCCACCGGGGTGTGGACCTGGAGCACCTGGGTGGCCAGCAGCACCAGGCCTGCGTACAGCCCGACCAGCAGGCCGGTCACGATTGCGTAGGCCAGGGTTCGGGAGATGATCCGGTCGATGTCGAACAGGCGGTACTTCAAGACGGCCACCCCGATGCTCACCGGCAGCACGAGGAGGGCGGCCAGGACCAGGATGCCTACCCACGATGGGCTCCTGATCAGACTGAGCAGGATAGAGAGCGGGGCGCCGACCAGGACGACGGCCGTCCCGGCCAGCAGCCACTTCAGCTGCTGGCGGCGTTCCCCAGACGAGCGCCGGTAGCTGACCGCCTGCGCGGCCAGCGACGCCAGCCAGCAGGCCGCCAGCAACGGGAAGAACACCAGCTGGACCACGTTCCACCACCCGGCGGCGGGGTTACTGCCGCTGAGCAGCAGCAGGTTTCCGCTGGAATCCACCTGGGTGCGGTGGTCGATCAGGGCACCCGCCGTGATCACCGCGGTGCCAGCAATCCACAGCGCGGCCACCGCGGCGTAGGCCCACATCAGCCATCGCCACCGCGACGAGGGCAGGCGGCCGTCGGGGAACACCAGGATGAGCAGCCCGACCAGCACGATCCCGGGCGCCCAGCCGGGCAGGGCGAACAGCGCGACCCCGCCGAGCGGAAGATCGCCGTGCCGCAGCCCGTAATCGGCCACCGTGTAATAGCCGGCATCCTCGCTCAGCGCGAAGAAAAACGCCCCGCCGAGCATGATCCAGCCGACCGGGTTGGCGGGCCTGCGCCAGGCCAGCACCCAGCCCACCGCGGCAAACGGGGCCGTCACCCACACCGGCAGCGAGCCGCTGGCGGCGTTCAGGCTCTGGTGCGCCGGCCCGGCCAGCGGCACCGCGGCGATGAACAGGACCAGCACCACGACACCGATGACCGCGCAGGCCGCCGGGGACGTCAGCCCGAAGCGGCGCGCCGCGGCCGCCGCCGGCATGCCTGCCAGCTGTGTCCTCCCCACGGCGCCACCATACGACCGGACCGTTCCGGGAACGTTACCGCTCAGCACGGAACTCCGCGGCTGCGCCAAACATCACTAGCTGGGCGTGGCGCGGTCCTCATGACAGGCGGCCAGCCGGGCTTCGCAACCAGGTGCGGCCGTAGCGGCAGGCATGGGTCCGTGTGCGCAAGCCAACCCGTTTGTACCGATGCATCACACGATGACCGTGGCGGCTCCAGCGCGCACCGTAACTCAGAGGTGGCCCGCCGTGGCCGTTAAATCCGACGTGAAAACCGGCCACGACATCGCCTACGTCACCCGCGGCCACGCCTCCGGATGCACGGGCGCCATGGCGTACTACACCAGTTGGGAGCCCCCAGGCGCCCGAAGTCTCAGACCACGGCCTACTTCAAAAGTTTGAGGACGATGAAGAGGAAAAAGATCGCTCCAACAACATACAACGCTGCACTGCCGGCGTGGCGCCAAGCCGTATTCCGCTGGTTACGCGCTGTCGTCCTAGATGCCCTGAGTGACTGCCACCGAGCGCGAGCCTCGCCAGAGCGGTAGACAGCGAGGCCGACGAAGATAGCGCACAGGATGAACAATGCCCCCATTCGCGGACCTCAGCTTCCGGCGCTGTCGCCATTCGGGCCAGGAAGCGGAGCGAGGTGCTTGTCATACGCCTCCAGGGCCGCCTCTAGCGTGAGCGGCCCGCGAAGCCACTGAAGCCGCGACGGGACCTCGGAGTAATCCACGTAAGGATTATCGCCGCAGCCCGGGCAAATGAACTCGAACACGTCGGTGTAGCCGCCTTCGACGCGGCCGTCCACGATGCGGACCGGTTGGCGCCGCACGAATGCCGTCCTGCCATGACCGGGCTGCCCGACAAGCGGGAATGTCATCCCTACCACAGACCCCATGCGCAGCCACGGGTCACGGCAATGTTTCAGACGTGGCGCAGGGACGACGGCCAAGCGGACACGAGGTCTGTTGTTGGTCATAGTGTCAGGGTCACCAGGACTGCTCACTCAACTCACCGCCAGGCAGTAATTCCTGCGCTGCCGGGGTCTGGAGCAGCATGTCCGGTAACACATAACGATACACGCAGGCACTGCGCGGCGAAATGTCCCAGTGGCTCGGCGTCGCCTGGAAATTGTCAGCGGTGGCTCCCCACTCCTTTGGATCTCCTTATCTTCGCTAATGTTCGAGCGAGCGGAAACAGTATCGATAGTCCGGTCGTCTCCGCGAACCGCGCGCGCTCATCAGGTCACCGGGCGAAGATCGCTGGTCCCGGATAGGCAGAGGCGTGCTGACAGCCATTTGCCAGCCCTGCAGGACATCACGGCGCGGAGTTGGCGGCCGTGATGCGGTCGTCCGCCGCCGGGCGAGGTTCCGTGCCGACCGGGCATCCTCCTTTGCTGCTGGGCTCGCCCGCTTTCTCGCCCTGCTTGCCCCGCCGTGTGCGCGGAGGGCCGACCATGGAAGCGTGGCCGATTACCCAGAGCGCTGGCATTCCCCGTTCACCCAGGTCGAGAGGCGCGAAATGTGGACGTACAGTGATGGCGCCCGCACGGTCAAGGGGTACCGGCGACCGGGTGGGACTGCCGGGGCCGGGAGCTGGGTCCTCGTCGACCAGGGGACCGGGAATGTCCAGGGTGTGCTTCCGGCGGGAGAATTCTCCCGCCGGTTCCGTCCGGTGGACGTGTTCGCCGATGTGCCCAGGCTTCCCGGCTACCTGGGGACGGTGACCACGGCCGACGGCACCCCGCTGGTGGACCTGGTCCTGGATCGCAACCCCTTCATGCTGGCTAACGGGCCCCAGCGAGCGGCACGGCCCCATGCGCTCATGGTGCCCCGCCGCCACCGCGAGGGATGGTCCTCGGCCACAGCTTCGGAACTGGCGGCCCGTCAGACGGCGATGACCCTGGTCGCCGCGTGGTACCGCAGCCTGGACGGCGGGCACGTGGTGTTCTGCGCCAACGACAGCGCACCGAACCTGGATTACCTGCGTGACACGGAAGCCACGAGCGGGATCCTGTCCGGCAGCGGCCCCGATGCGGCGATCACCAAGAATCCCCGGCAGGACGTGCAGCACGCCCATTTGCACGCCTTCTACGCCGAACACGACAGGACCGAGAACCACGAGTCGTCGGCGCTTGCGGGGCATCCCGTCATCGCCGAGGGTCACCGGGCGTTCAGTGCCGCCCTCGGCAGCGACGCCGTGCCAGTGGAACGGGACAGCACAAGGCTCGCCGCCGGCCTGCGCGCCGCGGCGCAGCCCTGGGGTGGTAGTTACTGCTCCTGCCAGCTGGGCGTGGACGGCGCCTTGTGGGTGATGCCGGCCCTGGGACCATCCCAGGACGAGGTCAACCGGCGCCTGGCCCGGGCCGATGGCCTGCAGGCCGAGCCCGACCCGACGCTGGGCGGGGCCATCAACCTGGTGCGGCCCACCCTGGCCGATACGGGGCGGCTCCATGCGGCGCAACGGGCCACAGCTGACCAGCGGGCCAGTTTCGAGACCTTCGTGGCCCAGCGCGGACTGAACGCACAGTCGCTGACCGCGGATCCTGCACCCTGAACGCCGCCCGCTCCGTAGAGCCTGGTCCGCTCGCCGGGGGTCGCCATGCCGGCCTATCTTCAGAACCGCGAAGCAGCCAAGCTGACAAGACTTGGTGACGAGCAGGCCCTTATTTTGCCGCCCTCTGGGACTGCGCCGATGTGATGGCGGAGGAGGTGCGGGGACCGTCGGGGCACGGCTGGACACAGACGGCTGAGCGTCCGCTTTTCGGCTTCCGTGCCGTCAACTACCCGGCGATTGCCAAGATCGAAGGAGCGGCGTACGGTGCCGCTTACTGTAAGGGAGGGAGACAATAGTGAGCAATGTGCAGCTTGCGCGAGATGTATACGATGCCTTCGGCCGGGGCGACATTCCCGCCGTGCTCGAGATGATGGACCCCGACATCGAATGGCGCGAAGCAGAAGGGAATCCGTACAAGCCCGACGGCAAGGCCTGGCTGGGGCCGGAGGCGGTCCTGCAGAACCTGTTCATGAAGCTCGGAACGGAATGGGATGGCTTCACCGTGCATCCCATGGAGTTCCATGATGCGGGTTCTGTGGTCGTCGTCGAAGGACGATACACCGGGATCTATAAGGAGACAGGCAAGAGTCTCGATGCTCAGGTCTGTCACGTGCTGATGTTCCGCGACGCCAAGCTGGCGAGTTTCCAGCAGTTCGTGGACACCGCCCAGCTCCAGGACGTACAGGGCGCGCACGTTAGTTGAGCTGTAGACGATAGGCGGGCCGCCACCTCCGGCTCGCCCTCACCGCGGGCCGGGGCATTACGTCGCGAGCGTGATGCCCCGGGCTGCGTTGGATTCCTTATCTTGACTTAGGCCATCCCAGCAAGCCATCTGATCCGCAGACTGTGTCACGCGTACCCGCTACCTGCCCATTCCAATGTTGCCCTGCCGAAACGGTACTCACTGATGCGCAGTAGGCGGCAGGTCAGCAGCGAAATGAGCAGGTCTACGGATCAAATGACCTGGATACTGGATGCGTAGCTGAATACAGCCAAATAGAGGCAAGGCAGCGCGCCTGAACAGGAAAGGCAGGGAAATGAGATCGAAACACTGAAGGTCTCGGTGCTATTCACCGAAGACGGTTATCAAGTCGAGGATGAAGCGTTTGACAAGGGACCACTAGCCAGCTTCAAGTTCGTAGGCTCCTGCTGGTGGCGTTCTTTGGGTGTTGATGGCCGTTCGCGGGCATCTCGGAGGTTACGCGCCCGTAGTGGGTAGGCCAGGTTCTCAGCGGTGCGGCGCTGCCGGACGATCGCCCGTTTTCAAGCCGGGTGTGTCCCAGCGCATAGCACTCCAGAACCTTCCCGAAGCGCCCGGAATGACGACCTCGTCGAAATGCAGCGTGATCCTGGGATCAGGCGGAAGTGCCAGCCTGCGGCGCAGCCGTGGACTCTCGGCCGGACTCACATCGAGCCGATAGCCGACCAGTATGCGGGTTTGCGGATCCACATGACGAAGATGCTCCAGCGAAACCGGCACTTCGGGAAGCTCCGCGATCCTGAGGAGCTCGTCGTCCGAGGTCAGCTCCGCTATCTCGCGGATGTCCCCGCGGAACTTCGGCGTCAGCCGGGTCGTGGTTTCATAGGCGCCACCGGTCTGCGGGAGCACGTCGCCAAGAACAACACCCGGTTCAGCGCGCATGGCCTGCTCGATTTCGGCGGACCGGTATCTGCTAGAGGACCAGCTGGTGTTCCTGGCCTTGTTCTTCATCAGCGGATGGTCAGGCCCAAGGACCTCGGCATATGTGCTGAAGGCCGCCATCGGGCATCACCTGCTTTCCTCATGCGAAGTAACAGGCGCCGCGAGACTGCACCTGCGCCTGCGGCCATGTCCAGTCTGTCATTCATCTGGCGGACATCAACACGATGCTGCCCACAGGGGGCTTGAGGCGATGGTTTTCAAGAGCATGGATGATTCAGTGTCTACGCGTGCTGTGACCTGGGCTTTGAGTCGCTACGTCCACCGGGTTGCCCATGATCATCCCGTCTATATCCCGTGCGGTCTATACGGCGACGTCCGGGTCATCTTCTGGCCAGAGCTGGACGCTCGAGCGGGCGGCGTCGAGGATCAGTTGTCCGTCGATGCCAATCCGCGTTTCGCCGATCCCGTACACCGGCCACTGGCAGATGAACTCCAGCGGCCCGGCCGGGGGCAGCGGCCACACCCACCACTGAAAGAGCTGAGAGTGCGAGCTGCCGCCGCCACCGCGCGATTGCAGGATCGGCCCTGTGGGTTCAAAGTCACCGCGTGGTCTTCCGCTGATGGCCGTACGGCCATCGGAGAACTGCACGCTGATCGGGAAGTCCTCTGTCTCCCTGGGCCTGCGCCTCAGCATCTCCGGCGTAGGGTCTTCATCAAGGCCCGGAGTGCCCGGCCGGATGCGGCGGGCCAGGAAGAATTCGAATCCCCTGGCGTAGGCGGCTATCCCTGTGATCGCTACGGCGGCCTGCTCGGACCGGTCAAAGTGAAGGGTATCGATCGGTACGATGCCAGGAAGTTCGGCCTCCGGCGGATTCCACGGGTGATGCTCCCGGCGCGGCGCCGGTTCGGGGGCCGGTGTTTTGCGAGAGAAGCGCACGGCACCAGCCTTGACCCGCGTTCCCCTCTGCGCAACCGGAGCGGGCGGCCAGTGTAGGAATCATGAACCTTCAGATCCGTAGTTCCATGTGCGGGCATCCGGACCCGTTCAGATCAGTCTGCGACCTCGGATGCGTTCTTGCCCATTGTTCATCGCGGTCCGGAATCTCAGAATGTTGTTCGCCCCGGTGGCTCCCAGCGTGGCTCCCAGTAAGCGTCTGAGTGACGGGTTCGCCCCGCCGTGGACCGTCCTCGGCGGGGGACGGCCTGGGCCTCTGTTGTGTCACAATCAGGGTGGTTCCCTTGGCCATGGGCAGTGTCACCGAGTGGAGGATGCCATGGCTGTGTACGTAAATAAACTGCGAGACCGGAGCCGGCTCTTCTATGGCAGGACCCCCGCCGCCGCCTCCTATGTTCGGCCTGACAGCTGACACTCAGGATGATCTGCATGCCTTCGCGGCGAGGCTCGGCATTCCCCGGGACCCTGGTACCCCGGTTGGGCCACAGCAGGAGCTGGTTACCCGGCACTACTTGCTGACCGAAGGCCGGGCTGGCCATGGCGTTCAAGCTCATCGAGTCAGCGCAGGCCCGCTGGCGGGCGGTCAATGCTCCTCACCTCGTCGCGCTAGTGCGCGCCGGCGCCCACTTCGAGCGCGGCGTCCTGATCGAGCGGCCCGAACACAACGCGGCGTGACGGCCGCGGTCACCGTGATCAGCACGTTCGCGGCCGGGCGCGGCGACGACGCTGCCGCCCTGGTTCGAGTACATGGCCGTCACCCAGGCCGAGACCGGCCAGGCGGTGCCCGGCGGAATCGGCGAGCTGCCCGCCGTGCTCCAGTGCGAGTGCCGCGACCTGCCCGCCGTCTACAGCCCGCCGGAGGCCTGCTGCTCGTCGGCAACGGCACCCAGTCGACCGGCTGCGTCGGCCTCGCCCCCTGCACCGATGAGCGCACCGCCGAGGTCAAGCGTCTGTATGTCCGGCCCGCTTGGCGGGGCAACGGGGTTGGGTACACCGAGGGAGACCTGCCGCTGGATGGAGGCCTTGTGGTGTAAGGCGCACTGCGGCGTCGCTCAACAGTCGGTGCGCGGGGATCGAAGAAGCCAGTCCAGGCCACGATTGAGCAGCGTCTTGTCTTGCGCGCCGTCGAGGTGGTCAACGCCTGGATGGGCGGTGACGCGCACTCGATCCGTCAGGTTCGGGTGGGCAGTGCGCAACGCGTCCCGGAATCGGATCGCTCCGTCGAGTGGGATGTGGGTGTCCTCAGCACCGTTCTCGAAGGCGATAGCTGGGCCGCGGGCGTAGGCGTCGAGGTGGGTGATGGGGTCCGGCTGGTGTCAGATGCTGTCTGGAAGGAAGGGTTCTTCGGACCTGAATGACGGGCCGGGCGAGGGAGCGCTTCCGGCTCCTCGATCGGACTGAGGCCGCGCTCCCGGACGAAGTAGCCGCCCTGCACCTCGAGGCGCGCCGGGAGGTCCTCGCCGAGATGCGGACCATTATCGAGGAAGGCGTGTCCAGGGGAGAGTTCCGTCCCCGTGACGAACGGCTGGCGGCACTGTCGGTCATCGGCATGTGCAACTGGGTCGCCTGGTGGTTCCACCCAGGCTCCAGCCATCCCGCCGAACCGGTCGCCGACCAGCTCGCCCAGAACGCCGTCGACATGCTCTCCTACCCCGAAGGCGCCGGATCGCCGGTCACCGCCCCGCACTGTGCCCTGCAGATGGCCCGGGAGAACCTCGACTACCTCGAGCGCTTCCTCGGCCCGCAGTCCGGTCACGACCCAGGCACGACATCGCCCAGCTGAGAGACACAGGGCTACGCGTTGACCAGACCCGGTCCTACCCGGCGAAGGATGCGCCGGGGCGTCGGCTGGCGCGGCTCAGGTCGGGGACGCACTGGACGCTTGGCCGTCCCCGGCCGCCAAGGCGCTGGTCAACCCTTCGAGGTCCGCCACGGTCACGGTGAGCGCCGAGTGGCCACTTCGGCGCAGCGGTGATGGCACCTTCTCCGCGAAATGGATGCACACCCCCGCGTCGTGGTTCGTTCCGAAGCTCAAGCCGTCGTCGACCATGGATCCGCGCACACCGAACGCGGTCCACCAGCGGTAGTTCCGGGTGATGTGCGCCTCAGTGACATTTGCCAGCGGCGTCTTGATCTTGAAGAAACCGAAGGTGGCCAGGAGGAAGCCGTCGTCGGTGAGCGTAACGCCGTCTTGTGAACTTCGCAGCCCGAAGGGCACCAGCAACGGCAGATATCGCTTGTCAATAGCGTAGGCAAAACGTCTTGACATGAGTGGTCCGACCCCCTGTCATGCGTGAGCGCGGCTAAGCCCAGGCATTGTCCGATCTCCACATTACTGCCGGCTTTCGCAGCACTGCCTTCCATACGCCGGGCGGGGCTTCGCGGGGCCAGGACGGCGACGCCGCGGGTTTCCCGCCATTGCCGGCGCAGCAGCCGTCGTTCGTTTTCGTCCCAGCCGCCCCAGGTCCCGAATTCCCGGTGGGTGGTCAGGGCGTATACCAGGCAGGGCTGCCGCACCGGGCAGCTGGCGCAGACCGCCTTGGCCTGCCGGATTTCCCTTGCCTGCCGCTTCCGGCCGTGGCCTTACTGCGGGGTGAGGGTGATCTCGACGGTGTTCGCGCCGAAACTGATGCCGGAGATGTCGAAGCTGGACGGCGCCCCGATCTGGCCGTTGTATCCATGGCCGGTGAACCAGGTCCCGGTGCCGCTGAAGGAATCCCCGGCCGCAGAGAAATTGCTAGCGATCGTGTAGCCGGCCCGCGGCAGCGCCGTGGTGTAGAACCTGGAGGCCTCTGACGGGCTGACCGAGCCGAAAACGATGTCGTAATGCCCGTTGTCTGTGCCGTCTTCGATCAGTTGCGCGCCCGGTGGTGGGGGAAAGCGGCCGATCGGGCCGCTCGCGCCGACCGTGCCGCCCGCCGACGCCGGACTTGGCGCCGGGCTGGCGGTGGTGGTCACGGTGCACGCCGCCAGCGATATCGCGGCCGCGCAGGCGCAGCGGCCAGCAGCGCGGTGCGGTAGTGGTTCATCATCTAGTCCTTTCGGCCGGTTCCAGACTTCGCGGCGTCTGCGGCGCGGCGGTCCCGGCGGATTCCAGTGCTGGCGACGGAGGGGTTCTGCTTGTGAAGGTGGTCGCGACGGGGACAGTCGTCGAAGGTCACGACCACCTTCTCGGCGGCGCCGGCTGTTACCGGACTGCGGCCTGTGGCTGGGGCTGCTGGCGGTCGAGGGCCTGGACGGGCGGATGGGTGGCGGGTTCGATGGACAGGTGCGGGAGGATGCGGTCCAGCCAGCCGGGCAGCCACCAGTTGGCTCGGCCGCCCAGATGCATCAGGGCGGGGACGAGCAGGGTGCGCAGGAGGAACGCGTCGAGCAGCACCGCGCTGGCCAGGCCGAGGCCGAACTCGCCGGTGATCTGCTGGCCGGACAGGATGAACGCGCTGAACACGCAGATCATGATGGTGGCGGCGGCAACGATGACCCGGCCAGTGGTGGCCTGGCCAGTGCGGACCGCCTGGCGGTTGTCGCCGCCGGCGGCCCATTCCTCGCGGATCCGGGAGACCAGGAACACCTCATAATCCATGGACAAGCCGAACAAGACGGCGAGCATCAGGACGGGCAGGAACGACTCAACCGGTCCGGCGTGGCCCAGGTTAAGCAGATGCAGTCCCCAGCCGTACTGGAACACGGCGACCAGCACGCCGAAGGCCGCGCCGGCGGCGAGCAGGTTCATCACCGCCGCGACCGCGGGGATGAGCAGGCTGCGGAACGCCACCATCAGCAGCAGGAACCCGAACCCGAGGATGACCCCGATGAACAGCAGCAGCTTGCCGCCGATCACGGTGGCGAAGTCGCCGTTGGTGGCGGTGACGCCGCCCACGTAGACGCGCAGCGCGGTGCCGTGCTCGGCGGCGGGGATCACGCTGTCCCGCAGATGGCTGATCAGGGTGCTGGTAGCCGCGGCTTCGGGAGAGGTCGCAGGGATCACGCCGATCACCGAAGCGCCGTGGCCGCGGATAGGCGCGGAGACCGCGGCGATCCCGGGCTCAGTCTTCAGGGTGGCGGCCAGCCGGGTGAACGCGGCCGTGGCGTCCGGGGTGCTGGTGGTGCCAGCCAGTTGCAGGGGCCCGTTGAAGCCGGGACCGAACCCGTCGGCGAGCAGCTCGTAGGCCTGGCGGGTGGTGGCGGCGGCCGGGTCGTTGCCCGCGTCGGAGGAACCGAGCCGCAGCGACAGCACCGGGATGGCCAGCACGACCATCGCGGCGGTAGCGGCGGCGGCCAGCTTGGCCGGGTGGCGCTGCACGAACCCGGCCAACCGCGCCCACCAGGTAGATGCGCCGTCGCGGACGGGTCCGTCAGCGGCCAGCCGCCGGCGTTCCCGGCGGGACAGCACCCGCATCCCCAGCACGCCCAGCAGCGCGGGCAGCAGCGTGACCGCGGCGGCCACCGTGAACAGCACCGTGATCGCCGCGGCGATGCCCAGGCCGGAGACGTAGCCGACGCGCAGCACGAGCATCCCCAGCAGGGCGATGCACACCGTGGTGCCGGCGAACAGGACCGCGCGTCCCGCGGAGTTCAGCGCGCTGGCCGCCGCGTCCTGGGGGGTCATCCCGGCCTTGATGTTGCCGCGGTGCCGGGTGACGATGAACAGCGCGTAGTCGATGCCCACGCCCAGCCCGATCAAGATGCCCAGCGTCGGGCCGATCGAGGCAATGCTGACTGCGTGCGAGGCCAGGCCGACCGTCATCAGGCCGGAGGCCAGCCCGGCGATCGCGACCGCCAGCGGCAGCAGCATGGCCAGCAGCGACCCGAACGCGATGAACAGCACCACCGCCGCGGCGATGACCCCGACCGCCGCGCTGATGCCGACCGAGGGCCGCAGCGCGTTCTCTACCGCCTGCCCGCCCAGGTCGACCTGCAGGCCGGGGGCCCGGGCCGCTTCGGCGAGATGGACGACGCGGGTGACCTCGGATGCGGGCAGGCTGTTCGCCTGGGCGTCGAAGACCACGGTGGCGTAGGCGATCTGCCCGTCGCGGCTGACCTGGGCGGCGCCGCGGGCCGTGTAGGGGCTGATCACCGAGGCCACCCCGGGCGCGGCGGCGACCCTGGCCAGCATGGCCGTGATCCGGGTCCGCACCGCCGGGGCACGTACGCCGCCGCCGCTGGCCCGCCAGACGATCGTGTCCTGGTCTCCGGCGTGTCGGGGGAACGCCTGTTCCTCCAGGTGCAGCGCGACCGTGGAGCCGGTACCGGGCAGGGTGAGCGTATCGGAGTACGCCGACCCCGCGGCCCGGCCGGTCACCCCCAGGATCACCAGCAGCGCCAGCCACCCGGCCAGCACCAAGGCACGGCGCTGGAAGCACCAGCGAGCGAGAGCAGCCATGTCAGTCTCCTGTCCTTCAGGTACAGAGAAGTTTTGTTATGAGACATCAATGTCTCATGAATGAATGTCAATGTACAGTTCCGGGTCAATGATGTAAAGTGTGTCCGTGACCAGAAGTACAGCCATCCAGGACCGGGTCGCCGGGGCCATCCTCGACGCGGCCGCGGACCTGCTCGCCCGGGGCGGCGAGCCGCCCAGCATGAACGAGGTCGCCGCGGCGGCCGGCGTGGCCCGGGCAACGCTGTACCGGTACTTCCCGACCCGCGAGCAGCTGCTGCAGGCCCTGACCACCACCGCCATCGACGCGATCGCCGCCCGGCTCGCCGAGGCCGACCTGGACGCCGTACCCGTAACCGAGGGCATCGCCCGCGTCGCGCGCGTAGTCGCCGCCGGCGGCAGCAAGTACGCCGCTCTGGTCAGCCAGTTCGGGCCGGCTAACACCGGACGTGAGCAAGAACAGATCTCGACGATGATCGACGGGCTGCTGCGGCGCGGCATCGACGACGGGACGTTCCGCGACGACATCTCCGCCAGCGAACTCAGGTTCCTGCTCGGCAGCCTGCTCGAGGCCGCAGCCCGCCTGGCCGCCGAGCAGCAGGCCGGCATCGAGAAAACCGCCGCGCTCATCACCACCGTGTTCCTGCACGGCACCGGGAACCCCGAGGATCCCAGCAGACAAGACCAGGCCGTCCGCCACCGCACCGGGACCCGACCCGAACAAAACAACGACACCGAAGACAGCAGATCCAGGAACGGGACCGGGGAGCTCCAGGGCGGGGCCTGAGCCGCGCGACGCGAAAATCCCCGAGACGAACGGTCATCGCGATGACGATTGTGCCCGGCCTGGGCGCAGTCCACGACGTCGTGGTAGCGGCCTTCGGTGAGGGCGAACCAGGCGGCCAGCTCTCTATGCAACCGGGCTCCCGATGATCCACTTTCACGATCTGAGGCACACCGGTAACCAGCTTGCCGCGGATGCGGGTGCGAATCTGCGCGAGCTGATGGATCGTATGAGGCACTCCACCACCCGCGCGGCCATGGCCTATTTGCACGGCAGTGACGAGCGACAACAGGCTATCGCCGACGAGCTGAGCAGGCAGGTGGCGGCTGCGCTCGGGGGGCCGAATCCGGGCCGATCGGGCACGCAACGGGCACGGCGGCGGGGAGAGCCTCATGAGGCCAACGGTCGTCCTGGTCGCACATATGCTGACCTGGTGTTTTGCGAGCGCGCCCGGCAGGATTCGAACCCGCGACCCGCTGCTTAGAAGGCACCTCCGATGCGTGCCTGGAGGTGGCCTGACGTCGCCTGACGTGGGGTCTAGCTGCATCGATGGTGGCTGACAATGGCTCAGCGTCGCCTGAAAACTGTCAGCGGTGGCTCCCCACTTGGCTCCCCGAACCCAACTAGCGTTCAGCCCGTTCGAATGAACGAAAATAATATCTATCAAGAACCGGATTGGCTGAGGGAGCCGCAAGCTGCGGCGCAAACGTTGCCGCCCGCTAGGCGCCGGACTACCGTCAGCCCTGTGAACGTGCCAGATCCCGCCGTCAGTGCAGGCCAAGCCGCTGATGGCAGGGTGCGCCGTGATCCGCCCGATCAGGCACGGCTAGGTCATATTGCCGACGAGCAGGCGGCGCTACGGCGGGTCGCGACGCTGGTGGCACGCGGGGCGGCGCCGGAGGAAGTGTTCACGGCAGTGGCCGAGGAGGTCGGGCAGCTGCTTCGCGTCGAGCTGGCGACCCTGTTCCGCTACGAGCCCGGCCGTACGGCGACCTCGGTCACGACCTGGGGCCCGGCAGGCGAAAACCTCCCGGTTGGCATCCGGTGGCCCCTTGAGGGGCACAACGTCACCACGCTCGTGTTCGAGACCGGCCGCCCGGCGCGGATCGACCGCTATGGCGATAGTTCCTCGGGCCCGCTCAGTGCCGCCGTCCGAGAGACGGGCATCCGCTCGGCGGTCGGGACGCCGCTCCTCGTCGAGGGAAGTCTGTGGGGGGCGATTTTTGTCGGGTCGACCCTGGAGCAGCCCCTGCCGCCGGACACCGAGGCACGGCTGGCCTCCTTCACCGAGCTGGTGGCGGCGGCGATCGCGAACACCGAGAGCCGCGCGGCCCTGGCCCGGCTGGCCGAGGAGCAGGCGGCGCTGCGGCGGGTCGCGACGCTGGTGGCCCGCGGGGTGGCGCCAGAGGAGGTATTCGCGGCGGTTGCGGAGGAGGTCGGGCGGCTGCTTCCCGTCGATCGGGCGAGCATGGTCCGCTACGAGCCCGATGCCGCGGCCACCTTCGTCGCCTCTTGGGGCAGGGCAAGCGAGCTCTTTCCCGTAGGCAGGCAGTTTAGTTTGGGCGGACACGACTTTGCCACGCTGGTGTCCCAGACCGGCCTTCCGGCCCGGATCGACAACCCTGCCAAAAGCATGAGGGGGCCCCTCGCCGTCCCCGTCCGCGAGGCGGGCATCCGGTCGGCGGTCGGGGTGCCGGTCATCGTCGAGGGCCGCCTGTGGGGCGTGGTTGCTGCGAGCTCGAGCCTGGAGCAGCCGCTGCCGCCGGACACTGAGGCGCGGCTGGCCTCGTTCACCGAGCTGGTCGCGACGGCGATCGCGAATGCCGACAGCCGCGCCGAGTTGATGGCCTCCCGCGCGCGGATCGTGGCCGCTGCCGACGAGACCCGGCGGCGGATCGAGCGTGACCTGCACGACGGCACGCAGCAGCAGCTGGTGACGCTGATACTGGACGTGCAGGCAGTACAGGCGGTGGTGCCGCCTGAGCTAGAAGGCGAGCTGTCGCGCATCGCCGAGCAGGTCACCGGGGTGTTGGATCAGGTGCGGGAGATCTCCCGCGGCATCCATCCCGCGATCCTGTCCGAGGGGGGCCTGACCCTGGCGCTCAGAGCGCTCGCCCGCCGGTCCGCGGTGCCAGTCGAGCTGGACCTGCGCACCGGACGGCGGCTGCCGGATCTTGTAGAGGTCGCGGCATATTACGCGGTGTCGGAGGCGCTGGCCAACGCCGCCAAGCACGCGCGCGCCTCCGCGGTGTACGTCGAACTCGACACACCCGACGCGACCCTGCAGCTGGCGATCCGCGACGACGGGATCGGCGGCGCCGACCCCGCCCGGGGGTCCGGGCTAACCGGGCTCCGCGACCGCATCGAGGCGGTCGGCGGCACGCTCGACGTCACCAGCCCCGTTAGGAGCGGCACCACGCTGCTCATCAAGATCCCGGTCTAGGGCCAGCGCGACGGCTTCCCGCTTGGGATCTCCAGCGGGTACAGCGCGGAGCGACGCGAACAGATTGTCGAGCAGCTGAACGCAGGCCGGACCCCCTGCTGACCGGTAGCCGCATTGGCCGCCAGCCGGGACGAAATAAGGGACCACATGCACCATCGTGGAATTCACGCGAGCTCCAGGTTACGCACAACGTTGCCGCCCGGTCTTGCGGCTTCGACCTCTGCGATCACTCAGTCAGGCAAGTGCGTGGCCCACTGCACGCACAAGCCTTCTTAGCGGGAGGTACGCCGAGATGAGCACCGCGTCGCCGCCACGGCCTGCCGGGTCCGGGCTGACGAACACGAGAGGGTCATGCCCGTGAACGACTCGCCGGGAAAACCTGGGTCGGCGGCCGATGTCGGTCTCCTGACCGTGTTCGACCGCCGGACCCTGTGGTTGCGGCCAGCCGCCAGCGCCGTCAGGGTCAGCGCGGACAAGCTGCTCGTCCACCAGGCGCTGGCCGAGCACTGCGGAGCCAGAAGCGAGCTGGAAACCGCCGCCCGCCTGGCGCGCGCCGCGAAACGAGTGGGCCAGTGACCGGCCCGGCCAGCGAAGCCACCGCCTACCCTGTGCTGGACAAGAGTCAGCAGGCCCGCCTGCGCCGGTATGGCACGACGCATAGGGTCACGGCCGGCGAGATCTTGTACTCGCCCGCCGACGACAGCTCCGATCTGCTCGTGGTGCTGAGCGGCGAAGTCGTCGTGAGCAACGAGTCGCAAGGCCGTAGCGTGGAATATGCCCGCCATGGGCCGGGCGAGTTCGCGGGCGAGCTGAACCTGCTGACCGGCCAGCGTCCGTTCCTGACCGCACGGGCCACAACCGACGGCTGGGTCCTGGCCCTGACGCCGGCCCGGCTCCGCGAGGTCCTGGCCCGCGAGACCGACATCGCCGATATCCTGCTGCGGGCCCTGATTGCCCGGCGCCGCCGGCGCGTCTCCGGTGCCGTCACTGATGCCGCCATCGAGATCATCGGCACCAGTCATTCCGGACCGGCGCTGGCGCTGCGCACCTTCCTGAACCGCAACACGATCGCCTACCAGTGGGTCGACGTCGACCAGCCGGACCAGGCCGCCGGCATCCTCGGCAGCGTGGGCGCGACCATGGAGGACTTGCCGGTGGTGATCACGCCCACCCGCGTGCTGATGAACGCGGACCCGGCCGCTGTGGCGGCGGTGCTGGGCCTTGGCCGCTACCCGGATCACCGGCGGCGCTATGACGTCGTGGTCGTCGGCGCCGGGCCCGCTGGACTGGCGGCAGCGGTGTACGGCGCCTCGGAAGGTCTCGATGTCGCTGTCCTGGACGCCACCGCGCCCGGCGGCCAGGCCGGCTCGAGCTCGCGCATCGAAAACTACCTCGGCTTCCCCGACGGGATATCCGGTGCTGAGCTGACCACCCGTGCCAGCATCCAGGCGCAGCGCTTCGGCGCGCTGCTGGCCAGCCCGTGCCGCGTCGAAAGCCTCGCCGTGGCGGCCGGCGGGAACTTCACCGTGGGCCTGGCTGACGGCACCTCGGTCGCCGCGCGGGCGGTGGTAGCCGCGAGCGGGGCACTGGTTCGCCGCCTGCCGCTGCCCGGCTGGGAGCGGCTGGAGGGGGCCGGGATCTACTACGCCGCCACCGCCCTGGAGGCCGGATTGTCCAGCAGCAGCCATGTCATCGTGCTCGGCGGCGGGAACTCGGCCGGTCAGGCGGCGCTGTACCTGGCTCGCCGGTGCCCGCGCGTCACCATCGTGGTCAACACCGACTCGCTGACCGCGTCGATGTCGCAGTACCTGATCGACCGGGTGATGGCCAGCGACCGGATCGACGTCGCTACCTGCACCGAGGTCGTGGCCGTCGATGGCGGAGATCACCTGGAGTCCGTCGCCGTGCGGAACATGGCCACCGGCGCGGTCACGCAGGTCGCAGCCAGCGGGCTGTACTGCTTCATCGGCGCGCAGCCCGCTAGCACCTGGCTGCCCGCGGAGGTCGCTTGCGACGAGGAGGGATTCGTGCTGACCGACGTCGCGGCGCCGCCCGGGCCGGCGACCGCGCGTACGCGCCTGCCCTACGAGACTGCCGTGGACGGAATGTTCGCCGCGGGGGACATCCGGGCCGGGTCGATGAAGCGGGTCGCTGCGGCCGTCGGCGAGGGCTCGTCGGTCATCCAGTCCGTCCACCAGTACCTCACACAGTTCCCGGACGGCGAGCCGGCCGGCGACGGACCACAGAGCCCGGGCAGCCGGATACACCCGGTCAAGGAGGGAAATGGCGCGAGGGACCGTCGTGAGCTCATCAGGAC
>Ga0210390_10001593_pt1 | contig 21477 bp, 21 predicted proteins | sample IncBWH11OmetaG_FD_161050 | JGI IMG/M metagenome (GOLD analysis project Ga0210390, IMG submission 161050) | Forest soil microbial communities from Barre Woods Harvard Forest LTER site, Petersham, Massachusetts, United States - Inc-BW-H-11-O ... | reverse complement strand
GACGCATATCTTCCGGCAGCATCATCGGCTGATCCCGGTCCACCGGCTTGAACTGGCGTGCCATAAATCCATTCTGCCAGCATTAACATCAGAAATCCGGCAGACCGAGTTTTGCAACAGGCCCTATCGGCAGCTGAACGGGCCATTCATCCGGGCACGGTAGCTGCCGGCATGGAAGTGCACCGGCAGCTGGCCCCGGCAGAGCGAGTCATCCTCGGGAACGATGCGTCGAGCGGATGCGCTGGTTAGCGTCGTGGCGTGACTACGAATCATCCAGCTCAGTGCGCTGGGGCGTCGGCCAGGCGCTGGTTTGCCGTCAGGGTCGCGGACAGCCGATGGCTGGTCACCGTCGTGCTCATCGCCGCCGCCGGGGTTGTCATGCTCACGGCGGTGGCGGGGCCGAGGGTCGTTCAGAAGGGACCGCTCCTCCTGCTGCTGGCCTGCGTTCCGATCCTTCTCGCGCGCTGGCCGCTGCCGATGCTCGGGGTGGCGACCGCCGGGGCCGCGATAATCACGGCCACCGGCGTCCCCTCGTTGCCGCTCGGCGTCCTGCTCGGGCTGGCCTTGTACTTTTCGGCGCTGGGCCGGCCCAGGCCCAAGTCGATCGCGATCGCCGTGTCCATCGCGGCGGCGCTGGGCGTTGCGGTGGTGTGCTCGGAGTTCACGGCCGCGCACCCACAGGTCGCGGCCGAGATGGTGGAGGATTTCGTCCCGCTGGCCGGCGCCTGGTTCATCGCGGACAGCGTCGCGGCGCGGCGGCGCTACCAAGCAGGCCTGGCGGCGCAGGCTGACCGCGAGCGGGCCGCCGAGGTCAGGGAAGAGCGGGTGCGCATCGCCCGCGAGATGCACGACGTTGTCGCGCATGCCCTCGCGGTGATCACGGTTCAGGCGGGGGTCGGCAGGTGCCTGGCGGGCACGCGCCCGGAGGAGGCGATCTCCGCGCTCGGATCGATCGAGACGATCGGCCGGACGGCCCAGGACGAGCTGCGCGTCGTGCTCGGGCTGCTCCGCGACGAGGAGGCGGGGACCGCGCCGCTGGCGCCGCCGCCGAGGCTCATCGACGTCAAGGACCTGGCCGACACGGTGCGGGCCGCCGGCGTATCGGTGGAGCTGCGGATGGAGGGGACCGGCGGTCAGCTCTCCCCGTCACTGGAGCTGTCGATCTACCGCGTCGTCCAGGAGGCGCTGACCAACGTGGTCAAGCACGCACCCGGCGCACGGGCGGAGGCAGCGCTGACCGTCTCGGCCGGGAAGGTTCGCCTCGATGTCAGAGACGACGGCGGGCCGGACGGCAGGGCGCCGCTGGCCGAGCCAGGAACGGGCCATGGGATCGTCGGGATGCGGGAGCGGATCGGCGCGTTCGGCGGGTGGCTGGTGGCCGGACCGGTCGCCGACGGCGGCTTCCTGGTGACCGCCGAGGTCCCGGTCGAGGGTGCTCCGAATTGATCAAAGTGCTCGTCGTCGATGACGAAGCGCTGCTGCGCTCCGCGTTCTCCTCGCTCATCGGGGCGCAGGAGGACCTGGAGGTCGTCGGTGCGGCGGCCGACGGCCGGCAGGCGGTCGAGCTTGCGGCGAGCCTGGCTCCGGACGTCGTCGTGATGGATGTCAGGATGCCGGTGATGGATGGGATCGAGGCGACCCGACGGATCACCCGTGACCGGTCCGGGGCCCGGGTGCTGATCCTGACCACGTTCGACCTGGACGAGTATGTCTTCGAGGCGCTGCGGGCCGGGGCGAGCGGCTTCGCGCTCAAGAGCCGCCCGCCAGAAGAACTGCTGAGCGGCATTCGCACGGTCGCCGCGGGCGAGGCGCTGCTGGCGCCGAGCGTGACACGGCGGCTCATCGCCCATTTCACGGACCGCGCCGCGGCGACGGCCAAGACGCCGTGGGGCCTGGACGAGCTGACCGAGCGTGAGCGGGAGGTGCTGGTGCTGGTCGCCCGCGGCCTGTCCAACGCCGAGCTGGCCGCCACGCTGCACGTGACCCTGCCGACGGCCAAGACGCACGTGAGCCGGCTCCTGACCAAGCTGGGCGCCCGCGACAGGACCCAGCTGGCCATCCTCGCCTACGAATCGGGAATCGTCACCCACTGAGCCGACCCTCGTCGTTCGCAGGGATGACGCGGACGGTGATGCTCGCGCACGATGACGCCCGGCCGCCAGCCGTTCACGATTGTCTGCCATGAGCGCTATCGACACGCAAGCCGCCGGTGGCCCGCCGCTGGGCGGGGGCTTTCACAACATTGGGGAGATTGTCATCCTGCTCCTCGTGGTTGGCGGGCTGTACTTCGCCGTGGCACGCAGTCGCCGCGGCCGGGACCCCGCACCGCACGACGACACGTGGGTTCCGCGGAACCCGCCCCGCGCCGGCCTATCGTTCAACCACCCGACCGCAGGATGGGCGGTGGAGACCCACGCCCTGACCAAGCGGTTCGGGCCCAACGCGGCGGTCGACGGCGTGCAGTTGCGCATCCCGCGCGGCAGCGCGTTCGGCTACGTCGGCCCGAACGGTGCAGGCAAGACCACCCTGATGCGCACCCTCCTCGGCCTGACCCGGGCCAACAGCGGCACGGTCAAGCTGCTCGGGCTCCCCGTCCCCGCCGAGCGGAAGCGGGCGCTGGCCCGGGTCGGCGCGATCGTCGACGAGCCCCGGTTCTACCCGCACCTGACCGGCCGGGACAACCTCCGCATGCTGGCCGCGGCCAGGGGCGGCGACGCCAGTGCGCGGATCGATCCGTCGCTGGACCGAGTCGGCCTGTCCCACCGCGCCGGCGACAAGGTCGCCGCGTACTCGATGGGCATGCGCCAGCGCCTCGGCGTGGCCTCCTGCCTGCTCGGCGACCCCGAGCTGCTGATCCTGGACGAGCCGATGAATGGGCTCGACCCGGCCGGCATGCACGAGATGCGGACGATGATTACCAGCCTGGCCGACGAGGGGCGAACCGTGGTGCTGTCCTCGCACCTGCTCGGCGAGGTGGAGCGCAGCTGCGACGCGCTGGCGATCGTGGACCGCGGCCGGATCGTCCGTCAGGGTCCGATCGACGAGCTGATCCGCACCGCGGGCGCCCGCTCCGTGCAGGTGGACTGCGCCGACCCGGCTGGCGCCGCGCGCCTGATCGACGGGGCCGGGATCGCCGCGGGCACGTCCCTGACCGACGCCGACGCCGGGCTGACCATCACGCTGCCCGCCGGGGCCTCGCGCGAGCTGGTCGCCGACATCAACCGGCGGCTGGTGGCGGCAGGCATCTCCGTCTACGGCATCCAGGAGGTCCGCGCCTCGCTTGAGGACTGGTTCCTGTCCGTGACCACCCGACTGGGAGAGCAGCCATGACCAGCCCCGCCCCCGCGGCGCTGCCGCGGCGGCTCGCCGACGCGCTGCCGACCTGGCCGCTCATCGCCACCAGGCACCTGGAACTGCGTAAGCGCCGCGGCCTCATGATCGTCGTCGGGGTGGTGACCATCGGCCCGACAGTCCTGATCCTGGGCCTGCGGCTGGCGTTCCACCTGTTCGACCCCGCCCACTATGGGCCGGCCGGGTACCCCGGCCAGTTCTCCACCGCGGCCGGCCTGCAGGCGGGACTGGGGTTCATCGCCGCCGTCGTGGTCGGCGCGACCGCCGGGACCTCGGACCTGAACGACGGCATGTTCCGCCACCTGGTGATCACCGGCCGGTCGCGCCTGGCCCTGTACCTGGCCCGCATACCCGCCGGCCTGGCGATCCTGCTCCCCGCGGTAGCCGTGGCGTTCACGATGCTCTCCCTGGTCACGAACTATGAAAGCATTCCGCAGCCGACATCGGTCACCATGAGCGCGAATGTCAGCATCCCGCCGTACCTCGACCAGGCCCAGCTGCAGACGTGGACCCGGCAGCATCCCCAGGAAGCGACGGAGGCGTTCCTGCCCCCCGCCGGCTCCAACGGGCCCCGCTCGGCGACCCGCACCGGCACCGACTACACCGACTACGTCACGAACGAGGTCAGCGAGTTCAACCCGCCGATCAACGAGATGGCCAAGACCGGGCTCTGGGTCGAGCTCGAGGTCGCGATCGGGTTCCTGGTCGGGCTCGGCCTGGGCTCGCTGACCGGGCAGCGCGCGGTGTCCGGCATCCTGCTGCTCGGGTTCGAGCTCATCGTGACCCCGATCCTGGCCGCTGTGCCGATCCCGTACTTCCTTGACGGCCAGCGGCTCGACTTCGGCGTCGCCATGGACCAGCTCCGCCCCGTGTGGCTGCTGGCGTCGTCGGATGTCGGCGGCCTCGGAAACGTGGTCTTCGCCGGGCAGGGGGCTCCCCGCGTACCGCCGATGCCGACCTGGGCGATGATCACGGTGATCGTCGGCTGGATCGTCGGCTGGTCGGCGATCGGAGCATGGCGGATGATGACCCGCGACGCCTGACGCGGCGCCGCTCGCTAGGCTCAGGTCCAGGGTGCCGATGCGAGGCTCGGTGAGATGGCTATGCAATACAGCAGGCAAGACGTAGTCGACAGGTTTCGTAGCTGGGGGTACAACCAGCTGGCGGACGAGGCGTCGCGGGATCTGCCCGAGCACTTCGATCTCGATGAGCTCCAGGAATGGAGTCTCGAGCACGGGCTTTCCCGTGACGACCTCATCAGCCACCTGGGGGGCAGTCCCTGAGGAGTCGGTAAATCGTCGCAGGGTCCTGACAACTTTCCGCCGGGCGTGAGCATCTAGCCAGTCATGAGACGGACAGAAAACGCGATGAACGCCCGGGACGAAGAGTTCGGTGAGTTCATCCGGGACCGCGCCTCGCTGCTACATCAAACCGCCTATCTCCTGTGCGGTGACTGGCACCTAGCCCACGATCTCGTCCAGGACACGCTGGTCAAGGCCTACCAGCACTGGCCCCGGGTCCGGCAGGCGGACAGCCCCGACGCCTACGTCCGGCGCATCCTGCTGAACGAGGTGCGCGGCCGGTGGCGACGACGTGAGCGGGCAGTGCCCGTCTCGCGTTTCCCCGAGGGACGCGAGCCGGTCGCGCCCGACGCGATCGACGAGGTCACCCGTCGGGCCGGGCTTCTGCAAGCGCTGCTCGCCCTGCCGTTGCGGCAGCGCGCCACGATCATCCTCCGCTACCTGGAAGGGATGAGCGAGCGCGAAACCGCTGCCGCGCTCGGCTGCAGCGAGGGCACCGTGAAGAGCCAGAGCGCCCGGGCGCTCGGCACCCTCAGAGACTTTCTGGACAGAATGGAATCAGCGCTATGAACTCCCCACAGGAGACCCAACTCGGCCACGACCTGCGTGACCTCGTGTCGGGACAGCCCTTCACACCCGACCTCGAGGGGATCGGCCGGCGTGCCAGGCAGCGGCGCCGCCACGGTCTGGCGGTGCGCGGCGCGACCACGGGCGCGGTGGCGGTGCTGGCCGCCGGCGGCGTGTTCGCCGGCGTTCACGGCACGGGCGGCACCCCTGCAGGCACTCCGGCTGGCACGCCGGCCGGCTACCGCGCCAGCGCCGGCGCGGCCTCGCACCCCGGCGGCGCGCCCGCGCGCACCGAAACCGTGGCGTACGTGACCGAGCAGGTCAAGACGGCGCTCGCCAACGTCAACAACTACATCCTCCGCGACGACCAGGTGCAGACCGGGCCCGGCGGCGACTCCGCCACGAACTGGACCGACCCGCGCACGGGGAACGACTTCGAGATCCTCTATGACGCCACCGCCGGCAAGTCGATCGCCTGGCTGAGCACCTACCTCGTGCACCGGGTACTCACCTGGAAGGACATCGAGGCCGACTACGCCACCCGCACCTGGTTCATCTCCATCATCCATGCGGCCGGCCCGATCCAGGGTTCGACGGCCGGCGCCACCAGCTCCGTCATGACACCGGCGGACATCAAGCAGTGGCTCGACTCTGGCCAGCTCAAGATCGTCGGCCACCAGGACATCGACGGCCATCACACCATCGGCCTGCGCCAACCGTGGGCGACAGGCTACCGGGAGCTGTGGGTCGACTCGCGCACCTTCCTGCCGGTGCGGCTCATCACGGCCGACTTCGCCAACCTGAAGGGGCCGCTGAAGAACGTGCGGCTCGTCGCCAACGAGACCTGGCTGCCGCGCACGAAGCAGCTGCTCAACATGGTGAACCACGTCCACATCCCGGCCGGGTTTACCCACGTCGCCCCGCCCCAGTAATCCCAGAGAAGATCGCAAGCCACGGCCGTTCGGGATAAAGATTTATATTTTCCTGAACGGACCGTGGTTCCTGCTCACCCTTCGGCGACCCGGATAATCGTCTTGCCCGACACCCGGCGGTCCGGCGCGAACGCGGACGGCGCCTCGGTCAGCGGCCGTACGGCCCCGATGATCGGCCGCAGCCGCCCGGACCGGACCCGTTCGGCGAGGTCCGCCAGCCGGAACCGATCCGGTTCGACGACGAAGAAGATCGCCCTGCCGTCGGCGGGGCGCACCCCGGGCGGGCCGACGATCGTGACGAGCGTTCCGCCGGCGCGCACCAGCGCGGCTGAGCGTTCGAGGACATCGCCCCCGATTACATCGAACACCACGTCGACCTCGCCGACCTCCTCCAGCCGGTCGGCCTGCAGGTCTACGAACACGTCGGCGCCCAGCCCCAGTGCCGCCTCCCGGTCGGTGGCGCGACCGGTGCCGATCACGCGGGCGCCCAGCTCGTGCGCGAGTTGCACCGCCATCGACCCGAGACCGCCCGCGGCGCCGTGGATCAGTCCACGTGCCCGCCCAGTCGAGTTCTCCCCGGGTGAATCCGGCCGCGTGGACGCGGACGATCACGTCGTTTTCTGACGCGTGCGGGGTTGGGATGTCGGACAGCGTGAGCCCGGCTGCGCCCGCGGCACGGTCTCGTACGGTTATGGCTCGCACAACGACAAACACAGATAGAAGGGGGGGTATACCTAGCTCCACCCTGGGCGGGAGCGGCCACCACCACGCGACAGGGTAGTTGGCTCCACTGTGCGCGACCGCGATACTCAGTACGCTCCCAGCATGATGTCGGGTAAGCCAGTCATGGGCGTCCGCCAGGCGATACTCGTGCTGCTGAGCGAGGGTCCCAAGTCGGCCGCGCAGCTTTGCGAGGAACTCGGGGCCCGCACCGGCGAGGTCTGGCCGGTGAACGCGGATCAGGTGCACGCCACATTGCGACAGCTAGAACGTGATGGGCTCGTGGAGTCCGGCGGGATAGCCGCCTAGCCAGGCCGCTCAAAAGGGGTTGCGGTCAAGTACCAGATCCACCAGGGCCGTGCCGTCAGGCGCGGTCACCGTCCCCAGGTAGGTAGGAAGATCGGACACGTCGGCGAACCGATCCACCGGCCGGAATCGACGGGAGAATTCTCCCGGCGGAACTAGGCCCAGAACGTTCCCGGTCGCCTGGTCGACCAGTACCCAGCTTCCGGCCCTGGCGGTGCCGCTCGGCACCCGGTACCCCTTGGCCGTGAGGGCGCCGTCGCTGTAGGTCCACACCCGGCGCATTTCGACCTGGGTGAGCCGAGAGCTCCAGCGTGCTGGGTGATCGACCATGCCCCTATTCTGTCTTCCACGCCGGCCTGCGAAGTCGGTCCATCAGGAGCGGCGGGACAATCCCGATCGTGACGATCCCCGCGAGTATCAAGAATGCGTAGACGACCAAGTTCGTGTGCCCGAACTGAGACGGAGGAACGAACCCGATCACGAACGCGAACACGGACGATACGGCGCCGAGCAGGCAGAGCAGCCCCAGCGCCGGGGCTTTGTAGCCTCGTGCGCGGTCCGGTTGCGAGCGGCGCAGCTTTATCGCCGCGATGAACATCAGCACGTACATAATCAGGTACACCTGCGTGGCCATAGCGGTGAAGATCCAGTAGGTGCGGGAGACGCTCGGTATGAGGGCGTACAGCAGGGCGACCACCGTGATCACGGTGCCCTGTGCCGCGAGGATGCGCACCTCGATGCCGTTGCCGTTGACCTTCTGGAAAAAGGGCGGCAGGAAACCCTGGTCGCGCCCGATCCTCAGCAATCCCTCCGACGGTCCGTCCAGCCAGGTCATCATCCCGGCGAGCGCCCCGATCGCCAGCGCGATCGCGATCAGCGGCACGGCGAAGCCGAGGCGGAAGTGCGTCAGGAGCTGGTTGAAGGCCTGCATGACGCCGGCGGTGAAACTGATCTGATGGGCGGGCACCACCCAGGCGATCGCCAGCGTGGGGAAGATGAACACGGCCAGGACCAGCGCCGTGGCGAGGAAGATGGACTTGGGGTAGTCGCGTCCCGGCTGCCGGAGTTCGTCGACGTGCACGGCGTTGACTTCGACGCCGGCGTAAGTGAAGAAGCTGTTCACGATCAAGACGATGCTGGCGAGCCCGTACCAGGGCGGCAGGAGCTGGTGGGCGGTCATCGGCGCGGCCGAGTGTTTTCCCTGGAGCAGGTACGCGACGCCGAGGATGACGAGGATCGCCCCGGGGATCAGCGTCCCTATCAGGGTCCCGCTCGACGAGAGCCGGGCCACCAAGGCCGCCCCGCGTGACGTCAGCAGAACGCCGCCCCAGAACAGGACGATGATCACGACCGCGTTGTAGACGCCGTTACCAGCGAGGGGCGGATCGATGACGTAGGCGAGAGTGCTGGCGACATAGCCGAGCAGCGCCGGGTAATAGAAGATCGTCTGGGCGAACTCACACCACACCGCGAGCAGGCCCATGGGGGCGGAGATGCCCTCGCGTACCCAGTTGTAGACGCCACCCGGCCAGCCAGAGGCCAGCTCCGCGGCCACCAGCGACACCGGTAGCAAGAACACGATCGCTGGCAGGACATACAGGAAGACCGAGGCGAGCCCGAAGAGCGCCATCGGCGGCGCTGAACCGAGGTACCCGACCGATCCCACCGTCATCAGAGCCAGCGCCGTCCAGGTGATGAACCCTCGCGTCGGCGCGGGTTCCGGCCTGACCGAGCCAGGAACTGCCCGCGGATGCCGGCGCCGTCGCACCCACATGGATCACCATCGCCTTACTGGATGAGACAGCACGGTTCGTTCGGGAAAATCTTATTCATTATCCAGAACGGACCGTGGCGCCTGTCCCCGGCGACCCGCTTACAATTCTCGAATACGATCACTGAGTGGCTTCTTTCCTGGAATCGGCCGGTGTGACCCTCGTTGCCGCATTCGTCGCCGCCTGCTGGCACGTCTTGTCCCGCAACGAGAAGCCTGAACCTCAAGAGCTCGCTATTGGCTTCGATCTCGTGGTGTCGGCCATGGTTCTCCAGACCGGGTTCCTGCCTGGCTCGCACGGCTTGGGACTCGCCTTCCGGTGGGCCGGTCTAGTTGTGCTCTTTATCGTGCTCACGGCGATGGGGGTGGTCACAAAGATGGTTGGATACGACAAGAGCCGCGACCTGTACCGGCGTGGAATGGCGGGAAAGCGCGTGTCTTACACGGCGGTCGATCGGCTGACCGGCAGAACCGCATTGTTGACGAGCATGCTCGGCTGCGCGATGCTTTGCGTCTTTTGGTGGCTTAACGTCAATATCGGGCTTGTGGTCACGGCGTGGAAGGAGGTCCTGCATTGAGCGCCCGCACGCTGTCGCGGCCAGGGCGCCTGCTGGTGCTCCTGGCCTGCGTGCTGGGGCTCCTGGCCGTCGTGGTCGTGCTCGTCACCCTTTTCCTCGTCGCTGCAGACGGCCACCCCGAGGGTCTGCTGGCCGCGTGCGTCGGTGCGGCGGTGCCGCCCGCGCTCCTGGGCGGTTGGCGGCTGCGGCCTGGCGCGCGCACCGTCGACCCTGCGTTTGACCAGGAAGTGACCCCGATGGCAGAGGTGACGATAGTGACGATACCGCTGGGAGAAACGGCGCCGCTGGGGCCGGCGATCCGGACGATCTTCGTCTGACTGGCCGCGGGGAGCGCCTAGCTCAGCGGCCGTCCTCGCGTCAGTGGTTGAACACCTGACAAACCAGCAGATCCGCACGATACTGCTGTCCCGAGGTAGTAGACTTTCTGCGTTTTCAGCGTCAAAGCCTTGACAGGCGCATGCGGAAACCCCATAAATAATATGGTAGGATGTTCCCAGCGAAGGGGCCTGAAGACTTATTAGGCAGCTTCGTCCTGGCAATAGGAGTAGCACAGCTCACGACCAGGAACAGGAATCGATGTGGCGAGAAGGTCTCGGTACATGGGACACCGCTCGCCCTGGAAGGGAGGACCGCGCAGAATGGCTGCTGACGCGGGTGGCAAAGCTGTGAAAGACGGGGGTACGCCGCCTGTCGTTGACCGTATCACTGTGGCTCTGGTCCGGAAGGCTGGGGACGATCTCCAGCGTCTCCAGGACAGGACCGGTCTGTCCAAGACGGACATCGTGAACCGCGCCATCTCGGTGTACGAGTTCTTCGAGTCCGAGGTGCAAGCCGGAAATGACCTGTATGTCCGCGACCCCAAGACCGGGGAAACCCAACTTGTCCGGTTCCTGTGACATCCGAACCGGCCCCAACAGGTACGCAGCAGCCTTCTGTCCTCGATGAGGCGGAAGGCTGTTCGCTTTCGAGCCGCGCCTTAGCCTTAGGCTGGGCTCCCAGTCCGGACTGTCGGCAGACATGCCCGCCGACGATGACGAGCGCCGCGCCGATGAGCGCGAGCACCATCTCGGCCGATTCCCATCGCGACGCTTCCTGACAGGCCTGGCCGGCTCCTCAGCCAGGCCGCGCTCGCGCGCTCCCGGACTGGTCATGGATTGCCTCCTTGGTCCTCTTAGGCTCTTATGCCGCAGCTTTTTGCTGCGCTCCATACATGGATACTACAGCAGAGCGGGCTTGCTCGACAGCAGATCACCATAAAAAAGCTGCTGTATCCATGTTGACTCGCTGTATGAACGGCGCTAGTCTGATGGCAGAAAGGAGGAGATGGAGCAGCGAAAAGCTGGTAGATGAACAGCAGCCACCGGCTGCTACGACCTGGCCCATCGTCATCAAGTCCACCCCCCAGGGCTTCTAGGAGGTGAATATCATGACCGCCCACCCGGCCGAGCGCATCGCCCAGCCACAGGCACTAGGCGAACGCATCACGGTCGCCCTGATCCCAGCGGTTGCGGATAATCTCCGGCGGCTTCAGGAGCGCACGAACCTCTCTAAAACGGACATCGCGAACCGAGCGATCACGTCGTACGAGTTCCTCGACGCTCAGATCCAGACCGGGCACGACCTGATCGTCCGCGACCGAAGGACAGGAGAAACACAACTGGTGCGGTTCCTGTGACGCCCTGGCAGGAGAGGTCCGCTCTGGTCGGCCGGCGCCTGGCCCGGCCGGCCGACTAGAGCGGACACAACCCCGGAGCACGGCCCGCCTAACGAGAAAGTGAGAACTCGATGAGCACGACTAACAACAGCGGCTCGGCCGCTCGCGGCAGCCCGCGATGCCGACCGACGGCCGCGGCAACCGGAACAGGAGGATTGTCATGATCGAGGTATACGCGATTGTCGCGGTGACGCTGCTCCTGGCGGGTGCCGTCATCGGTTTCCTGGTGGTCATTTCGCTGGGAATCCACCGTGAAGAGGCCGCCCTCACCGTTACGACCCCCACGAGGGACCGGCTGGCCGGCGGCGTCCGCGTGATCAACGGCATGACCTCGCGCACACCGGGGGTTCTCCCCGAGGTCCGCCTGCAGCGGCTGCACCGGCAGGAACTTCTGCCGGTCGAGGATGGAAGCGAAGCGGCGGCCTGATGAACACCGGATCGAGAGCCGGGTCTGGTCGACTGCCCGGGCGAGTGACCGCCCGGGCAGTCAGGCCGCAGCGATCGTCAGCCGCGCGCGTACTTCAAGATCCGGAGGCCTTCGAGCCGCAGCGCCGCCGGATAAATTGCTTTGTAAATATTGCAATTCGGCGACTTAATGTCGTATCGGCCAGTTGCCCGGAAAGTCGCCACGGCGCATCCGCCGGAACACCAATAGCGCCAGGTACAGTCGCGGCAGCCTTCTTTCGCGTCCACAGGAAGATTCTGGACCAGGCCGAGATCCTTTCGCACTAGTTGCAAAGGATCATCCCTGATGACGTCACCGAGGGTTCTCTCGATTTCCATGTGGCATTTGGCGATCCCGCCGCGCTGATCGATGACAACATAGTCCTGGCCAACTCCGCAGGAGCGCTGGCGCGGCTGCAGCAACTGGCCTCGGTCCAGGATGGAACCCAGCACGCTCCACTGCGGCAACTGTTCTTCGATCACGCCGAAGGCATCGAGCAGGCTGGCGATCATCGCGTGCTCTTCGTATTGCAAGTCGGGAAACTGTGCCGAGCAGTCATTATCCCGGAAAAAATTGAGGCTGAAGGTAAGGTTGCGCTCCAATGCGAACCTGACGACATCGCTCAAGCCCGCGGAATTGCGGTTGGTGACCGTGATGGATAGGTGCGGAGCGTGACCGCGATTGACTAGTTCACTGATCGTACGCTCGACGAACTGAAAGGACGGCTTCCCGCTGGCGAACGGCCGCTGCCGGTCATGGTGGTGACCAATGCCGTCCAGGGAAATCATGACGCGGATATCCTCCGCTCTCAGCTTGTCGATCAGTGCCGGTGACAGCTTCACCCCGTTGCTCAGCAACGTCGCGTGGAGTTGGAGCCCGTGCTGCCCGGTGAGCAGGCGAGCATGTTCATGCAGGCTTAGCATGAGGCGATGGTTCAGGCTGGCCTCGCCGCCGGCATATTTAAACTTCACCGCCGGGAACCCATGCGCGACCGCGGACGCGATAACCGCTTCGACCGATGCCCTGCCGGTTGACTCGTCCATTTTCGCGGCCGACTTATGGACGTAGCAGTACGGGCAGCGCAGGTTGCAGGCGTTCGTCACGTGCAGCCAGGCGGTCAGCAGCTTGCTCTCGGCGAACTCTGGTTCCTGGATGTGACCAACCGGGTGGATAAATCCCAGCTGGCTGAGGCGGTCGAAGACGTGCTCAGCGTTCCGCTCGGATTCCGGCCCGGTCACGCGGGCTTCGGTCAGCGTCGCGGGCCGCGCGAAGCGCTGCAACACATCGTGCCCCGGCTCGTTAAGTACCACCGCTCCGCCGCTGCCTACCGGGTTGAACAGAACGAAATGGTCGCTGCCGATTGGGATCTCCATAACTTCCCGGCCGCGCACCCAGTGGCTGACGTCAGTAGCCGTGAGAGGGGCAGGCCACGCCGGGGCCAGCGGCGGTGAGCCGCTGACCGAGCAGGCGCAGTCTTCGCAGCCGGAAGGTATGGCGTGAGCAGTTTCTGAAAGGTCGAAGCTTGACAATGCGATGGCCCGACGCACCTGCGATGATTCAGTCATATCCTGCCGTTCACGCGATCGGGGCTATTCTACATGGCTAGTAGAGTTCCTCCAAGCGTGCCAGGAGTTGCGTGACCGACTCTTCTTGGCTGCTCCAAGACTGGTACAGCTCCTGCTGCCAGTGTGCACGGGTCTCGGGGGGCAGCTGCCACACGAGGTCCCTGAACTTCTTGTATTCTCCGGGAATTGCGGCCGACGCGCCGTATGAGCCAACCCAGCCGTGCGTGATAAGCGGGAATCCGACCCGGTAATTTTCCAGCGCGCCGCCGAGCTCGTCCGCGCTGCCTGACGCGAGCGCCTCACCCAATATCAGGTGGCCCTGCAATATATTCCACCGGCCGCGAAGCTCAGGGAACTCAAGCTGGGCCTCTTCGGCTTCCCGTAGCTTATCGGCTATCTCGTCAATATTCTCGCGGTATTTCGCCGCGCCCGTCGCTGACCAGGTAAGATAACTGAGCTCCGCGTATTCTATGAGATTCGCCATCCAGAACCAGCCGTCAGAGAGCTCCTGAGCTCTCTGGGCGCCTGTCTCGAGATAGCTGAGTCCTCGGTCGGGATCTTTTCGCGCGAATATGCGGCCGGCGCGGTTCAAAGCCGATGGATAGGCGCGCACGTTGAGGTCCCGGCACAGTCTCAGCGACCGTTCGATGAGGGACTCGGCTTCCTGGCCGGGGTCGATCGGCGGTGCCACCAGCTGGACGTTGGCGGGGATGGACTGGAAGAGGCAGATCGCCTGCTCCTGGTAGACGATACCGAGCCACGACCAGCTGTTCTGCTCCCGGAAAAGCTGCTCGGCCTCCGTGTAAGCCTCCCATGCCTCCTTGAACTGCCGATTATAGCGGTGCACCTCGCCCTTGACGCTCCAGGAAATTGCCTGCTGATGGTGCCTGCCAAGCCTGCCGCGGAGGGTGATGGCACTTTCTACGAGATTAATTCCAGCGCCGTATCTGCCGCCAACACCCTTCAGATAAGCCCAGTTGGTGTTGATAGAGGCCTTCTGTTCGAGGTCCGCTTCGGTGTTTTCTGAGGGCGGCACTCGTCCAATGGCGTCGCGCGCCTCCTTGTAGGCTTCGTCAGCGTTTTGCCAATGGCCAATGTTTCGATAATAGAATCCCAGCTCCTTGTGAGCATCCGCGGTGCACCGATGCTGCTCTGGCACCGGCATCTGGATGGCCTCAGCGAGTGCGGCCTGGAAGTGTTCACCACTTTCTCGCACGCGCCCGGGGATGCGCAGGCACGCATTAGCTTGGAGATTGTGCAGCCGGTAACGGCGCTCATGGTCCGCTGGTACTGGTAGCTGGCTGAGCAAGCCGAGTGCGGCGTCGTGCTGTTCCCGCTCGATGAGATAGCCGGCCATTTCGAGGCCGACGTCCACGTGGCAGTCCCCGCCCTCCTCCGACAGCCATTTGCGGAAATTATTGATGGTCGCGCCGACGGTGTCGCGCAGGGTGTTCTCGTCAGCTCCGCCCGGGAGGAAACGCTGCATCTGAAATGCCAGCAGATCCTCGAAGAGGACGTCGTGATCTTGCCCGGCCAGGCGGAGCAGCCGCACAAACAGCTGAGATCCCTCATGGAAATCAGAGAGCAGCTGGTAGAAGAGGTGCGCCGCTATGAGCTGGTTGAGCTCCTGCCGGAGGCTGTCAAGTTCGGCTACGGCGCGGATCACCGCGGCTTCGTCGTCGCGGCCGTCCTGAGCGCCGCCCTGGGTCCGTTCCCTCGTATCCCTCGTGCCCAGAGCACGCAGCCTCCTGTCTACGTTTGGCTGCTTCTCGGCCAGCTGACTTCGTAGCTCACTGACCTGCTCCGCGTAAAGACCAGTGGCGGTGAGCCAGAGCTGCCGGCGCCGTCGCCCGTCGAAGTCATGCATGCTGATGACACGCTGAGCCAGCTCTTCCGCCACCGCGTCGTGCAGCGTGATATAGCGGCTGTTGGCCCGCGGACGGATCCATTCCCTCGCGCGCAGGGCTTCCCATGCTTGATCGAAGTCGGCCATATCAGCGGGAAGCTGCCTGTCGGCCATCAGCCGCTGCCAGATCGGCTGGCTGAGGCTTTCCCGCACGGACGCCAGCCGGTTAATGGCGTCGTGCCAGAAATCGGCGGCTCGGTAAGGAGCGACAAGGTGCGTCTTGAACGACTCAATCCGTTGTCGTCCCGCGGCGGTGGCCGCACCGTGGTAGGGCAGATCACGCTTGATCTCGTCGAGCGACGCTCGTGTTTCCGGCGGCAGGCCTTCCTTGGTGAGATAGTCGACCGCGAATGCCAGCCACAACGGGTTGCCTTGCGTCAGATAGACAAGCTTTTCCGTCTCTTCCTCGGGTAGGCCAGCCTCTTTGCTGATCGGCGCGAGATATGCTCGGCAGTCCTGCTCGTTGAATTCGCCGAGGCTGACGACGGTGACATCCATCCCCAGGGGCGGCTCTTCCAGCGCGGCCCTGATCGGATCCTGCGCTTCGGTGCCGGACGGCGATCGCCCCGCGAGAATGAACAACGTGCCGGGCAGGTCCTTCATCCACCGGGTCAGGACGCGCAGCAGGTACACGCCCCGGACGGCTTCAATGGTGTCGAAGGTCATGACAACGGAGTTGCCGCTTTCTTCGATATATTTTCTGTAGCATTGCGCGAAGATTGCCTTGATACGGTTGAGGTGGCTAAGTACCGCCTCCCGGCTTGGCGGCGTAAGACCGTGCCGGGGCAATTCTGACACGTAGTCGAGGAACGGGCGGAAATAGTTACGGTCCGGGTCCAGCTGGTCCGCGACGTACCGCTCGAGGTTTGACAGCAGCCAGTGCTGCGAGTCATCGACGTCAACGGGGCGCAGCCAGATGACTCTCTGATTCGTGGCGAGCTCAGAAGGCATTTGCGCCAGGTGTCGTACCAGGCGAGTCTTACCCGTGCCACCGCGGCCGTACAGCAGAACGGCCCGGCTCTGGCCGGTTGCTTTGACCTTGGCTACTTCCTCGGCAATCCGGCGTTGCTCCGCCGCCCGCGTGATGTAGGGGGAAAAGCCCTCGGGGTCGCTCACGCTAGGCCTCCGTGGCCTTCGGTACCTGAACGACCTGGACTAGCGCCTCGAACAGATTGACGTCGGCGACTTCGCGCTGGAGCTCATCATCGTTCCTCATGCGCTGAACCGCGTAATGTCGCAGTTCGGTCTCCGCGTAAGAGGACGGATACTGATACACGCCAAACGGCAGATTACGGACATACTCGGTCAAAGCGATCATGTCCCCCCCCATCCCGGCATTCCTGCTCAACCTGAGTCTAGCCGCCTCATGCCATATCGATTCCACCAGCCCGACGATCCGTTCTTTACCCGGCAGCTTCACCGCCCACTGCACGCTGAAATCCCTGGCGTGCTGATGCGCGTCCGCCTGTTCGTTCGGTCGGTAGAAGTAGCGGAAAAGGAGCCTGCGAAGCGCGGGGTGAATCTCTTGCCAAGGCTCATCATGCGGGCTGTGAAACAAGGCCATGCCGGTGATCGCGTTCCAAAGGTCATCGACCGACCAGTTCGCTTCTTCCAGAGTGGCCGGGAAAGAAGGGTCTTGATCCTGGTAGTCGGAGAGGTGCGACAACGTGAAAACGCGGTACGGCACCAAGCCCCTGAGGGCGTCAAGCAGCGTGTCAGACCGCGTCGCCGCGCTCTGTGGCTGTGCCCCCGCCGCGGGCAGGAGGAGGGCTCGTGCCAGCAGCCGGTCGCGGACGTAAGGCCGCACGACCTGTTCGAAAAACTGCGTGCTGTTCAGCCGCTCGATTGCCACCCATTCCTCTGCCTCTATCCACTCCAGGATCTGCTCGACAAGCCCGGGCACTCCTTCGCTAACCTGCTGTACGAGCGTCGCGGCCCTCCGCAGTTCGTGGAGCGAATGCACTGCCTGCATGCCGTTCGCCAACCCCTCGAGCGCGTTCTGTATGGCGCCGGAACTGAACCCGTCCAGCGCCAGGATGGTCGGTTGCGGAGAGGGCCATAGCCCTTTCCAGCCGTCGTCGCGTCCGCTAGCGACGACGAGCGCGAGCCGAGCGTCCGGGTTGCCCGCATCCTGAATCAGGCGGTAGATCTTGCTGAGATATTGCCGCAGCTGGGCGATGACGCTCTGCGGAAGCAGTTCGGCGCTGTCCAGCAGGCAAAGCCATGGCTGACCTTTACGGATGATCATCTGGGCGATACTCGGCAGCACAGCGTCGGGATCATCGTCGGGCCCGGGTGACTGTGGTGGCTCGATGCCGAAGAGCTTTCTGACTACCGCCAGAGCGTCGTGCTGCCGGGTGGCCGTGTCCTGCCGCAGGTCGACAGCGGTGGTGAACCAGCCCCCCGCCGCCGATTCACCGACTTTCGCCGCCAGCTGTTCGAGGAACCTGGATTTGCCTAGCCCGGGCGGACTTGTCACCAGCCAGAAGCGGGAACCCGCTGGACTGCTGAGGTTGTAAAGCACCCGCTCCACCTCCTCATCGCGATCCAGGAACCACTGGTCGCCTTGAACGTGACCCGGTAGCCCAGGCCGAGTCGAGGCCGTCCGCACGCCAGAAATGATGCGACTGCCCAGTTTGCTTAGGGCCACCTCTTTTGCCCAGTCGCTGGTCGTCGGCAGATCTATCGGGGAATAGGACTCAAGGCCGGTGTCGTCGAGGCCGGACGTGCCGGCGATCTTGAGGACGTGGACGAAGTCCGCGGCAAGGCCGGCAGCCCCCAGCTGCTGTTTACGCCTCACCGCCACCTCGAGCTCCTCCCGGCAACGGGGCGAGGACAGGAAGGCAGGAGAGAGCAGCGCGACGAAAGCTTGCGCGGTATCGATGCCATGCCCGGCCGGGCCTGAGCCCGCGGGATCCAGCCCGCCAGCGGATATCACCCGGAAACCGTGGACGCCCAGCCAGGTGGCCACTTCTTCGCCGGCAACTCGATCCTGTTCTTCGCCGGCAACTCGATCCTGCCCGGCAACTCCATCCTGCCCGGCAACTCCATCCTGCCCGGCAACTCCATCCTGCCCGGCAACTCCATCCTGCCCGGCGTAACTGAGGAAGACGATCGGCCCGTCCGGGTCCAGCAAGTCGGCCGAGGTAAGGCCGAAGACCCTCGCCACCCCTTCGACTTCGCCGGCTTTGATCTGGCGTCTATTGCTCTCGATCTTGGCGATGGTGTTCCGGTCGAGCTCACCGGCCCCGCCCTTCGTGTATTGCTGCGACAGTTGCGCCGCGCTCCAGCCTTCACCGAGGCGAAGCATGCGCATCCGCTTCGCGGCCAGCTTTTCTAGTTCACTCAACCAAGCTCACACCCAACGCCAGCTCGACCTTATCCATGGTAGCTCCAGTTCGGCACCTTCGGAAGTCCAGATCGGAGCAACACTAGCACCACGACAAAGTGCCAGGATCGAACATGCTACCCTGTAAGAGCTTGGCAAGATCTGGGTCGCCGCCGATGCCTGCCGTACATGCCTCAGACTCCCGCAAACATCCTAAACTCCTCTAACGCGGTAGACATGCTCGATTACAGATTCGATTCCTTGCCTTCATGCGGACATCTATCTGTCTGGATCGACTTGTTCCAAACTAGCATCATGCTGTATAGTGCCGATAAAGCAGAATCTGATAGTCGCTAGCCCCCGGCAGCCGCGAAGGAGGAATCCCATGCAGCCCGAGTCGCCAGGCTCCGACGAGCAGCCCACCGTGTTCGCCGAGCTGACGATCATTAAGCTGCCCGTGCCTCAGGGTGATCCGGCTCTGGAGGAGCTACCGTCCAGGTACGCCGAGCTGACGATCATCAAGCTGCCCGTGACCGTCGGAGATCCGCCTCTGGAGGAGCTGCCGTCCAGGTACGCCGAGCTCGCGATCATCCGGATGCCGCTCCTGCCGGGCGAACCCGAGGCGACCTTCTAGTAGACGAACGAGGTGGAGGTCGCGCTGAGCGCCGAGCCCAAGCCGGAGTCCGCCAGCAAGCGGGTCGTGCTTCCCGCGTACCCGACCACGATGAGCGCTGACAAAGCGAGGACAGCGATCGAGCAGGCCCGGATGACGGTGTTTTCTGTCGACAGGAAGGCCAGGACGCCGAGGATGCCTAGTTCAGCCCCGATGCCGAACATGGTTACGAACGCGGCCGGGACGACCGATCGCATGTCGGCGTTCATGACGTTTCCCGCGGACGGGACCTTGAGGATCGCATCCTGTGGCAGCGTGCCCGTCGGCGGCGCGTCCCCGGGCAGATCCGGAGCCGCGCTGGCCGGCGTGATCAGCTCAGTGCGGCGCGGGAGCCTCAGGTCGGCGACGCCGACGACATTGACCACCGCACCGTCGGGACCGACCGTCATCGAAACATACGGCGGCGGCCCGATATCAATCGTGCTGCCGCCAGGCGCCGCGATGGTGCCGTCCTTAGTCAGCGCTATCCATCCCGTCAGGAACCTGATCATCAGCTGCTGCTGACCGACGGGCACGACGCTCATCGTTGTGGTCTTGTCCGTGGGAGGCGCGCTGTTCTTGATCGTGCCGGCCGGCAGGCTGATGCGGGCGCCCGCCGCTGCCTGGAGGGTCACGGGTTGGTCTGCGGGTGCCCGAAGCAACGAATTGTCGGGCAGGGTCAGGTACGGGCTCGGGCGCAAGGCGGTTGCGATGCCGAACACCAGCGGCGCCACAGCGATGATCGCCCCGGTGCCGCCCATCAAAATAGCGAAGCGGTCAAGCTGCACCCCTGGGAACACCGTACTGACCGTGCCGAAGGCAGCGAGGACGGCGGTCGTAGCCGACACGCCAACGGTTACGTTCGTGGCCCAGCTGTCCTTGAACGTCCAGGCCGCCGAGGCGAACAGCGGCTGGTGCCAGAATCTCTGATGGAAAGACCTGTCGTTCCGGCATAGGTCGCGGTACAGCTGGCGGCCGCGTGCGGGCTGGTTCCTGGCATCGTCCCAGGCGACGGCGATCATGACGGCCGCCAGGAACAGCAGGACAAGCGCCACGCCGCAGAGAGCCGGTATCAGCAGGTAATCGGCGCGCGACACGTACCGGTGCACGGTCAGCGTGATCGCCGGCAAGGTCATGATCCCGTCCGGAGCCTCAAGCATGATAGCCGCGCCGTGCGGAACGGCCGTCATGCTGAAGTGCAGGTCCACCTCGCTGGCCCAAGCGCTGGCCGACGCCGTAGCAGCAGTGCAGCCGGGCTGTCCGCTCGTGCCGCCGGGAACCTCGGGCCCCAGGTTGACAACCTTCACGACCCGTCCGGGAACCAGATCGTCCGGCCAGGTCGTAACCAGCTCGTACCGCAGCCCGCGCAGGCACGCCGGGAACTCCTCCACCACGATCGAGGTGGTCCACAATCCCGCGGACTGCTGAGTCAGGACCGGGCTGGTCTCCGTCGCGGCGAACGACACTGCGGGCGTCGGACTCGGATCGGCTCCCGCACTATCGGCTCGCGCCAGGCCATGATGGGCCGCGATCGGGCTTAAGCCAGTGAACACGGCCAGCAAAATCGACGCTATTCCATGAAGCCTCATAAGACATCCGCCCCCCCGCAGCCGGATTCCCGCAACGCAAGTCTCGCAGCACCAGTACCAACGGTCAAGTAATTCGCGGCGTCGATCGCTCTGACCTGCGGAGACGAATATGCGCATGCTCCCGAAGACAAACGCCGCCACCAACCGCGATACGGCACGAGAATCCGAGCCAGTGCGTCAGCAAGCGGAATGACGCGGATAAGGAAGACCGCCTCCGCCGTACTAAGAATGATGACGGCGAGCCTTTACTGGCGGCACCCGCTCACCGAACACTCGGAACGAGCGAATCCGCCGGGTCAGGAGCGTAGATGCCTCCCTAGCGAACCGTTGTCTCCGTCTTCACTCAGAACTGACTCGTACCAGTGGTCCACCCAGCATCAGTAATTCGAATCTGAGTTTGAACATTGTAGCATCCGGTGGTAAACTTGACCTGACACCGGGAGGAGGTGGTCCAGGGATGTGCACGGGCGGAGACGGGATGCCGGGCAGCGTGAGTGAGGCGCTGTCGATGATGGGTGCTGCCCTGGACTACCTCAACGGCCCGGCCGGAGACCTGGTGCAGCCCGCCGCGCTGGGTGAGGTGCTGCAGGCGCTGGCCGCGGTCAGCGCCAAGCACACCGCGGCGCGGATGCGGATGGTGTCCCGGTTCGACGCCAGCGACTGTCATGACAGCGACGGGTACCCGACCACGGCGTCGTGGCTGGCCGGGCGGACCAAGGTGGTGCTGGCCAGGGCCCGCGCGGAGGTGCGGC
>Ga0210390_10001592_pt1 | contig 21486 bp, 19 predicted proteins | sample IncBWH11OmetaG_FD_161050 | JGI IMG/M metagenome (GOLD analysis project Ga0210390, IMG submission 161050) | Forest soil microbial communities from Barre Woods Harvard Forest LTER site, Petersham, Massachusetts, United States - Inc-BW-H-11-O ... | reverse complement strand
ATCCAGGTGCGACAGGATCGCTGTGAACTTCGCGGCCAGCATCTCCTCGGTTACCACGATCTCGCCCATACCACATGAGCATGCCGCATTCCAGGAACCTACGGGTTATTTTCGCGCAAGCACTAAGACGCCGACCTGGGGGACAGGAGGCCCCGGTCGGCGGATCATGAGTGACTCCAGTACCGTCCGCAGCGTGTGCCGAGCCACACCGGCTTCGGTTTCGCTTGTGCTGACTGTTTGACCGGCTCCAGCCGGTCAAACAGTCAGCACAAGGTTCGATTATGCGGTCTACGCAGGCACGGGCATGCGCGACCGGGTAGGCCTGAGGCCGGCGGGAACGGTGAGGCCCCAGGCCCGAGGCCTGCGGGTCCGGGTCCGGGTCCGGGTCCGGGTCCGGATCCGGGTCGGGGCCGCGAGCGGTAGATGCCCGCGCCCGGGGCACGCCCCGGGCGCCCGACGCGCGCCCGGGGCGTGCCCCGGCGCGCGCGTCGGGCGGCGTCCGCTGACAACGCTCAGTCCTTGCGGCCGGTTAGCGCTACCGTCACGCCGACGCCGATCATGGCCAGGCCGCCGGCGCCCCCGACGAAGGCGTACCGGCGCGGTGACTTGGCGAACCAGGCGCGCACACCGGACGCGGCCAGGCCCCACGCGCTGTCGGTGACAGCCCCGATCGATACCGACACGAGCGCGAGCAGCAGCATCTGCGCGGGGACATGGCCCGCGCCCCGGTTGACGAACTGCGGCAAGATGACGCCGAACAAGATGAGTGACTTCGGATTCGTCACCCCCACCGTGAACCCGTCCCGCAGCGCGCGCCATCCGGCTCGCGGTGCCGCCGCCGCCGTCATCGCGTCGGCCAGCGAACCGCGCCGCCTGATCGCCTGGATCCCCAGCCAGACCAGGTACGCCGCCCCCGCCAGCTTGATCGCGACAAACGCCTGGGCCGAGCGCTCGAGCAGGGTGCCGAGCCCGAAGGCGACACAGGCGGCCACCACGTAGTTGCCCGACGCGTGCCCGGCCGCGGTCGCGAGCGCGGTTCGCCGGCCGTGCGCGAGCGCCCGGCCGACCACGAAAAGCACCCCAGGTCCGGGCACGACGATCAGCACGACCGAGACGAGGACGAAGCCGAGCAGTTGCCCCGAGGAGATCATCGCGGTCCCAGCGTGATGAGCTCGCGGCCGCGCTTGCGCAGTTCGGCGACCGAGGTGACACCGAGCAGTCGCATCGTCGAAATGAACTGCCCGGTCAGCAGGTCAAGCGCGCGGTCCACGCCGGCCTCGCCGCCCGCCATCAGCCCGTAGAGGTGGGCACGCCCGAGCACGCCCGCGTCCGCGCCGAGGGCGAGCGCCACGACCACGTCAGCGCCGTGCCTGATCCCCGAGTCCACGAGCAAGGTGACGGAAGGCCCGATGGCCTCCCTGACCGGCGCGATGAGGTCGGCCGGGGCGGCGCAGCGGTCCAGTTGCCGGCCGCCGTGGTTGGACAGCTGGATCCCGTCCACGCCGAGTTCGACCGCACGCCGGGCGTCGGCGGGTCCGACCGGTCCCTTGATGATCAGCTTGCCGGGCCAGCGGGACCGCAGGTCGGCGATGTCGTCCCAGTTGATGCCGGGGTCGAAGAAGTCGGCGCTCTTAATGATCGTCGTCGGCGGCAGCCCCGCGAAGTTGGCGTAGTCGAGCGCCGGGCCGGAGAGCAGGCGCAGCCAGTAGCCCGGCTTGCCCGCCACGGACGCGACGGTGCGCACGCTGAGCTCGGGCGGTATGGAAAGCCCGTTGCGCTGATCGCGCAGCCGGTTCCCGGCCACCACGGTGTCGACGGTCACGACGAGCACCCGGTAGCCGCTGTCGGCGGCGCGGCTGACCAGGTCGGCGGCCCGCGCGCGGTCCTTGAGGATGTAGAGCTGGAACCACAGATCGGCCGCGCCGCCCCCGGCAAGATCAGCCCCGCCCCCGGCAAGATCAGCCCCGCCCCCGGCAAGATCAGCCCCGGCCACGCCGGCGGCAAGCTCCTCGATGCCGGTCGTCGCCATCGTGGACAGCGCGTACGGCAGCCCGTGCCGTATCCCCGACCGGGCCACCCCGATCTCCCCGTCCGGGTGCATCATCCGGGTGTACCCGGTCGGCCCGAGGGCGAACGGCACTGGAACAGGGGAACCGAGCACCAAACTGGACGTGTCGATGGCGGCGACATCGGCCAGCACCCGCGGCAAGAACCGCCACTGCCGGAACGCCGCCGTGTTCCCCGCCACGGCCACTTCCTCGTCAGCCGCCCCGTCGACGTAGTCGAAGACGGGCCGCGGTATCCGCCGCTTTGCCACTCGCCGCAGGTCGGCCACGTCGTGGCACGAGGCGAGCCGGCGCCGCGTGGCGTCAAGCTCCACTGAACGCAGCCGCACAAGCTTGCGCATTTCCTGCACCCTCATGCTCGCGACGATACGCCGCGCCAGCCCGTCGGCGCAGCGCTCAGCCCACCGCAGCGCTCAGCCCGTCGGCGCAGCGCTCAGCCCACCGCAGCGCTCAGCTCACCGCAAGGCGGGGATGATCTCGTCGCCGTAGGCGCCGAGGGTGTTCTCCTCGTCGTCGTGCATCAGGTACAGCGCGAACTGGTCCGCGCCGATCTCGGCCAGTTCGCGCAGCCGCGCGATGTGCGCCGACGGCGGGCCGACCAGGCAGAACCGGTCCACGATCTCGTCGGGCACGAACTCCGCTGACGGGTTCCCCGCCTGCCCGTGGTGCGAGTAGTCGTATCCCGAGCGCTTCTCGATGTAATCGGTCAGCGCATGCGGAATTGGCCCGTCGACCCCGTACCGAGCCACCAGGTCCGCGACATGGTTTCCCACCATCCCGCCGAACCACCGCAACTGCTCCCGCTGGTGCGCCAGGTCCGTGCCCACGTAGGCGGGCGCCGCGACGCACATCGTGATCGACGACGGGTCTCGCCCGGCGTCAACCGCCGCCGACCGCACCGACCCGAACGTCCAGCGCGCGATGTCGGGGTCGGCGGTCTGCAGGATGAACCCGTCGGCCTGCTCGCCGACCAGCTGGAGCGCCTTCGGCCCGTAACCGGCCATCCAGATCGGCAGCGACCCGTCCTGCACCCACGGGATGCGCAGCGGGTGACCGTGGTGGATGACCTCCCGTCCTTCGGCGAGCCCCTTGATCACCGTCATCGCGGACGACAGGTGCTGCAAGGTGACCGGCGGCTGGCCGATGTACCGCCGCGCCGAATCACCCCGCCCGATCCCGCAGATCGTTCGGTTGCCGTACTCGGCGTTCAGCGTCGCGAACATCGACGCGATGACCGACCAGTCGCGCGTTCCCGGGTTGGTCACCATCGGCCCGACGATCAGTGTGGATGTCTCGGCCAGGATCCGCGGGTAGATGACGAACGTCTCCTGCCACAGCACGTGCGAGTCGAACGTCCACCCGTAGCCGAAGCCGGCGGCCTCGGCGAGCTTCATCATCGCCACCACGCCGCTCGCGGGCGGATTCGGCTGCAGCACCACCCCGAACTCCATCAGTCCCCTCCCGAGTCAGGTTCCCGCCGGCAGTCAGTCGGCTCCGTTCAGAGGAGATATTGATTGAGTTCCCTGGACAGGAATCTGCCGTGCCCCGCGGAGCCCTTGAACTCCCCGTTCGCCATGACTACCTGACCGCGGGAGATCGTGGACACCACCTTGCCGGTGATCTCCATCCCCTCGTAGGCGGAGTAGTCCACGTTCATGTGGGCCGTGGCGACCGACAGCGTCTGCCGCGCGGCCGGGTCGTAGATCACGATGTCCGCGTCGGCGCCGGCCACGATCGCCCCCTTCCTCGGGTACAGCCCGAACATCCGGGCCGGGGTCGTGGAGCACACCTCCACCCACCGCGGCAGCGTGATCTCCCCGGCCACCACCCCCTGGTGCAGCAGGTCCATCCGGTGCTCCACGCCAGGGATCCCGTTGGGGATCTTCGCAAAATCTCCCCGTCCGAGCTCCTTCTGTTCTTTGAAGCAGAACGGACAGTGGTCGGTCGATACCACCGACAGATTGTTAGTGCGCAGGCCACGCCACAGGGCGCTGGAGTGCTCTGGGGTCCGCAGCGGCGGCGAGGCAACGAACTTGGCGCCTTCGAAATTGGGTCGCGCCAGGTCGTCGAGGGACAGGTAGAGGTACTGCGGGCAGGTCTCAGCGAACACGTTCTGGCCGTCGTCGCGCGCCTTCGCCACCGCCTCGAGCGCCTGGGCGGCGGATAGGTGGACGATGTACAGCGGACACCCCGCGACCTGGGCCAGGACGATCGCGCGGTGCGTCGCCTCACCCTCGAGCTCGGGCGGCCTGGTGAGCCCGTGGTACACCGGGTCGGTGCGGCCCGCGGCCAGCGCCTGGGCGACGAGCTGGTCGATCGCGATCCCGTTCTCCGCGTGCATCATGATCGTCGCGCCGGACCGCCTGGCCTGCTGCATGGCGAGCAGGATCTCCCCGTCGGTCGCGTAGAACACGCCGGGATAGGCCATGAACATCTTGAAGCTGGTCACGCCCGCGCCGATGCAGGTGTCCATCTCCTTGAGCGTGGTCTCGTTGACGTCGGAGACGATCATGTGGAAGCCGTAGTCGATCGCGCAGTTGCCGTCGGCCTTCTCATGCCACTTGTCCAGGGTGGCGAGCAGGCCCGTGCCCTTGGCCTGCATGGCGAAGTCGATGATCGTCGTCGTGCCGCCCCACGCGGCCGCCTTCGTTCCCGTCTCGAAGGTGTCAGAAGAGAACGTTCCGCCGAACGGCATCTCCATGTGCGTGTGCGCGTCGATCCCGCCCGGGAGCACGTACCTGTTCGTGGCGTCGATGATCTGGTCGGCCCGGCCGAGATCGATCGTGTTCTGTTCGCGCGCGATGACGGCCTCGATCTTCTCGCCCTCGACGAGCACGTCGGCCTCAAGCGTGCCTTCCACGGTCACCACGGTGCCGCCGGTAATCAATAGGCTCACTGTTTGCCTCCCTGCTTGTCCCGCTCGCCTCCGGGCGCTTTTGGCCCACTGCCTTCCCTCGTCGCGATGAAGCTCGCTTCATCGCTCCTCAGTCCAGACAGCGGCGCGCCCTTTGGCTCGCGGGAAGACTCGCTCATGGTCGCACCAGGCTCTCGTAGGAGTCGGGCCGGCGGTCCCTGTAGAACTGCCACAGGTCCCTGACCTCGGTTAGCTTGTCCATGTTCAGGTCGCGGACCACGACCTCGTCCGCGGAGTCTGAGGCCGCTGAGTCGATGAGCTGGCCGCGCGGGTCCACGAAGTAGGACTGGCCGTAGAAGTCGTTGTCGCCGAGCGGCTCGACCCCGACCCGGTTGATCGCGCCGATGTAGTACTCGTTGGCCACCGCGGCGGCCGGCTGCTCGAGCTGCCACAGGTAGGAGGACAGTCCCCGGCTGGTCGCGGACGGGTTGAACACGATCCGCGCGCCGGCCAGGCCGAGCGCCCGCCACCCTTCGGGGAAGTGCCTGTCGTAACAGATGTAGACGCCGATCCGCCCGACGGCGGTGTCGAACACCGGGTAGCCGAGGTTGCCGGGGCGGAAGTAGAACTTCTCCCAGAACCCCTTGACCTGCGGGATGTGGTTCTTCCTGTACTTGCCCAGGTAGTTGCCGTCGGCGTCGATGACCGCCGCGGTGTTGTAGTACAGGCCGGGCTGCTCTTCCTCGTACATGGGCGCGATGATCACGATGTTGTGCTGACGGGCGAGGTCCTGCATGACCCTGGTCGTCGGCCCGTCGGGGATCGCCTCGGTATAGGAGTAGTAGTCGGCGTCCTGCACCTGGCAGAAGTACGGCCCGTAGAACAGCTCTTGCAGGCACACGACCTGCGCCCCGGCGCTCGCCGCCGTGGCGATGTGGGCGACCGCGGCGGCGGTCATCGAATCCTTGTCCCCGGTCCACGCCTGCTGGACGAGGGCAGCCCGGACGATCTCCGGCATGCCAGCCTCCCGCTCTACTCGCGGCCTACCGCTCCCTCGCGGCCTCTTATGTCACACAGCCCCATCTTCCACCCGTCGCGACCCGTTTCGTAACCGGGTGGCGCGTCACATCCCGGCGAGGCTGAGCACCTCGAACGTCAGGTAGAAGGTGAGCTCTTCGCGCAGGTCGCGGCCGCTGGTGAGGGTGGCGCCGCCGGTGGAGCTGTAGCCGGCGCTGCCGGTGACACGGGTGCTCAGCTCTCCCTTGCGCAGCCGGCCGGGGCCCCGGGGTCGTCGCAGCGATGCCCCGACCGACCCGCGGCACGTGGTCAGCGAGGCCTCGCCGCGCGCCAGCAGATCATCGGTGAGTTCGTCCACCCAGGCTTCCACCCAGTCCTCCACGCGGCTGACCGGATCGCCGGGCGAGGCCGGCAGTGCCTCGATCCGCGGGTCGGTCAGGATGGCGTCGATGAGGCCGCGCGGGCCGCCGACGTAGGTCCATGGCAGGTCGACGTCGGTGGCCACGCACCAGGCGTGGTCGGCGGGCCACCACAGGCTCGGCGCGTGGCCGGCCAGATCGGCGGAGATCACGACGTCCTCGGCCGTGCCCCGGTACAGCAGGTACTCACGGTTGGGCAGGCGCACCCGGGGGCCGTCGCGCACGGCGGCGGGCACCGGGTCCCGGGTCGGCTCCTCGACGAACTCCGGCGGCTCTCCGTCATCCGTGAAGACCGCGGACACGCTGACCCCGCCCCAGCCGAAGCCGTCCCACACGCAGAACCAGCAATCGTCGGGCGTGGACGTCCAGCCGCGCGCGATCGCGGCGAGGACCGTGGCGTCTTGCGTCCAGAGGCTGCCTTCCCTGGGGCCCTGCCCGTCGAACGGGCGCGGCCCGCCGGGATCGGCCGGCGGCAGCGCGATCGAATGGAACTGCGAGTCGGCGCGCAGCGGCCGCCCGCTCCACGCCGCCACCTCCGCCCAGCGGATCAGGCGGCCGCCGTCGTCAGGAACCTCGACCGGGTGCAGCACCCGCGCGTAGGCCTCGAACCCCGCCGGGATGTGGATGGTGATCCGGTAGTCGCCCTCCCAGGGCGAAAGCCGCGGGGCGATCCAGTCGGCCTGCCCTACATCGGTGCTCCAGGCGACCCCGGTGCTGTCCATGCCAGCATTATCGCGGGGCGGACGGTGCGGGCGCTGGCGTCACGGCGCCGACCCGGGGGCATAAGTCGAAGTGCCCGGGGGTTGGGGCTGAGCGTCAAAGGAGCGAAGCTAAACGGAGGCGCGCGATGAAGGCGGTACGGTTCGACGAATACGGCGGGGTGGACGTCCTGCACGTGGCCGAGGTGCCGCGGCCCGTCCCCGGTCCTGGCCAGGTCATCGTCGAAGTGCAGGCGGCTGGCATCAACCCGGGCGAGGCGAAGATCAGGGAGGGCTTGCTGCATTCCCTCTGGCCCGCCACGTTCCCGTCGGGGGAGGGCAGCGACCTGGCCGGCGTCGCCGAGCAGCTTGGCGAGGGCGTGACCGGCGTGGCGGTCGGCGACGAGGTGATCGGCTGGGTCGACACCCGGTCGAGCCAGGCTCAGTACGCAGTGGTCGACGCGGCCAACCTGGTGCCGAAGCCGGCGCCAGTGCCGTGGGAGGTGGCGGGGGCGCTCGGCGTCGCCGGGTTCACCGCCTCGGCGGCCGTGCGGGCGGTCGGCGCGGGCGCGGGGGACACGCTCGTGGTCTCCGGCGCGGCCGGCGGGGTCGGCTCGATCACCGTTCAGCTCGCGAGGCGAGCGGGCGCGACGGTGATCGGCCTGGCGGGCGAGGCCAACCACGCGTGGCTCGAATCGCACGGCGTGATCCCGGTCAGCTACGGCGAGGGCGTGGCCGACAGGATTCGCAAGGCCGCGCCGAAGGTCGACGCGTTCATCGACACCCACGGCGGCGACTACGTGGAGATCGCCCTGGGCGAGCTCGGCGTCGAGCCGGCCCGCGTTGACACGATCGCCCGCTTCGACGCCGTGGCGAAGTACGGCGTCAAGGCGGAGGGCAACGCGGTCGGCGCCAGCGCGCAGACGCTGGCCGAGCTCGCCGGGCTGATCGCCAGCGGGGACCTTGAGGTCCCGATCGCCGCCACCTACCCGCTGGACCAGGTCCAGGACGCGTACCGCCGCCTGGAAACCGGCCACGTCCATGGCAAGATCGTCCTGATCCCCTAAACCCGGTTCAGATCTGCTCGACGCCAATGTCGGCGCGGTCGAGTGTGGCGACGTAGGCGGCAATGTCATCCGGGTCACTCGTGAGTATCTGCGCGGGTCCATGGAGCGCCGCCGCGACAACCACGAGCGCGGCGATCGCGTCGGGCCTTGTCTTGGCCGAAAGCCGTGCGGTGGCAAGCATCGCCCCGGCCCTCTTGTATGCGTCCAGGGTGAAGGTCCCCACGCATGCGACGCATCCCGAGGCTGAACTCGCAGCGGCCCTGATCGGGGACGCGGTGCCGCGCGTCTGCGGCACCGTGCAGTCTTTGAGGTACTGGCTGAACGCGTGGACCGTTTTCTGATCCGGTCGCCAGGTCTGGGCGAGCACCGGACCGATGATGATCGGCCGATGTGCCGCGGCGCGTAGCGAATGGTGCAGAACGAGCGCAGCGGGTTTCCCGCGCAGCAGCGCGACCAGCATCCCCGCGTCATAGACGACGGTGCGGGCGTTCATACGACGTCTGAACGATCCGATCCCAGCGCCGAGCCAACCACCCGGCGGACAAGGGATTGCTCCTGCGCGGTGAGATCCTCGAACATCGGCAGGTCGGCGTCGGACACGTCAGCGGCTTGCTGCAAGGCGATCCGGTTCTGCGCGTCCAGCGAGGCGAACACTGCCGCAGCGGTGTCGTCTCTGGCCATCTGAGCGATAGCCGCGGCGATCATGTAAGCAGAGACGTCCATGCCAGCCGAGTCCGCGTGAGCCCTGATGGCGGACTGAATCTCCGGATCGGTCGAGATCGTGAACCGCGTGTTCGGCATAGGCATAGGGTAACACGGCGTATTACGATGTTGCGAGATGGTCGAGGGCTTGCCGCACGCGGGTCACGTCCGGGGTGGCCTCCATGGTCTGGTAGATGGCCAGAGCCTCGTGGTAGCCGTTGATCGCCTTGTCGTTCACGCCGAGTTCTTCGTCCACCGCGGCGAGCCCGGCGAGCGCGTCGGCCTTGTCCCTGGCCGACGAGGCCATTTCCGCCAGCCGCAGACCCTCCGCGTACCTGGCGCGCGCCAGTTCGGGGTCGCCGGCCGCCCGGGCCAGCGCCGCGTAGGAGATCAGCGCTTCTGACTTGCCTTGCGGATCGCCGAGCTTGTCAAACACGTCAAGCGCTTGCCGGAAGTGCTCATCGGCCGCCTCGTCCTCGCCGGCCAGCGTCAGCGTCTCGCCCAGGTAGGCGAGGGCAGTCGCGATGCCCTGGTGATGGCTGAGCCTGGTGTAGGCCTCGTGTGCCCTGCTGATGGAATCCTTCGCCTCTTCGAGCAGGCCCGCGGCTCGCTGGACGTCGCCCCTGTACAGCAGGCTGTTGGCGACGAGCACCGGCTGCCCGAGCTCCGCGCCAATGGTCTCGGCCTCGTGCAGGGATTCGATGGCGGCGGCGAGCGCGCCTGCGGCCAGTTGGACGTTGCCGAGGTAGAGCAGCGCCGCCGTCTCGCCCTGGCGGTTGCCGAGTTCGCGGTAGATGCGCAGCGCTTCGATCAGGTTCTGTTCCGCCTCAGGAATCGGCCCGATCTGCCACCGCAGGCTGCCCAGTTCGGTCAGCGCGGCGGCCTGGCCGCGCAGGTCGCCCAGCTCCCTGTAGATGTCTAGCGCCTCGGTGAACCCCGCGAGGCATTCGGCGTCACCGGCTACTCGCTGGGCGATGCCAAGCTCGATGAGGACCCGGGCCGCCCCGCGCTGGTCGCCTAGCTCCCGGTAGGTAGCCAGCGCCCTGCCCTGCATCTGCTTGGACTGCGGGATGTCACCGATTCGCGACTGCACACCGCCGATGCTCCGGTACGCGTCGGCCTGGCTGGGCCGGTCGTGGGCGTCAATGGCGGCCTTCAAGGCGGCCCGGTGCAGATCAAGGGCCTGTGCCCAGGGGCCGCAGGCCCGCAGGAAGTCAGAAAGCGCGGCGGACAGGCCGATCGTGATTCGCGGGCGTCCCTTACGGGCGGCGAAGCGGGCGGCCGCGCCCAGGTTCGTCAGCTCCGCGGACAGCCACGCCTGAGCCTGCGCGGACGTCCGCAGCTCTGGTACCGCGGCGGGCTTGCTGAGGCCGCCCCGCGCACCGGCGGCGCCGACGGCACCGACGGCACCGACGGCGGCGTCGGCGCCGTTGGCGCCGGCCGTGGCGGTGTCGGCGCGCGGCAGTCCCCGTTCGAACGTCTGATCGGCGAGCTGCGCGGAGTAGAGGTAGAAATTCAGCAGGTTGTCAATCGCCCGATCCTCGCCGGGGGACCTGAGGCCACGCGCGAAGACCCGGACCAGATCGTGGAACTCATAACGGTTCGCGGTGCGCTGGACGAGCAGGTTGTGGTCGAGCAGCGTTTCCAGTGCCAGCTTGGTCGCGCGGTAGCCGCCGCCGGACAGGCTCGCCGCGGCGTAGGCGTCGAAGTCGGGCCCGGGTATCAGCGCGAGCTGCCTGAATAGCCTCTGCTCCTGCGAGTTCGCCAGGTGGCTGAGGGACGACTCGAAGACGGCCGTCACGCTGCGTTCCTCGTCCCGCAGGTCCGCGAGGCGGTTGTGCTCGTGGCGCAGCTCGGCGAGGACGTTCGCCATGTCCAGGGCGGGGCGCCGGCTCAGTCGCGCCGCTACTATGCGAATCCCCAGCGGCAGGTAACCGCAGAGCTTGACGATCTCCGCCGCGAGGTCGGGCCCGCCCGGAGCGCCGCGCTCACGCGCGGCGACAGAGCAGAACAAGTCGATAGCGTCGGCGGCGGAGAGCGTGCTCAGTGACAGCACCTTCGCGTCGTCCAGGCTCCGGAGGTTCGCCCTGCTCGTGACGATGACGACGCACTTGGCGGTGCCCGCGAGCAGCGGTTTAACCTGTGCGGCGTCATACGCGTTGTCCAAGATGATCAGCGCGCTCTTGTCGGCCACCGTGCTGCGATAAAGCTGTTCGCGAAGCGCGCGGTCGTCAGGGATTTTGTCGTTGGATACATTCAGCATGAGCAGCAGCGCTCGCAGCGCCTGATGCGCGGTTAGCGCGGGCAACCCCTGCGAGTATCCGCGCAGGTCGAGGAAGATATGCCCGTCAGGGAACTCGGCCGGGAACTCTTCCAGGATCTTGTAGGCGGCGTGCACCGCGAGCGTCGTTTTCCCGATGCCCCCCATCCCCTCGATGGCGAACAGGCCCCCGATTCCCCTCGCGAGCGCTACGTCGTAGGCGGCATCGAGCAGTTTGCTCAGCTCCGTTTCCCGGCCGACAAAGGAGCCGATGTCACGCGGCAGCGTGCGGGCCACCGGCTCGCGGGCGCCGGCCTCGTCATCTGGTTCTTCGGCGCCCTGTCGTATCTCGGTGCCGGGCTTGCGCGGGTATTGCCTGGCGCGTTCCCCCGCTGAAGTCAGGAATTCCGATCTTTCCGAGTCGCGCAGTTCCAGCGCGTCGGCGAGGTTCTTGATGGTCGACAACCGGGGGGCCCGCGTTTTCCCGTGCTCCAGGTCCCTGATCGTCGCGTAAGGGACCCCGGAGGCGTTTGCTAGCGCCTGGCGTGAAAGAAACCTCTCTTTCCGAAGTCTCTCCAGCTTGTCGCCGAACGCCTCGGAAGCCGGACTGGCCACGCTCCGGCTCCTTTCAGCTCGAAACCGTACATGTTTCGTCCATCAACCCTGCATGGCAGATTACTACGCGTGGTGGACTATAGAAGGGGTCGACGAGCTGGACGCGGGTCGGGCTGAGAACCTCTGTGATGGCTACCTTGGTTTATGTCCGTTGACAGCCGGCAACTGCCAAGCCGCTTCCGGGCGACGGTCGAGGGGGGCGCCGCGCGGAGCGGGTTGGCAGGGGACACGCTCGTCTTCACCGGCGCGGAGCGGGGTCGGCTCGATGAAACCAGCTCGCTGTCAACGAGCTCGGCGTCGAGCCGAACCGCGTCGCCATGGCCGTTCTCGACCCCGATGGCGCGAGGCTAGCCAGCCGCGGTCCGTGGTGCAGCCAAGCCTGCCGATGACTGCTCGCTGACGGCCGAAGCGGCGCCGGCGGTGAGCGCTTTCTCCGCGGCGTCGACGACGCCGAGGTCGGCGCGGGTATGCAGTTCGGCCGCGGTGATGAGCAATGCCTCGACCGACGTGGTGCTGGTGGTGGCGCGGGCGTCGGCCAGCGCGTGCAGTTGACGGAGCAGGTGGGTGCGCTGGCGACCGAGCACGGCGGTGAGCGTCGCGGGGTCGCCGGAGCGGGCGGCGGCCATGACCTTGAGGAAGAAGTCATCGCGGTAGCCGCGGGCGGGGATGGCTGGCTCGGCTAGCCAGCGGTCGAGTTCGGCGCGGCCGGCCGGGGTGAGGCGGTGCACGACCCGGTCGGGCTTGACCTGCTGCGGCTGGCGCTCGGAGTCGATCAGGCCGTCCCGGGAGAGCCGGTCGAGGATCTGGTACAGGTGCCCGATGTTCAGCCCGCCCCATTGGTCGCCGACGGCTTGCTCGAAGCTCGTTTTCAGCTCGTAGCCGTGGGCTGGCTTGGCCGCTAGCAGCGCCAGGACCGCGTGGTGCAGGGGCATGGACCTTACCTTGCCGCTAGGTAACGATCTAGTTGGCGTTCTTGCATTGTCGCTATGTAAGGAGTGAGCATAGTCCCAGCCCCCCGGTCGGCGCCAGCCCCGGGGACACTGAGAGCTGGCGAAGGCTAGCGAAAGGGTGCGGTGATGGGCAGGCTGGCCTGGTCGCAGGTGCGGTTCCGGCTGGCCCGCACGCTGGCGCTGATCGCCGGAGTGCTGGTCGCCGCGACCGCGTTCACCGTGCTGACCGCGGCGTCGCGGACCGCGCAGCTGCGCACGGTCGGCTCGGTGTCGGCGAACTTCTCGCCCGCCTACGACATCCTGGTCCGGCCGAGCGGGGCCAGGACCGCCGTGGAGAACCTGACCGGCACGGTGCAGCCGGACTTCCTGTCGGGCATCTACGGCGGGATCACGATGGCGCAGTACCACAAGGTCCAGCAGATCCCGGGGGTCCAGGTCGCGGCGCCGATAGCGATGGCCGGCTACGCGCAGCTCCAGGCCGCTATATTCGTGCCGGTTCCCGCCGCGGCGCTGGCCAAGTCCAGCCGCCAGCTCTACCGGATCTCCACCACCTGGGTCAGCGACAACGGCGCCACCCGCATCACGCAGCCGCCGGGATACCTGTACGTGACGCCACAGCCGATCGGGGTCGATTCGAGCGGCAACGCCGTGACCGTCCCCACCGCCGCGGGATGCCCCACGCTGCAGAGCTACGGCCTGTCACCGGGAACGAACCCATTCGGCGCCGCCGCGCAGTCCTACGCACTGTGCTGGTCCCGGGTGAACCAGTACGACGTGGGGCTGAGCTCCAACGCGGCTGGCTACTTCATCACCTGGACGATCCCGGTGCTGATCGCGGCCATCGACCCGCGGGCTGAGGCGGAGCTTGACGGGCTGAACGGGGCGCTTGTCTCCGGCAAATACCTGACCGAGAACGAGGACGGCAACGCCACGCAGGTTCCGGTACTGGTCTCCTCCGCCAGCGGCATGAACGAGTACGCGCAGACCACCCTCCAGCAGCTCGCGACACCGACGGCGACACCCACCATGAACGCCAGCTGGAAGAGCGCGCAGGCGTCGGCTCCCGGCCGCACGGTGACCATCGTGCGCACCACGGCCCAGCAGGCCTACAACGCCGTGCTCAAGGGGGGCGGGCCGACCGTCAGCGTAACCACGCGGACCGGGTCGACCACCGGCAATGCCGTCAGCGGGTTCTGGTCCGTCGGCCCGGTGGACTATCAGCGCACCACGGTCGGGGCGCTGGTGCCGCGCCAGGCGGTCAATCCCTCGTCGGTCTGGTACACCGGCAGCAATTTCCGGGTCGCCATGGACGACGAGGACAGCCAGTACCGGACCGTGACCTCGCATGCGACGGCGCGCTCGCAGCCCACGCCGTCCCGGCCCTCAACGATTTCCCTGATTCACATCGCGGGTGTCTTCGATCCAGCCAGGATCAAGGCGTTTGACCCCCTGTCGCAGGTGCCGCTTGGCGACTACCAGCCGGTGGCCGCGTCGCCGGCGACGGCGGCCAGCCGCCAGGCATTGCACGGCGCCGACCTGCTGCCCAGCCAGAACCTGGGTGGCCTGGTCAGCCAGCCAGTGAACCTGATTACCACGTTGTCGGCGCTGCCGGAGCTGGAAAACGGCCATTACTACACCGGCGTGCCGACCGCCGATCCGATCAGCGTGATCCGGGTCAGGGTCGCGGGCGTGACCGGGGCGGATGTGCTGTCGCGGGCACGCATCAACGCGGTCGCGCAGCAGATCGAGCAGCGCACCGGCCTGGATGTGGACATCGTGGCCGGCTCGTCGCCGTCGCCGGTGTCCATCGACGTGCCCGCGGGCAAGTTCGGGCAGCCGCCGCTGACGCTGACCGAGGACTGGGTGAAAGAGAACGTCGCGGTAGCGATACTGAACGCGATGGATAAGACGAGCGTGGCGCTTTTCATCCTGATCCTGGTGGTGTGCGTGCTGTTTGTCGTCAACGCCGCCACCGCGGCGGTGCGCGGTCGGCGGCGCGAGCTTGGGGTGCTGGCGGCTGTCGGCTGGCGCCGGTCGCGGCTGTTCTCGACCGTGCTGGGCGAGCTGGCCGGTATCGGGCTTACCGCCGGGCTGCTGGCCGCGGCGCTCGCCGTGCCGGTGTCGGCCGGGCTGGGCCTGAGCGTCTCGCCGGCGCGGGCGCTGCTGGCCGTTCCCGTCGCGGTGGCGGTCGCCATCGTGGGCGGCCTGGCGCCGGCCTGGCTGGCGGCCCGGGCCGACCCGGTCAGCTCGGTCCGGCCGCCGGTGCTCGCGACCCGCCGCGCGCACCAGCCCGCCGGCGTCACCGGGATGGCGGCCCTCAACGTGGCCCGCACTCCCGGCCGGACGCTGATCGGGGTGGTCAGCCTGGCGGTCGGCATCGCCGCGCTGACGCTGCTGACGGCGGTCACGTTCGCCTTCCGCGGGGTGGTCGTCGGGTCACTGCTCGGCGACGCCGTCGACGTTCAGGTCAGGAGCGTGGACTACGTCGCGGCCGGGGCCACGGTCGCCCTCGGCGTGCTGGCCGTCGCGGACGTCGTGTTCTTGAACATCACGGAACGCTCGGCCGAGCTGGCCGCCATCCGCAGCTTCGGCTGGCGGGACACCACGCTGGCCCGGCTGGTAATCACCGAGGGCGCGATCATCGGCATCATCGGCTCGCTGGCCGGGGCCGGGCTCGGGCTCGGGGCCGCGGCCTGGTTCGCCGGGCAGCTGCCCGCCCGGCTGCTGGCCATCGCGGCCCTCGCCGCGGTGGCCGGGATCGTCGTCACCGCCGCGGCCGCCCTGCTGCCCGCGGCGCTGCTGCGCCGCCTGCCGGCCGCCCACTTGCTAGCCGAGGAGTAACGAACCGACATGACCGCCACCACCTCCGGCTCTAGCGCCCTCGAGCTGCGCGGCGTCAGCAAACGCTACGGCAGCCGCACCCGTACGAGCACGCGGGTCACCGCCGCCGACAACATCACCCTCACCATCGAGGCCGGCGCGTTCGTCGCGCTCACCGGCACCTCCGGCTCAGGCAAGTCCACCCTGCTGCATCTGATCGGCGCGATCGAACGCCCCGACTCCGGCGTGATCATCGCCAACGGCACCGACGTAACCAGGCTGCGCGGCACCGCCCAGGCCGACTACCGGCGCAGCGTCGGCTTCGTCTTCCAGCGCTACAACCTGCTGCCCGGGCTTACCGCCCTGGACAACGTGATCGCGCCAGTACTGCCGTATCGCACCAGCTGGGACAAGCGCGAGCGGGCCAGGCAGCTGCTGGCAGCGGTCGGCCTGGCCGGACGCGAACGCTCGCTGCCATCGCGCATGTCCGGCGGCGAACAACAGCGCATCGCCATCGCCCGCGCCCTGATCAACACTCCCGCCTTGCTGCTCGCCGACGAGCCCACCGGCAACCTCGACTCGGCCACCGCCACCGACATCCTCGACCTGCTCACCCGGTTGCGCGCCGACCACCAGATGACAATCGTCCTGGCCTCCCACGACCCGCAGATCGCCGCCAGATCCGAACGGCTGATCCGGCTCTGCGACGGTGCCGTCGTCGACGACATCCAGCTCACCGTGGACGGACCGGTAGAAGACATCATCCGGCACGTAGGCCAGCTGGGCTGACTACATCGGTTCACAGCCGGACACCGGGGCGCTCCTCACCACGGCGCCATTCGGTTAGCCGGTTATCACGCCGAGCAGCTTAAGACGCTCGACGGCGAGCCTGCGGGACGGGCTGCCGGCGGTGCCGGCGGCCTACTCGCGTGAGCGACTGGCTGAACGGCGCCCGGTCGACGGAAAGCGGCAGGTAATCGCCGCTGATGCCATCGGATTCCGCTGGCTCGGTACCGGTCGGCCCGAACGCGTCCGCGAGCGCGCTCGTGGCCTCGTCGCGCAGGGCCGCCGCCTCGGCCCGGCTGAAAAGCCCGCGCAGCGTCACGTAACCAAACGCGGCGAAATGCAAGATCTGCTGGTGCGTAAGCATGGGGGAAAAGCTCCTCGTCGGTTCGGCTGATCATGGCTGGTCGTTAGCGCGAGCCGAGTTGGAGGTGCGCGAGCAGCTCAGTTTCACATTCGCATGGCGCAAGCATATTCTCTGTTCAGAACGGCGGTGGCGGGTCCGCAGCTAGGCCGGGAACACGAGTACCGCGGCGGCGACCACCGCGGCGGCCGCGAGCACCCGCAGCAGGGCGGCGGCGCCGCCGCCGATGGCGGGCAGCGTCGCGAAGCCCGCGCCGAGCGCGAGCAGGCAGGCGCCCGCGGTCAGCACCTTCGCCTGACGGCGCAGCAGCAAGCCGCCCGAGGCGCCCGACTCCGCGATGTGCACCGCGAGCAGGTAGGCGGTCAGGCCCGCGCCGAGCGCCGCCGTGTGCCCCGGCCTCGCCGGGTGCAGGACCTCCAGCCACAGCAGCGCGACCAGCGCGATCTCCTCCCAGGGCAGGGCGCGAAGAAACGCGAGGAACCCTAGCCAGGCCCGGATCGGCGCGGGCTGGAAGTAGTCGTTTTCCGGCTGCGGGAGGTCGGCCACGGCCAGCCGCAACGCCCCGGCGGTCACCGCGATGATCGACACCGTCAGCGCGAAGCGGGACCAGCCGCCGTGCGGCAGCGAGCTCGCGGTCCACGCCACGCAGGCCGCGCCGAGCGCGATGGCGGCGAGCCGCGGCGCGACGGCGGCCGCGACCGTGCCTGGGGGAGCCGTCGGCGTCGTCATCGGCGCACTACCAGGGGCCGCCGGGTGTACGGGGCCAGCGGCAGATCCAGCGGCGCGACACCGTCCCAGTGCACGACGGGGACGCCCAGCTCGCGCAGCGAAAAGCGGATCGAATGCTGTTCCATCTGCCAGATGCGGCGGGCCGACTTGCCCGCGAACGAGAACTTTTTCGGTGGCTCGGCGTTCAGCACGTCCACCACGATGAGCGAGAAGCCGCGCTCGCGCATGTCCCGCAGCGCCTCGACGAACCGCTGGTCGAGCAGCGGGCTGAACGCCACGACCAGTGCCCCCGGCGGCAGCGCCGCCCGCGGCAGCCGGCTGAACATGGCGCCGCGTGCCCACGCGGCGTCCGCCGACAGCATCGTGTCGATGATCTTGTAGACCTGCCGTCGCCCGAGCGACGGTGCCAGCCACGTCGCGCCGCCCCACTGGTAGGTGATCACGCCGACGCGGTCACGCGCGTCGAGGTAGGCGCGTGCCGCCCCGGCGGCGCCGCGCAGCCCCAGGTCGAGCGCGGACGAGCCGGGCTCGCCCACGTCCGAGGTCGCGTCGACGACCAGCACCACGTCCTGCGAGCGCTCGGCGGCGAACGTGTTCACCTGGAGGCGGCCGCGCCGGGTGGTGGCGGGCCAGTTGATCGCCCGCTGCCGGTCACCGGGGACGTAGTCGCGCACGCCGGTGAACTCCGTGCCCTCGCCGGCCATCCGGGCCGGGTGCTCGCCAAGCCGGTTCGGCAGCCGGCTGAGCACCACCTGGGTGCGCTGGATGGCCGGGCGCGGATAGCAGTCGACGGACGGCAAGGTGAACGACAGTCGGCCTTCGGCCAGCCGCCACCGGTCATGCAGCACGAGGTCGACCGATCCGACCTTCCGCCTGCCCCAGCGCGGCACGATGAACATGAACCTGGCCGTCTGGCTGCCGACCGCTGTCGCGCTCGACGGCTCGATGCCGCGGCCGGGGCGCAGCACCCACCGCACGTCGTCCTGGTCGTCCTCCACGGTGACGTCCACCGCCGCCAGTTCGTCCTCGTACAGCCGGGTCGCGGTCAGCCCCGTTCGCACCCCGATCCGTTCCGGCCGAGCGGAGCGTCCGGCGCCGAGCAGCAGCAGCGCGGGCGCGGCCAGGCCGACCAGTTCAGGGCGCCTGGTGGCGGTCGCGAGCAGCAGCCCCGCCGCCGCGAGCGTGAGCAGCCGGATGGCATGCCGGGACGGGCGCCAGCGCACTTCGGATTCTGACCGGGTCGATTCGACAACGACCGGCCCGACAGCCTGACCCATCCCCGCGTCGGGGCCCTGAGCAGGGGAAGCTGTGGGTGCCGCGGGGAGCCGGGAACCGTTCGGGATACCTGTGGGCATTAGCCGGTGACCGCCCCGGCTCTCGTTCGGACATCAGCCGGATCGGTGCGCGGTGTCGGCACAGCGGCGAGCAGCCGGCCTACCACGTCATCGGCGGACACCTGACGCACCCACAGTTCCGGGCGGAGCGTGACCCGGTGCGCGAGCGCGGGCACCGCGACCTGCTTGATGTCGTCAGGGATCACGTAGTCCCGCTGGTTCAGCAGCGCCTGCGCGCGGGCCAGTTGCACGAGCGCCAGACCACCGCGCGGGCTGGCGCCGACCTGCACCTGCGGATCCCGGCGGGTCGCGGTGACGATCGCGACGATGTAATCGAGCAGATCCTGGGCCACCTCGACCCGCTCGAGCGATTCGCGCATCGCGAGCACGCCGGCCGCGTCGGTGACCGGGACCAGCGGCACCGCCTCCATCGCGCGCGCGACCCGGCGGCTGAGCATGTTCGTCTCATCCGCCGCCGACAGGTAGCCAAGCCGCAGCCGCATCAGGAAGCGGTCGAGCTGCGCTTCCGGCAGCTCGTACGTGCCTTCGTACTCGATCGGGTTGTCGGTCGCGAGCACCACGAACGGCGACGGCAGGGGCCTGGTCTGGCCGTCCACGCTGACCTGGCTCTCGCCCATCGCCTCGAGCAGCGCGGCCTGTGTCTTCGGCGGCGTCCTGTTGATCTCGTCGGCCAGCAGGAGCTGGGTGAACACCGGGCCGGGCCGGAACACCATCTCCGCGTTGCGCTGGTCGTAGAACGGGGCGCCAATCACGTCCGACGGCAGCAGGTCCGGGGTGAACTGGATCCGCGCGAAGTCCAGGCCGAGCACCCGGGCGAACGACCGGGCGATGAGCGTCTTGCCCAGGCCAGGCAGGTCCTCGAGCAGCACGTGGCCGCCGGCCAGGATGCCGATCAGCACCAGTTCGAGCGTGCGGCGGCGGCCGACGACGGCCTTTTCGAGCTCATCCAGGATGGCCGCGGCCTTCCGCGCGGTCTCTTCCGGTGTCACAACTGCTCCAATCGGTTGATAAGCCGCGCAAGCGTCCGCCGCGGGATGCCGAAGCGCTGCATGTCGCGATCCTGTATCGGTAGTGCTTGCGCCGGGTCGATCCAGGACCATAGTGCCGCGTCGGCGCGGCCTCGGCAGAACGTCGCGCGCGCGGCGCCCGGGTCCTGGTACAGGTTGATGCCGTGGTTTTCCGCCAGCCGCGCGGCGAGCAGGTGCTCCAGGATCGGGCGCAGGTCGGCCTCGTAGAACGCGCGGTTGGCCAGGCTGGAGGCCACCACCGACCTGCGCTGCGCGTACCCGGTGATCGCGCGGGCCACCTGCTTGTCTTTCGCCAGCCTGACGGACTGCGCCGCGCTCCGGGGCGCCATCGCGCGCAGCACGACGATCGCGAGCATCGCGGCGGCTATGAGCGCGGTGGCCAGCCCGGGCCAGCCCGCGACGGCGCCGCCCGCGAGGGCGGCCGCGCCGACGGTGATCGCAGCGATGATCAGTTCCGGGCCCGCGCCGCGCCACGGGCTGGCGGTGTTGTTCACGGTGCGCCCGCCGCGCCGCCCGCGCCGCCTGAGGGGCCGAGGTCCGCGCCGCCCGCGCCGCCCGAGGGACCGCGGCCCCCAGCTCCAGCGGCGCTCGCGGCGCCTGATGGGCTGCGGCCCGCGGCTCCAGCGGCGCTCGCGGCGCTGTCCCCGGCCGGCGCCTTGTCGCGAAGCTCCGCCGCTAGTTCGTCGAGTGCCCGGCTCGCCGCGTCCCGCTGCTCGCTGCCCAGCGGATGGCTGGAGAACCGCGCCTCGTAGAACAGCGCGGTCAGCCGCCGCGCCGCCGCGCCCCGAACGATCCCGGACTTCACCGCCCTCGCCAGCAGTTCGTCGGGCGTGTCCGCGAGCCCGCGCGTCGTGCCGCGCTCGGCGAGGGTGCCCTCCATCGCCAGGTAGCACGCGATGATCGCGGCCCGCGCGTCGTCGATCTCGGCCGCGAGCGCGGCCCGGCCAGACTCCACCGCCTCGCGCAGCCCGGCCGAGTCCTCGGCGAGATAGCCCGGCACGGGCCCCGGCAGCGCCGCGCGCCGCAGCCGCGCCGCCCACCAGATGCTGACCACCACGGCGGCGAGCAGCGCCGCGATCAGCAGGCCGAAGAGGAAAGGACCGATCGGAAAGTGGAACGCCGATGCGGCGGCCCTCCCGCCAGCTGGCGGCAGCGAGAAGGACGGTCGGGGCCCAGCTGGCTGAGCGCGCGGCTTGGGTGGCTTGGTGAACCAGTGCAGGTGCAGACTGGCGATCAGCACGGCGCCGATAGCCAGCATGCCCAGGGCGAGCACCCACCTGAGCACGAACCGCAGCGCGTCCGGCACTGCGACCTGGTCGGCGTTGTTCGAAGCGCGTTCCTCCGCGGCGCGGGCGGCCGCGAAGTCCCTGCGTATCGTGATCACCAGCAGGACGCCGAGGACGACCTCGAGGATCACCCCGATCGCCACGCCCTCCGCGCGCAGCGGCCCGTTCCAGCGCGGTCCGGCGAGCGCGCCGCGCAGTCCGGCGATCGCGAGCACCACGAGCAGCGCCAGCGGAAGCAGGCGGGCAAGCTGCTGCCTGGCTGTCATCGCGTGGCGCTCCTGTCCCGTATGGGCCTGATCCGCGTTTGGCCCCATCTGCGCAAAACCTTACTCGCCGCCTTCGCGTGCCCGGGATGTGAACACCGCTGAGAATCCATGCAGCTCCCCGTGCGAATCCCCCCGTCGGAGCCCGCCCCCAACCGCCGCCCCCAACCGCCGCCCCCAACCGCCGCCGACGCCCGCGCCCCCCCGCCC
>Ga0210390_10001591_pt1 | contig 21487 bp, 25 predicted proteins | sample IncBWH11OmetaG_FD_161050 | JGI IMG/M metagenome (GOLD analysis project Ga0210390, IMG submission 161050) | Forest soil microbial communities from Barre Woods Harvard Forest LTER site, Petersham, Massachusetts, United States - Inc-BW-H-11-O ... | reverse complement strand
ACTGCAAGCGCCCCCGATCCGCCGCCGTAACCTCGATGCTGATCCCCTTGCGCATGCCGCATCATCGCACCGCAGACCCCACCGGACAACCGGTTTCCGGACTCTTCCGTCAGGTGCTATCCACTAGCCCATCCTTTGGTTGCCTAAAATTTCGGCCGATGAGGTCATCGAAATCGTCGATATCCACGACAACTTCGGGATCGAAGGCGTAAACATCATTTTATCGTAATCAGCCTGCTTGTCATGTACCATTTGTGCCGGCGCGCCTGCTCGTACGCTTGGCGAATGTAGTCCGGCGGCTGATAATCTTCGCCAAAATAGCGGATATAGGCGTCGGGGTAGGAGTAGCCGACGGACTCGTCGGGGAAATAGCGCAAAGCCTGGTGGTGGCGCACCGCCCAGCTGACTTCGCCATCCACGTACGGCTCTATCAGCTGGGCTCCCCAATATCCATGATCAGCGGTGACGAGCCCCGCCATTGCGATGTCGTGCAACAAACACGCGATGACCGCCTTCTCGTCCAATCCCGCCCTGCTCGCCAGCCTTGCGCTCTGAAGTAAGTGGTTTGCCACCATGGGAACGAACCGGTGCCGGAAAAAGTCCGCGAGCGTCGGTGCTGCTGGTATCTTGTGGAGCCGCGGGTCGTCGCCCATCATCAGGTGTCGGCCATTTCCGAGCGTCGCAAACGCTTCCCATTGCGTGATGTGCGTATCCTCGCCCATGGTCGAGATCGGCGGCGCGAGTACGATGCGTCTCGTGTTAAAATCTCCGTGTATGTGGTGGTCTGCGTGACGTTCAGAGCATACGGTTTCAAACATCTCGATCTCTCGTTCGAGCTCGAGTCGGTTCTGAATTCCCGTTCGGTCAGGTATTTGGTGAATGTCCCTCCGCTCAATCGGCCCGGAGTAGATCGTCGACGGGGTCACCTCGGTCTGCTCCGCTTCAATGTTGATGACTGGCGCATTACGGGGCCAGCGGCTGCGCAGCTCACGGCATACGGGCTTCGCGTCGCGTTCCTTCTCGAAGAGGTTCTGCCGACGGCGATCGGTTGACCAACACTTCTCGCTGCCGTCATACCAGCCCGTAATCCGCCCGTCGGGTCTGGATCGCAGTGTGATGCAGTAGCGCATTGCGCACTCCTTCCCCTTTTTTCAAAGGGCATGCTTGTGGCCGTCACAATCTGAACGTTGGTGCAACTCATCCGCGGCATCTGCAACCCGATGGTGTCAGAAAAATGACACGGGAATTCCCCGCTTCGCTTCGGGTCAATGGCCTCCGTTCAGCGGACGCCGCCCGATTTTGGTAGCGCGCCTATTACCGGGCGGCGGAGGAATTCCTCGCCTGGTGCGGAAGCGCCGGCGTGCCGTCGATCGCCGCTGTCCACCCGGCGATCTGGGCTCCCCTCGGTTCGTACTTCGCACTGGCAATACGAAGATCCCGTTCACGTTAGAGGAGACCGGCAGCGAGAAATCAGCTTGACATCGAAATCCCCATACAAGTTCTGGCCGAGATGCAGAAGATCGAACAGGAAGAACACCAGCCCGGCGGCGTTGCCCGCGGCCGACGCGGCATGGATCATGCTGAACGAGGTGATGCCGCCTGGGCCGACGCCGCACAGCTCGCCGTCGAGATAGGACTGGCGGGCGCCGAGCGACGACATGGTCGCCGCGTACTTATGTGTCCAGTCGAGCCGGGTACGCGTCAGCAGCTTCACCGCGCCGCGAGAGGCGTACATGCATGCGGTAGCCGTCGAACTTGATCTCGTTCAGCCAGTCCGGCCCTTCCGGCGCCGCGTCGACGAGCTCCGTGAGTTGCGGCCGGATCCACTCCGGCAGCGGCCGGACCCGTTCCGCTCGAGCCGATCGCGCCACGCTCAAAAACCGCTCAAGCGAAGACGCGGAGCGCCGTCAGCGTCGCCGAGCCGGAGCCATTCTTGTTCGGAACGATCGTGAGACGGAGATGGCTAGCCTGAAAAATTCATTGGACTGGCCAGAAGGGACGGCGGGAGCGGCATAAACCGTTGGTTTCGTGTATGATTTGGTTGCTAAGGCCGCATCAAACCGAAGCAACGGAGTTCGCACCCGCCATGGAGGAAGGTACGGGGATTTTTGCCGGGTTTGCCAGCGGTGGCGGGTAAGCCGGTGCATGTCGGGTTTGACGCCGGCCGGCTGACCTCGGATGGCGGGATATTGGTGGTGGCGGCGATCGAACAACGGCTCAAGATTGCCGAACGCTTAGCGGCGTGCCTCGAAGATCCGCGCGACCCGGACCGGGTGCGGCACGAACTGGCCGAGATGATCCGCTATCGTGCCTTGCTGATTGCGGCGGGCTATCCCGACGGCAACGACTGCGACGCGCTGAAAGCCGACCCCGCCTTCAAGATGGCCGTCGGACGATTGCCGGAAAGCGGTGAAGATCTGTGCTCGCAACCGACGATCAGCCGGCTCGAGAACCTGCCGAGCGCGACCGCGCTCAAGCGCATGATGGCGGCGATGATCGAGTTGTTCTGCGACAGCTTCGAGCAGGTACCCCGGCGCATCCTGCTCGATATCGACGACACCGAGGACCGGGTTCACGGCGGCCAGCAACTCGCGCTCTTCAATGCGCACTACGACAGCCGCTGCTTTCTGCCGATCCACATTTACGAGGCGACGACCGGCAAGCCCGTCGCTGTCATCCTGCGCCCCGGCAAGACGCCTGACGGTACCGAGGTGGCGCTGGTGCTGCGCCATGTCATTGGCCGCATCCGCGCCCGCTGGCCGGCGGTCGAGATCGTCGTGCGCGGCGACAGCCATTACGGCCGGCCCAAGGCCATGGCGTGGTGCGAGCGTCAGCAGGTCGGCTACATCTTCGGCCTCTCTGGTAACCCGGTGCTGCTGCGGCAGGTCAGCCCGCTCACCGAGGACGCCGCCTTGGGTCGTCTCGCAGACGAAGGGGAAAAGGTCCGCCGCTATGGCGATTTCCGCTATGCCGCCAAAAGCTGGAATGTAGAGCGCCGCGTCATCGCCCGCGTCGAGGCCGGTCCTCAAGGGGCCGACAGCCGCTTCATCGTCACCAACCTGCGGGGTCTGCCCAAGACGCTCTACGAGAAGGTCTATTGCGCGCGCGGGCAGGCCGAAAACCTGATCAAGGCGCACAAACTGCATCTGGCTTCCGACCGTACCTCCTGCACCAAGGCGACCGCCAACCAATTCCGGCTGCTGCTTCATACCGCCGCCTACTGGCTGATGCTGAGCCTGCGCGGTCTGGCTCCAAAGACCTCCTTCTGGCGCGATGCCCAATTCGATGCGATCCGCCTCTGCCTGATCAAGGTCGCCGGGCGCGTCACCGAGATGGTCACCCGCATCAAGATCGCCTTGCCGAGCGCCTTTCCCTATCAGGCCGGCTTTGCCGATCTCGCCGGCCGCATCGCCAAGCTGCCGCCGTGAGCGACGGGGCGGTTGCCCCAGTTCAAACCCTTTGGCCCAACCGCAAACCCCGACCAGCGCGCCCCCGACGCCACAAAAAGCCGCGCCCGATCCCCGCCATCACTGTGCAGCCGCCAGCCCCTCATGAATGATCCGGGCTAGGGACAATAGCATTGAGCCGCCGGCTGACCGATCTCTGATATCAGTGCTGCCGCCTCCACGTGATAATCGGTGTGTGCGTAGGACGCGCGCATGAGACGCGACGCAACGAATTGGAGGGAGACTTAACCGGCGGACCACCGCGGACGCCGCCGACACGCTGCGCGGTCACATGGGCGGCCTAGGTATTTTCCGAAGCTATCGGGGTTCGCTTATCACGGGCAACCTCCTACCAGTGCCTGGCCTGGGAGCGGTCGTCGACTCGAGAGCGCGGCGGATCGGCGCCGAGAGCCCGAAATCAGAAAAACTGGGCAAAAGAGTTGCCTCTTCAGGGTCAGTGTGGGCCCGCAAAGGACGCAAGCGAGCCATCGCCTGGACATAACCGGTCAGGAGACGACCCGCGTGACGAGGGTTGTCGGATAAGGGCAGAGGATAAAGACCGAACCCAAGTCCCGCTACGCGGCGAGACCGCACACGCACCCGGCCACGTGGCTCCGTACGCTGGAGCACGAACACTGCCGCCTTCATGTGCTCGTTGGGCGGCCCCTGGTCAAGGCGCTCGGCCAAGCTCGCTGGCCGAGGGCTCTGAACCGCGCCGGGTTTGTCGGGGGCCGTTTTGTTTGAGTCGTCCTGCAGCGGCATCGGTAGCTCGGCGCCGAAGCGGTCTTTCCGTCCAATGATGGTCAGTTCGCCGCAGCCAACACCATGTCCGCCGCCTTTTCGCCGATCATGATCGATGGCGCATTGGTATTGCCCGACGTCAGCGTCGGCATGATCGAGGCATCAGCGACCCGCAGACCGGCAATGCCATGAACGCGAAGCTGTGCATCGACGACTGCCATCGGGTCGGACCCCATCTTGCAGGTCCCGACCGGGTGGTAAGTGGTTTCGGCTGCCTGCTTGACCCAGTCGAGGATTTCGTCATCGGTGGTCCGTTGGGCGCCGGGTGCCGTCTCGCCCGCCTGAAGCGGAGCCATGGCCGGGGCGGTCATGATCGCGCGGGCGATGCGGACCGCGCGCACCGTCAACTCCGCATCGGGCGGCGACGACAGGAAATTGAAATTGATTGCCGGTGGCCGCCGCGGATCGGCCGCGGTGATGTGAATATGCCCTTTGCTCTCCGGACGCATCGGGTGGGCATAGAGGGTGACACCCGACTGCCTCGATATCCTCGGGCCTCGCGGGCTGGGTTCGGTCAGCATCGGGATCCAGCCCAACATCAGGTCCGGCGCCTCCAGGCCCTCGCGCGAGCACACGAACGCGCGCAGCGGGGCGCCCGTCATCGCCAGCAGGCCCTGCCGCGACACCGCGTAACGCATCGCCTGATGCGCCATGCCCAGGCCACGCAAGCGATCGTTGAAGGCGATCCCCGTTTTGCCGATCAGCCAGCGGGTGCGCGGCACATAACGGTCGCGCAGGTTTTCACCGACGCCGGGCAGCGCATGGCGCACCTCGATGCCGAGGTTGCGCAGGCGTTCGGGCTGGCCGATGCCGGATAATTCCAGCAATTGCGGCGAGTTGATCGCGCCGGCATAGCTTTCCATGCGCTTGAAGAAAGGCAGGACCTCGGCGTAGCTCCAGCCCCGATTGCCCATCTGCGCCCAGGTATCGAAGTCCTGGGCCTGGCCGCGCACAAACACCATCCCGTTGATCGAGCTGGAGCCACCGAGCAGCTTGCCGCGCGGCACTGGGAGTCTGCGGCCATTGGTGCTTGCCTCGGGCTCCGAGGAATAGAGCCAGTTGGCCGCGGGATTGGCGATCAGCCGAGCCATTCCGATCGGAATAAACGACCAGGGATGGCTCGCCCGACCCGCTTCGAGCAGGAGGACCTTGTTGCGCGGGTTCGTCGACAGCCGGTTCGCAACGGCCGCACCGGCTGACCCGGCGCCGACGACAATGTAATCGTAGGTTTGCATGTCTGGTGCTCCCGCGCTAACCGGCAGTCTGAGCTTGCAAGACCAGGCCCGAGGGCGATGATCCCCTTTAAGAGCGATTGGCCCTGGCGCGCCCGCCGCCTCGATGCCCCTGGTCAAGCACTATCCCGGGGTTCGAGGGATGATCAAGTCCGCCGCTGCCCGCGCCTCCACGAACGAATGCTGCTTCTTTGTTCCGCGCAGCACCCGATCAGCCGCAGGTCAGGCTGGTTCGACCAGAAAAGCTTGGGTGACGCCATGCCGTTCCGGCGAACGGTAACGCACCTGTACCGCCCCGCCTAGCAGCACACGGCTATACGCGAGCCCACCCCCTACCTGGCCTTTTTCAGCCCGTCTGCTGAGCGACGCGCTCCTGCCCAACTAGGCAACGACTAAATCGGCGCGGAATAAATCGCCAGTCCGACGTGTCGCAAGTAGGCGTAGCGGTGCTGCGCTACGATCGCCCGGAGGGGCAAGGAGAGAGCCAATGGCGAGAGAGCGGGCCCCACGAGCGCGAAAATGGCTGCAGTGGGCGAGCGCCCTGTTGCTGATCGTGGCGGGCTGCGCCCAGCCACCGGGGTCGGCCCAAATCGCGGCCTCAGCACCGCCGCTCCCGGCAGGCCAAGCCCGGGTGTGGTTCTACCGCCCCTTGGAGCCATCCGAGAGCCTCAACCTGGCCCTGATCGACATGAACGACCGCTATGTCGGGGGTGTGGCGAACGGCAGCGCGTTCTATCGCGACGTTCCGCCCGGGCATTATCACGTCTCGCCGGTGAGCTACAACCGAGACTTCAATCAGGACAGGGATATCGACCTTGCTCCTGGCCAGCAGCTCTACGTCAAGATCGTCTCGTCGCAGAGTTGGGACGGCGCCTGCAAGAATTGTGTGCGCGACACGTTCTACGCCTGGCTGATCCCACCGGAGGCCGCGCGGGTCGAAATGGCCCGCGCCCGGAGCAGCATCTGACGGTCCGAAGTCCGCTCTGCAATCTCCGGTTGCCCGCCTTACGAATGGACGGCCCAACCCCACGCGGCTTGTTGACCGAGAAATGAGACTGCGCTACATGCGGTGTGGTCACCACGCCGGCCACACCGCCCGTGTGCCCGCGTCCGCGATTGACCAGAACGTAGCTATAATGCTGGGCTGATGCGACTAGCGGCGCAAGCCCGAACTCTGCGGAATGCCCCAACGTTGCAGGCCGAGCGGCTCGCAATACCGTTCGCCTCGAGCGCATCAACGGCGGCAACGGCGGCATCATATGTGTCGTAGAGAGCAGTAACTGTCTCAGGCATCTCACATTCCCTGTAAATCTGATGGGTTAAGCATGCTGGTTACTTCGGGACGACGTTCCCTTGATAGTCGAGTGCGACGGGAGCGGTCGCACTTCCGTTGTTCGCTTTGCCTCTCCAGATCCCATCTTTATCCTTGGCCAAGTTTCATCTGGCCAAACACCAGGGCGGTCCGGGCGAGTACGCCGGATGGGCCGAGCTCGAGCAATAGCTCGTGCCCTTCACGAGAGCGCTCACCGACACCGGCGAATACCGATATCCCGGAATGACGCTCAACGGTGGTCCGGATCAGCTCCATAATCAACACCGTCTTGCCGACACCCGCGCCACCGAACATCGCGGTCTTGCCCCCCACTACCAGCGGTGCCAGCAGGTCAATGACCTTGATGCCGGTGTGGAAGATTTCGCGTGCGCCGCTCTGGCGTGCGAGGGCCGGCGCCGGCGGCTTGGATCGGCCGGCGACTGATCCCGGAGGGAAGCGCCGCGGCGCGGTCGACCGGCTCGCCGGTGACGTTGAGTACCCGCCCGAGTACGGCATCGCCAACCGGTGCACGGATCGGCGTGCCGAGAGATGATGAGTTCTTGCTCGCCGCCACGGTCCAGAATTTACGGAAGCTGGCCCGGTTCCTGGCCTATCGCCCGCGAATACCAGCCGGCTGCCCCGCCTGACCGGCGCTGCTGGCGCTCTCGATGTCGGTCTTTGTGCTGTCCGGAATCGGCATCGGGCTGGCCATCTCAACGCTGGCTCGGAACCAGCAGCAGGCGATTCTCGGCGTTTTCACGTACCTGGCGCCGGCGATCATCCTTTCCGGCTTCGCCACACCAATCGAGAATATGCCGAACTGGTGTCAATGGCTGACGGTGATCAATCCGATCCGCTACATGCTGGTTTTCAGCCGTGGCATCTTCCTCAAGGACCTGCCGACGATGCTCGTGCTCAACCAGTTATGGCCGATGCTGTTGATCGGCGCCGCAACAATGGCGGCCGCGACCTGGTTATTCCGACGACGAGTGGCGTAAGAATCGATGTGACGGCTTGGCAGGATTCATCAAACCAAGATTGCGCACTTCCTACACATATCCGTTGCATGGACTGGCCCTCACCGCCCAGAGGTGACTATCTTCAACAATTAACTCTCGCCGTATTCCTGATCTTTGATTGATTTCAAACAGTCAAAGCTCCGTCAGATCGCCAGTCCCCGCTGTCTCGTGAAGCTCCAGTCCACGCCGCCGCCCGGCATTATGAGACCGCCGACCTGCCTGCCGAGCTGCTGCTCGAGCGCCGGCCGCCACGGCACGAGGTGGAAGCCGAGACCGTCGTCGATCATCGCGAAGCGGCCGGAAGCGAGCGTGATGCGCTGCCGGTAGACCCCGGACACATATTCGCCCTCGTCTGACGGGTGGTGCGTCAGTCCCGTCTGCTCTGCGAGCTTGGAAGCTGTCTCGTCCAGTTCGCGGCGCTTGAGAGTTTCGAGGAGGTCGGGCGCGAACGCGGTCCGCTGTCCTTCGCGGCGGGCTAGGCCTTCCTCGACGAGATGACGACGCGACGGTCTAGCGCTTCGCGGACTTCGGCGCCGAAACCAACGGCACTGACGGCAGGCAGGCTCGCCAGCAGCTGCCGGTCGAGCCAGGTGGCGCCGTTTGCCGCGACTTGCGCCTGGATTGTCAGATCGGATCGGGTCGCAAGCGAGAGGCGCGACCGACCACCCTCGTCCTTGTAGGCACGCGTTTCGACGATCGCACCCGGTTTGGTATCCCCGGTCATCTCGAGGTCGGAGAAGCGGACATGGTGGTTGCGGCCGTCGATACCCTCGACGATTGCATAGGCCGAGCCCTGCAGCTCGTCGTGAAGGCCGCGTTCGACGAGACGACCCAGCACAGGAACCGCGGGGGTTTCCCCATGCAGCGCAAATCCCGTGACGTCGGCCTCGCGGCCGGCGCCGCTCATCGCGCGGTGCATCGTCTTGATGATGTCGCCGCGGATGCCAAGATCGCGCAACGTCTCCTCGATGCCCGGCTTCAGGGTCCAGCAACCCGGAGCCACCTGCTCTGCCAATCCGAAGCGTTCAAGCCTCGCGGCGCGGCCGAGCAGCAGCCGGCGCAGCTCAGGATCCTCGCCCGTTCCATTGGGCCGCAGATCGACGATGCCAGCGGCCTCGTCGGCCAGATCGCGGAGCGCCCGGTCGAGGCTAGTCCAGCGCTCCGCCTCGACCTCGCGTTCGAAGGCCGAGCGGATCTCGATCTCGCTCCGCGGACCGAGTTCCAATGTGACACGCTCGGCGGCGCGATCGCGGAAGCCGCGGCTGATATAGGCGCGGCTGATGACGAGGTCCTTGCCGTCATCGGCGCGGCCTCGAATCAGGAGGTGAACGTGCGGGTTGTCGGTATTCCAGTGGTCGATCGCGATCCAATCGAGCTTGGTGTGGAGATCGCGTTCGACGTCCTGCATCAGCTCCCTCGTGAAGGCCCGAAGGTCGGCGAGTTCGACTGCGTCCTCCGGCGAGATGATGAACCGAAAATGATGGCGGTCGTTCTCGCAGCGCTCTGCAAAGGCAGTTTCGTCGGCGGTGTCCGACGAAGCGTCGAATATCCGGGCATCGACGCCATCGCGGCCGACCCCGTCGCGTTGCAGGTAGGCGACGTGCTTCGACAGCGGTGCGGAACGGAACAGCCGGCCGTGATGGCGAACGACCCGCGCCTTCATCACGACCCGGCGCGCGCTCGAATGCGGCGATAGAGACAGCGCGGCCCGTCGGCCGCGGCCGAAGCGCGAGCGGGCGGCCCCGACGCTGCGCCCGCCGAAGCTCTTGCCGATATGGCCGGCCCTCTTCGCGGCGCGCATGACCTCGGCGACAAAGGTCTTCGGCCGTCTCGCACCCCGGTTGCCATGCGCGATGCGACCGGGCCGAACTCGCAGCGCGTCGTCTCGCGCTTTCATCGCGGCAAATCAGATGTTGAGGGGCAACGGCTGGCGCGCCGTGCGTTGAAATGGTTGCTGTTTCAGTGAAGAGCGCCAGCAGCCCCGGATTGGCACGTGTCGTAAAACCGAAGCCCGACCAACCACTTGGGGCCGCCGAACGGCGGTCCTTTTCCCTTGCCGTCCCGTGGTTGGGGCCCCCGCCCCCTGCCGCAACCCGCCGATCCTCCCCCAGGCCACGCCAGCACGCGAACGCATGGGCACATGCTCATCGGGTGCCGGCCTGCTGAAAAATGGCAGCGAACAGGCCGCTCGACTGCGGTACAAGACCGCTCAAATCGGCCAATCGGACGACAATTGGCGCGTGCCGGCCGTGCAGCTCCGACGTCGATCGAGACGGGGTCAACGCGCTGTCGAAGTGCCCCACGATGAGCGGCGCGAGCCACGACCGCGTGGCAACCGCAAGTCCAATGCCACCCGCGACCGCGTGATCGGTCATAAGCGACGCGAGTCGATCAACATAGGCGAGCGTCTCGTTCGGCAGCGGCCGACCCGTGGCGAGATACGCGTCGTAACGGGTCGGCCCCGCGTCATAGGCGGCAAGAAATCCGGGAGCACCGTAGCGATCGTGCAACTCGCGCAGATACGCAGCACCGGCCAAAATGTTGTCGTGCGCATCGAACGGATCGGCGCCGAGGTCGTAGCGGAGCCGCAGACTAGTCCAGGTTTCGGGCATGATCTGCATCAAACCCATTGCTCCTTTCGGTGAGATCGCATGCAGATCACCGCTGCTCTCAACGCCGATCACGGCCTGCAACCACGACGCCGGGATGTCGAACCGCTGCGACGCTTCGGCAATTGATGCTGCAACGGAATGGACGGGCTTAACCGCATCTGGCTCATTGGCCACCGCTGGTCCGGCATCAGCGAAGCGCGTGGCGAGCGTCAGGAGAAGAACGACCGCAATGATTGCAGTGGCGCCGCATTGAAGTCGGCGTATGGCCGATCGACGAAAGACTGGTGGACAAGAAAGGGCCGGGAAAGAGGAAGGCTGCGCATGCAGTGAAGACAGCGCCATTGCAGTGCGTTTGTGGAGCGGCAGCATGGTTAATGTTGAGGGATCCACAGGGGGACGGCTCTGCCGAGGACGGCGCTCGTCGCGAGCGGACCGAAATAGCGGCCGTCGAGTGAGTGCTCAGACTGCACGTTCATAAGAAAGATGCGGCCGGCCGCCAGTACCTGGCAGCCCTGCCAGCGCGGCAGTTCTCGTCCGAGCCAATCGCTGGCCAACACTCGCCCAACGTTGGCGCCATCGACAGTGATCGTGTCGCCGGTGCGGCAGACGGTCTGGCCGGCGAGCGCCAGAATATGCTTCAAGAGCGGCACGCCCTCGGGCAGGTAGCCGCGATCTGCGAGATAGCTCGCGAGCGGCTCCGGCGGCAACGCGACGACGATCTCGCCGAGATGGAGGGTGACCGCCGGTCGGATGCTATAGAGCCCGATCGGCACGCTGGCGCTGGCGTTCCAGATCAGCCTCGGGGGCGGATGAAACAGCGCCGAGAGTCCTGTGGCCAGGACCGTGAAATAGGTCGCCATGACGGCCCCGAAGCGAGTCATGGCATAAGGCTCCGCCGCCGCAGCCACGCGCGGTGGCGCTCTTGCGTGTAGGCGCGCGGCAGGTCCCCGGCCGTGAGGCGGTTATGGACGTGCCGCCAATGGTCAGGGCAAACCTCGGCGGGATCGAAGCCGGCCTGCTCGACGGCGTCGATCGTCTGCAATGCGCGTTGCACCCTCGGCCAGCCGGCAAAGCGCAACAGGATCTCGCCGCCGGGCTGCACATAACCGATTGTGGAGAAGCGCTCGCCGGGTTTGACGGCGCGCAGGATGTCGATGCGCGAGACGACGGTGCCGAAATCGTTGCCGGCCCAACGGACGTAAGCGAACACGCTGTCTGGCGCGAAGCTGAGAATGCGCCGGCGGCGGTCGAGGATCTGCTCGGCGACTTCGTGGCCGAAGCGGATCCAGTGCTCGATTTGCTTCTCGATCCAGATCAGCTTGACATTGGTCAGGCTATCCGGTGGCGGCTCAGTCATCGGCGGCTTCATAGTTCAGGTGTCGGGCTGGAGAGTTGTCGTCGGGCCGCGATTGCGTTCCGCGAAGCCGTGGACACCGCGCTCAGTGCCGTCCGCTTTCCTTCCCGGTCGTATTCGAGGGCGATTTGCGGAATGACGGGCGTGCTTGCGGCGGTGCAGTGGCGGCTGGAGGGCGGCGCATTCATGTCGCGCCCTCGCCCGATATCCACCGCCGACGGCGGCCTCCAACAACAACGTTAGATTCTATAAAGTTAGATTCTAAGTTACAGCGGTCGGAAGATGCTGATTTGATTGACAAAAATGGCGATTGTGGTTCCTGATAGCACGATAGTCGGGTTCCCGATAGCACGTGCCCTGCGGTTCCCGATAGCACGAGGCCTCCAACAGCTTGTGCACCGCTGCCTGTGGATGATTTGACATTGACGACTAGCAGCTCGCGCCCGCCGGGCTCGCGACGGATGCCGAGCCGATAGCCCGGCAACGGCTGCCGCCGGGCAATCTCGCGAAGCTCGAAGGCGAAGCGCTTTAACGGCGAGAGGCTCGCCGATTTGGCATGGAGGTGGCGGAATTCGAACTGCCAGCCGTCCTGCTGATGGCCGGCGTGCTTGCGCGCGATCCGATAGAGCCAGCGCTCGAGGCCGCCTGTCAGGCCGAAATAGGCGCGGTCAATTGTCAGTACGAGCGCGTCGTCGAGGACGCCTCGATAAAACCAGTCCGGCACGATCAGGTCGAGGCCGTCGGGACACCCGCGCGCGTCGGCGCGTTCGGTCCATTCGTTGATCCATGAGAAGCGGTGGAGCCGCTGCTCGGTCGTGCGGCGTAGCGATGTCGCGACGGTCGTCGATTGCAGGCGGTCGAGCGCCGCCTTCAGGCGGTGATAATCGCGCGCACTCGTGCCGCGGCCGATGAAGGTCAGGATCTCGTACGGCGTTGCCGCCATCAGCCGCGATGTCTTCAGGCCGGCGTCGCGCGCCTCGACGATCTGGCTCGCTGCCCAGATCAGCACGTCGGCGTCCCAGATCGTCGCCATGCCGTGCTCCGGGACTGCCTCGACGCGGATCGCGATCCCGTTCGTGTGAAAGTCGATCGGCGTCACGCGATGCGTCTTGGCGAGGCTGAAGAACGGGTAGGCCATCAGGTCCTGCGCATCCCGCGGCGCGAGGTCGCCTGGGAGCGCGCGGAACAGGTCGAGCTGCTCGCGCTCGGACGACATGCCGCCACGCGTCGGCATGGTGCTGCGGCTTCAGCGGCGCCGCTCGCCGACGGCAGGAATGAGATGCGGATGTCGCTTGGCCGGTAGGACCGTGCCGATGCCCGGGTCCGAGGTCGACGCCTTGAGCCCGAGCTCGACCCAGGCCTGCAGGTCCTCGAGACGGTAGACGACCCGGCCGCCGAGCTTCGAGTAGCGCGGCCCGGTGCCGTAGGTGCGGTGTTTTTCGAGGGTGCGGATCGAGAGGCCGACAAAGCGGGCGGCCTCGGGTGTGCGCAGGTGGCGTGGCGGCAAGCCGGCGGCATTGGCGAGCATCGGAAAAACTCCGTGACCTGTTCGCGCACCGCCGAATGCCGGCGGCCGTCGCGGATCACGGTGTCGGAAAGGGCTGGCGCAGGGGGATGGCGATGTCGCTGACCGGCGAGATCGCCATCCCTTGCAATGAGGAGAACCGGATACGAAGCCGTTCCGCTGTTGGGTGCGTCGGCGTGGTGATCTACGGAGGTGTCGAGGTGATACAGCCTGACCCGACAGGCTGCGGCGGGGAAGCTTCAGATGCGGCCGCGGAGCGGATAGAGCAGCAGGCGGCGATACCCGCCTTGCATCATCGCCACCCCCAACCGTACGATACGCGCGGTACGGTCGCGGAGGTCGTGGGTCTTCCAGCCGCGCCCGGGCACGCGGGCGGCGCCGAAAAGGGCCGCGGCGATCTCGCGATAGCTCGCCTCGGCAAGACGCCCGTCGAGGGCGCGCAGCGCAAGCACCAGGCGGTCGCGCCGCGGCGCCGGCAGTGTCGCCGGATCACGGCCGAGCGGGCGGCCGGCGAGCGCCCGCCAAAACCGCAACGCCGCCGCGGCGCGGACTTCGAACAGCCGGTCGAGCGGCAACAGGACACAGGCGCCGACGCGTGGATTTTCGACGATATGGAGGCGGAACAGGCCCTCTCCACGCTCGATTAGCGTTTCCGGTCCGTCCTCGGCAAGTGGCGGCCCGAGAGGGAGAGAATGAACCCGCAGGTTTGGGTCCGTGAGATCGTCGGGAAGCGGCGCGATAGCGATGACGCTCGGCAGCGCTGCTGCCGTCCAGAAGACCGGGGGCGTGTCCTCGTCAGCGCCGCGCGCCGCGAAATCGCACGCCCCAGCGCCGTGCGAAACCGTCAAGGTCGTCGGCGCTGAGGGTACCCCGTTCGGCGGCACGTTCGAGCCGCTTCCGCTCGCGCTCGAAGACGGCATTGCGGCTCAGAAATTCCCAGGCCAGGCTTGGCGCGTCGGCCGATCGCAGCGCCTCGTAGGCGGCCGGCGAGCGCCAATCGGGCTGCGCCATGGTCGTCCCCCTTTCGACCCGCTGCCGCTTGCCGGCATCGGTCGCCGCAGATTCGCTTGTGATGGGGGAGAGCGGTAGGGACCGGTCCTGCAAGGCGCGTTGCAGATCCGGCAACGACGCGAATTCAGTGAGGGGCGCCGCCGCGCAGCAGATGCTTGAAGCCGCCTTCGGTGATCCAGCGGGCGCGTGCGAGATGCGTTTCCCAAGCGCGCTGCGCGCGAGCCGGCTCGCGGCTAGGATCAATGTGCAGCACCAGCCGCTCGACCTCTCGCCAATCCGCCCCCTCACGTGCGGCGTCGAGCAGCCGCAGGTAGGTGACGACATGCTGCTCGTCGTAGCCGGTCAGGATGGCGTCTGTCGGTGCGGTATCGGCGACGGGCGGATCGAGCGGTGGCGGCTGCATGGCGCGGTCGGTGTGCCTCGCTCCGGTCTCGAGTTGCGTGGTCGTGACCGCATTCAAGCCTGGCGGCGCGATGCCGCCGGCTCCGAACGCGCCGGTGCCTCGTTCAGCAGGATGACGCCGCGGCCGCGATCGGACTCGACGAACAGGATCCCGGCGGCTTCGAGCGCGCGCTGGACATGCTCGCGCGTACTCTCCTGCACCGGCAAGCCGCGCTCGGATTCCAGCCGCTTCAACGCGGTCAGCGCCACGAGGGCCTTCTCGGCGAGCATCTCCTGCTTCCAATTGAGCAAGGCGCGCGCCGCCCGAACCTGTCGGCCGGTGATCATTCATGATCACCTCCGCCAACCGGTCTCGGCGCACCAGGAAAACGACTATGATAGTCGTCCGCGGCTCATACAAGGGATCGCGTCCGAAATTGCTGCGAAATTTGGCACGCGACGGGCCCCGCCCGGCAGTCCGGGCGGGGCCTCGCCGGCAGGTTTGGCCTATTCGCTCGCGGGCTTGCGGCCGCGGGACCAGATCAGGCTGTAGCCTTCGCCGTCCTCGTCTTCGAAGAGGTTGGCGTAGATGGGGGCGTTGAAGCTCGGGTCGTCGAGCTTGAGCGAGAGGTAGTCGCGGCCCTCGCTGGAGCGCTTCGACCAGGCGGCGCCGATCTCGGCGCGGCCGACGAAGACCCGATGGCTGGGAGCATTGTCGTTGCCCCGGCTGGGCTCGGGGACGACGCGCACGCCTTTTGTCTGGACGCTCAGGGTGACGATCTCGCCTTGCAGCTCGTTGCCGACCTTCTTGAAGGAACCGATTGTCGCCATGTCGCTTCTCCCTTGGCTGTGTCGAGCCCGCGACCATCGCGGCCTCGATGGCGATCGGGAGGCCGGAGGTGATCGACGCCGCACCCGCTCGCGGGCCGGAGCGCAGCGGAGGATGGCGGAGGCGAGACCCCCGCCCCGGCGGGGGCCTGCTTTCTTGATGTTGTGGACACCCCCAACCCTCAGCCGCAGGCTGCGGATCATGGTCCCTATCAACAGTCTATCGGGAGGTGTGCGTGACGGGTTTGACGATCGGCATCGACATCGCGAAGCGGGTTTTTCAGGTGCATGCCATCGATAACGCGACCGGCGAGGTGACGAGCAGGAAGCTCGCTCGTCGCGATTTCCTCGCCCATTTTGAGAAGCTTCCACCCAGCCTCATTGGGATGGAGACGTGCGGTTCAGCGCACCATTGGGCGCGAGAGCTGAGCGCCATGGGCCATGAGGTTCGGATGATGAACCCGATGTACGTGAAGCCCTATGTCAAGCGTGGCAAGAACGATGTCGTCGATGCCGAGGCGATCTGCGAAGCGCTGACCAGGCCGACCATGCGGTTCGTGGCCGTGAAGACGGTCGAGCAGCAGTCGGTGCTGGCGGTTCACAGGACCAGGGCGTTGCTGATCCGGCAACGAACCATGCTGGTCAATGCATTGCGCGGCCACCTGGCTGAGTTTGGCATTGTCGCGCCGCTGGGAATCGAGCGTGTTCCCGAGCTCATTGATCGCGTCATGGGACGCGAAGGCGATGGGGTCGGGATAACGCCGCTCGTTCGGTCCGTCGTGGCGCTGTATGCGGAGCAGATCGAGAAGATCAGAGAACAGATCCGGAAGCTCGAGCGCGAGCTGCGCATCTGGCACCGAACGAGTGAAGCCAGCCGCAGGGTGGCGTCGGTTCCCGGCGTCGGGACGGTCACCGCGACCGCCATCGTTGCAGCCATGCCCGACCCGTCAACCTTCGAGTCCGGCCGAGCATTCGCCGCATGGTTGGGCCTGACACCGAGGTTGTCATCGTCAGGTGGGAAGGAACGAAACGGACGGATCACAAAAGCCGGCGATCGGCATCTACGCGTCCTGCTCGTGCTAGGCGCTACATCGGTGCTGCGGCGGGTGCGGTCCGGACAACCGACGCCGCTGTATGGCTGGGTGAAGAAGCTTCTGGATCGTAAGCCGCCCAGGCTCGCGACAGTCGCCTTGGCAAACAAGATGGCGCGGATCGCCTGGGCCGTCATGGCGAGGAAAACGAACTATCAGCCAAAGCTGGCTGCAGCAGTTGCCTGACCCGTGAGGGCAGGCATTTCGGGGAAGGCGTGCACCGATAAGTGATGAAAACCGGTTATGAACCGGGGGTCAGGAAAACCCGTTCGCGTGACAGCACCTCGTGTGCGCTTTCTTGATAGGGACCATGATCCGCGGACTTCATCAGGGCCTCGCAGTGTTCAAACTGCGAAATCAAGGCCGGACACATGTGAGCACTCTACCGGAGTTCATCTTTATCAAATCAAGCCTTGACCGAAGGGTGTCCACACATGCCTCGCGAGGAATGGGCTTTAGCCCAGGGGAAGAAAGTCGAGCCGGCGCCGTTGCGGCTCAGGCGATCGAGGCGCAGCCGCCCTCCGGCCAGATCAAGCCATGAGAGGCCGCGTGGCCGCGGCTCCCAACACACCCTCAGAGGAAGAGTTGGCGGACGTCCGAGTTCCTGCACAAGAGGAGCGATCTGCCCGGCGAAGCAAAAGAAACCCTGGCGCAGAAAAAGTGGTGTTCATGCGTCCCGTTGCCCGCGTCGCCTGCCGCCATCGAAGATCGGGTCCCCGACCCGACAGCCGCCGCGTTGGTGCCGCAAGCGGATCAGCATGCGGGGCCGCCTGCGATCATGCTCGACGGCGCTGTCAGGTCCGATGCTCGACCCGCTTTGTCCGCGAGACCGGCAAGAGGATCAGTCCTCCGAAACCGCAGCCGCCAGCTATGGCTTGACCGAACTCACCGGCGAACGGCGATCGGCGCGGAGCGGGGAAGCGAACAGAGTCATCCGTCCCCACGCCATGCCGCCGACGATTATCGCGCTGATGATCGAGAATGCTTGGCGCCAGCCTTGCGACGGCACGCCGATTTCCGCAAGGCCAAGCGTCGCGTGATAACCGGCGATCGCGGCCGGTACAGCGAACAGCAGCGCGACAGCGGCACGGATGATGATCGATCGCGTCGCGGCGAAGGCGATTTGTCCGGCGATCAACGTGGCAATGCCGGCTGCCGCCCCGACGGCGAGGGCGCCAAGTACCCCGGCACCGCCATGGAATGCGGCGAGTCCCGCTGTGAACCCTGCGAAAAAGGGAAGCGCGTAGATCGCGAGCGTGAAGAGGAGCCAGCAGAAAAAGCCGATGCCGAAGACGCCGAGGATGAGGCCGATGACGATCATGGTGGTGGTCTCCGCGACAAGGGTCGCCGGATCGCGCCTTCCACCACCTCCACGGCGCCGGTGACAGTATAGCCGGATACGGCGGAAGACTGCAGCGTAAAGCGCTTCCGGTCCCCTTGCGTCCCATCGATCGCGCTGGTGATCGAAACGCTACGGATGCGACGGCTGGCACGCAAGCCGCCTCGGCATTCGTGTGCTTAAAGCACTGGGCATCAGGAGGCGGTGTGGCGACGCTACTCGAGCGGACATCCGCCGTCCCGGCGGCGCTGCGCTGCGCCGCAACACGGAACCTCGGCGCCGGTGCCCGGCTGGTTCTCGAGTATGGTGTAGAAGGTCGCCGCGCCGATCAAGTGCCTGGCGGCGGCGCGCGGGGAGGAGGGTATCCAGATGGCAAGCCCCAAGGGGGTGATGCCGGTGAAGGACCAACGACAGGGATGCGGCGAAAACCGGTTATTTGTATCTGTCGGATCAAGGAGGCGCCCATGGCATCTTCGGTCTGTGCGAGACACTGGTGCGCTTCGACAACATCAGTCCTACTCAAACTGAAACGGCGCTCCTGGCTTAAGTCCCTGTAATGACGCCCGATAGTCTGGGTTGCGTCGGGTGACGCGACGATCAGCCTTTCACCCAGGATCGGCCGACGGCGAGCGGTTCGCCAATCTCTGCGACGGCAGCAACCGTGGCGAATCAGATCGTCAGGTCAGGGCGAAACGCCATGTCGCCGTGGATACCATGTGGACACCACTGTTGCCAAATGGAGCACCGCTTTGCAATGGTGCCCTTGTATCTTATTGAAATGCAGCCAGAAATTTGGAGCGGGCGAAGGGATTCGAACCCTCGACCCCAACCTTGGCAAGGTTGTGCTCTACCCCTGAGCTACGCCCGCGCCCCACTGTGCCGGCCGCTGCTGCCGGCTGCGGCCATGATAGCCCGGACGGAGCGGTTTGCAAGGTCGCAGTCCGCCGGCTGCAGCGTTGCTGCCACAGGCTTGCCCCCGGGAGTTTTGTCGGCTGCAGCCTTGCCGGCGCCGCTCGCCGGCGCGATGGTGCGACGATGGATGCCGCGCCCTTGACCCCTGAGGGGTTGTTCCGCCGGCTCGATGCGCTGGGGATCGCGCATCGCACCGCACGCCACCCGCCGGTCTTCACCGTCGCCGAGGCGGCGGCGTTGCGCGGCAGCCTGCCCGGCGGGCATTGCAAGAGCCTGTTTCTCAAGGACAGGAAGGGCGGGTTCTGGCTCGCGGTCATGCTCGAGGAGCGGCGCCCCGACCTGAAGGAGCTGGCGGCCCGTCTCGGCGCCGCGCGGTTTTCGTTCGGCAGTGCCGCGGAGCTTTTTGATTTGCTGGGAGTGCGGCCGGGCAGCGTCACCCCGTTCGCGCTGGCGAACGACCGCGGCCAGCGGGTTGTCCCGGTGCTCGACCGCGACATGCTCAACCGCGATCCGCTCAATTATCATCCGCTGGCGAACGACCGCACCACCGCGATCGCACCCGCCGACCTGCTGCGCTTTGTCGCCGCCTGCGGGCACGAGCCGCGGATTGTCGACCTCGCCGACATCGACCGCTGCGCGCTCGCGTGAGCCGCCGGCGCGACGGCGCCCGCCCGCGGACGGGCTTTGCCGTCCGGGCGCTTGTGTTCGGCCGCGCGCGCGGCCATGTTGAGAAGGAATTCGGAAGAGGAGAGCGATGCCGAGCGAACCTTTGATCGGCGGCGCTGCTGCCGCCCCCGTCAAGGACGTCACCACCACGACCTTTATGGCCGAGGTCGTCGACGGCTCGTTCGAGACCCCGGTCATTGTCGATTTCTGGGCGCCGTGGTGCGGCCCGTGCCGGCAGCTCGGGCCGCTGCTCGAAAAGACCGTCCGCGCCGCCAACGGCGCGGTGCGCATGGTGAAGCTCAACATCGACGAGAACCCGGAGATCGCGCAGCAGATGCGCATCCAGTCGATCCCGGCGGTCTACGCGTTCAAGGACGGCCGCCCGGTCGACGGCTTTGTCGGCGCGGTGCCGGAAAGCCAGGTCAAGCAGTTCGTGCAGCGCGTTACGGGCGGCACGGGCGGCCCGTCGCCGGTCGACGAGGCATTGGCGATGGCGAAGGAGGCGCTGCAGCAAGGCGACCACGCCAGCGCCGGCGCCGTCTTCTCGCAGATCCTGCAGCGCGAGCCGGGGCATGTCGAAGCCCAGGCGGGCCTCGCCCGTGCCTTGATCGCCGGCGGCGAGACCGCAAAGGCGCGCCAATTGCTCGACCGGGTGGCGACGGAGAACGCCGCCAACCCCGAGATCGCGGCGGCGCGCGCGGCGCTCGAGCTTGCCGAGCAGGCGAAGACCGCGATGGCGTCGGCGGGCAAGCTGCGCCGCCGGCTGGCCGACAACCCGGACGACCACGAGGCGCGGCTCGAGCTCGCGACGGCACTCTTCGGCACCGGCGACCGCGAGGCCGCGATCGACGAATTGCTGAGCCTGTACAAGCGCGACCGCGAATGGAACGAGCAGGCGGCGCGCAAGCAGCTCGTCAAGTTTTTCGAAGTCATGGGCGGCTCCGATCCGCTGACGTTGAACGCGCGGCGGCGGTTGTCGGCCCTGATGTTTTCTTAAGGGAGGACCCCGATGAGCGAGCGGCCCGGCGCCACCGCGCTATGCGAGACCCTGCCGATCTTCCCGCTCGCCGGGGTTCTGCTGCTGCCGCGCGGGCAGCTCCCGCTCAACATCTTCGAGCCGCGCTATCTGGCGATGACGCGCGACGCGCTGGCCGGCGACCGGCTGATCGGCATGGTTCAGCCGAGCGACCCGAACCAGCCGGCGGCGGGCAACCCGCCGGTCTACCCGACCGGCTGCGCCGGCCGGATCACCTCGTTCTCGGAGACTGACGACGGCCGCTACCTGATCACCTTGACCGGGCTGTGCCGGTTCCGCATTCATCAGGAGCTGCCGCTCCTGAGCGGCTACCGGCGGGTGGTGCCGCGGTGGGACGAGTTCGCCAGCGACCTGCGAAACCCGCGTCAGCCCGGGTTTGACCGCGAGCGCCTGATGCAGGGCCTGCGCGCCTATTTCGACCGGCATCAGATCAAGGCCGAATGGGACGCGATCGGCTCGGTGCCGGGCGAGCGCCTCGTCACGTCGATCGCTATGGTGTGCCCGTTCGAGCCGAGCGAAAAGCAGGCGCTGCTCGAGGCGCCTGACATCGACGAGCGCGCCAAGCTCTTGACCGCGATCGTCGAGATGGCGGTCATGGACCGGCCGAGCGGGGGCGGTGCGGCCCGGCACTGAGGCTCGGCGACAGTCGACACGGAGGCGCGAATGGAAGGGGCGTCGGAAATCGACCCGAAATTGCTCGAGATCCTGGTCTGCCCGCTGACCAAGGCGCCGTTGCGCTATGACCGGGAGGCCCACGAACTGGTCAGCGAGGAGGCCGGGCTCGCCTATCCGATCCGCGACGGCATCCCGATCATGCTGGTCGACGAGGCGCGCCCGCTGCGCGAGGACGAAAAGGCGACCAAAAGCCTGCCGCCCGCGTGAGTGGCCAACTCGAAATGCCGCGGGTGATTTCAGTGCCTTT
>Ga0210390_10001589_pt1 | contig 21500 bp, 12 predicted proteins | sample IncBWH11OmetaG_FD_161050 | JGI IMG/M metagenome (GOLD analysis project Ga0210390, IMG submission 161050) | Forest soil microbial communities from Barre Woods Harvard Forest LTER site, Petersham, Massachusetts, United States - Inc-BW-H-11-O ... | reverse complement strand
TGAGAAGAATCAGTTAGAGGGGGTGTGGGCAATAAAGAACAAAACCTCCGGCATTGAGCGTACTCTACTAAACATTGATATCTTTACAGCAGATGGCAGCTACGCCGGCAGCCAAGACAAGACGGTCGATACATATGGGAATACGGGCGGCTTGCGGGTGGGCCGATGCGTAGCCACGGGCACCAGAGAGTTCCAGCTGACGCTCTATCGGGTGCTAATGAATAAGGAAGGCGCAGTATACTTCCTGCGGGTGAGAGCTACCATAACGTTGTCCGAGTCGGGTGACGAGTGCACGGCCCACAGCAAGTGGGAGGCTTTGGATCCAAACTGGACGGTCGAGTGGGCCGGCACCGGTGAGACGAAAGCCACAAGACTCGAAACACCAGACCAGGACTGAGACGCGGATGAGTCACCGTGTGCCGAGGATCGACTTCTCCGCCTGGGCGCGAAGTGCTTCGCTGCGAGCATTCAGTTTCCCAACCTTGGCGTATTTGTCTAGCGCAACTAGAGTCCGGAGCCAATCTTTCTGCTCCCCACACATTTCCGCCGCTTCCAGGGTGATTTCGGCAGGATCCAAGCCAGTCGCGTAACTGCAGCTTACCGGAAGCCGGTTCAAGTCGAAATTCCGCAAAAAGGCTGCTCGCTCGGGGTCAGCTTCGACACTTGCCAGTGCAAGATGAATCAATGGAAAGGCAGGATCGAGCTCATAGGCTTCTTCCAACGCAGTTTTCCTCGGCAACGTAACAAGGTCGCGAGCATGCCCGGACGCTCTCCCACGCCAGCGGATCGTCGAATGGATGAAACTGGGGACCGTCCAGTCGGAGGTGGGATTGATCGATCGGGTACGTTGGTCTGCCAAAAGCCACTCAATTCTCTTTGCCAGAAAACTACCTCTCATCCACGGTTGCTTCAGTTCAATTAAAATTTGATCCCGACATTCGGTCACCCGAGGATTTGAAACCGGCTTGAGAACACCGTTCGCGTCGAAATCGAGGTGTCCGATCCACGCAGGAAGAAGTTTAACCACATTTATAAGCTGTTCAGAAATCGGTTCCTCGAGCGGCGCCTCCCACACTCGCGCAGTGTAATCGTTGCTCGCCGTAACCACCCATTTCCCGTCAGGGCCGAATGCTGCGTACCATACGTCGCTATTATGTTGCAGCGGTTCGCCCACCGGTTTGCCAGTTGCCGCTTCCCAGACCCGCGCAGTGTGATCGGCGCTCGCGGTCACCACCCACTTCCCATCAGGGCTAAAGGACGCAGCGTTGACGACGCCGTCATGCCGCAGCGGTTCGCCGACCGCTTCGCCAGTCGCCGCTTCCCAGATCCGCGCTGTATGATCAGCGCTCGCCGTCACCACCCACTTCCCGTCCGGGCTAAACGCCGCACTCTTGATAACGCCGTCATGCCGCAACGCTTGGCCCACCGCTTTGCCGGTCGCCGCTTCCCACAGCCGCGCTGTACCATCGGCACTTGCCGTTACGACCCGCTTGCCGTCCGGGCTAAACGCTGCATCCCAGACATAGCTCTCATGCTGCAGCGGGCGGCCCACAGGGTTGCCAGTTGCCGCTTCCCAAATCCGCGCCGTGCGATCGGCGCTCGCGCTCACTACCCACTTTCCATCCGGACTAAAGGCGGCACTATTGACCGCGCCATCATGTCGGAGGGGGTGGCCCACCGCTTTGCCGGTCGCCGCCTCCCAAACCCGCGCCGTACTATCCCAACTTGCCGTGACTACCCATCTTCCGTCAGAGCTAAAGGTCGCACCTGACACGCCGCCATTATGCCGGAGCGGTTCGCCCACCGGTTTGCCGGTCGCCGCTTCCCACAGCCGTGCGGTACCATCGCCGCTCGTTGTGATCACCAATTTTCCGTCGGCACTAAAGGCCCCGCTATTGACTTGTCCATCATGCCGCAGCGGTTCGGTCACCGCTTTACTTGTCGCAACTTCCCACACCCGCGCAGTGTGATCGGCGCTCGCTGTAACCACCCATCTTCCATCAGGGCTAACGCTTACTCTCGCGACACTGCCATCATGCCGCAGCGGTTCGCTCGCCGCTCTGCCATTCGCCGCTTCCCACACTCGGGCAGTGTGATCATCGCTCGCCGTAACCACCCATAGCCCGTCAGGACTAAAGGCCGCACTCGTTACGCCGCCCTCATTCCGTAGCGGTTGGCCTACGGGCTTGCCAGTCGCCGCCTCCCACACCCGGGCCGTATGATCGTCGCTCACAGTAACCACCAAGATCCCATCAGGACTAAAGGCCGCACTCGCTACGCCGCCCTCATGCCGTAGCGGCTGGCCTATGGGCTCGCCAGTCGCCGTCTCCCACACTCGCGCCGTACCATCGGCACTTGCCGTTACGACCCTCATCCCGTCAGGACTAAAGGCAGCTCTTGTCACATTGCCATCATGCCGCAGCGGCTGGCCCACCGGCTTGCCAGTCGCTGCTTCCCAAACCCGCGCCGTGCGGTCGCCGCTCGCCGTCACCACCCATTTCCCATCGGGACTAAACTCCGCGTGCCATACGTCTTTATCATGTTGTAACGGTTGGCCCACCGGTTTGCCAGTTGCCGTTTCCCATAGCCGCGCGGTACCATCACTGCACGCCGTGACCATCCATTTTCCGTCAGGGCTAAATTCCGCACTGTAGACCACGCCATCATGCTGCAGTGGTTCGCCCACTGCTTTGCCAGTCGCCGCCTCCCAGAGGCGCGTAGTGCCATCCTTGCTCGCGCTGAGTACCCATTTCCCGTCTGGACTGAAGACCGCGCCAGTAACCGCGTCGATGTGACCCTGGAAAATGGTCAAGAGCTTGCCTGTGTCGGCCTCCCAAAGGCGCGCGGTGCTATCTTCACTCGCCGTTACCACCCATTTCCCATCTGGACTAAAGACCGCACTGTTGACTCGGCCATCATGGCTCAGCAGTTGGCCCACCGCCTTGCCGGTCGCCGCTTCCCACACCCTCGCTGTGTGATCTTCGCTCGCGGTGACCACCCATTTGCCGTCTGGGCTGAAGGACGCGGTTAATAAGCTTGCGTTATGGCGGAAGGAGCAAAGCGGTGCCTTTGGGAAGGCACCCTGTTGGGTGATGAGTTGCTCCAAAGTGATGGATGCGACCTGGTTGCCAGGATCATTGCGAACCGCTCTCGCAAGGTACGCGAGCCTGGCCGCTGGATCCCTTTGTTGCGAAGCCGTCACGAAATCGACTTTACTAGCTTCGCGCAAGAGCTCCTTCGATCGGGCCTCATTTCGCTGCGCTCTCGCCGCATTTTGCTCAGCGGTCTGGCGCTGATGTTCAGCCTGGAGCCATTGAAAACCGGCCACCAGTGCTAGAACGCTGATCGCGGCCATCACCGCGTAACGAATCCGTTCTTGAGCCTGTTTGCGCCGTTTTCGCTCATTGACGCTCGCGTAGACGTAACCAGTCTGTTCACGGCTCAGCGATGGCCCAAAGTCCTTGACCAGCTTCTCCCCTTCTGCGAGGGGGAGTCCCGGCCCGAGCAGGTCATCCCTTTGTTTGCCGCGGCTCAGCCAGAGCTTCAAGCTCGACTCCAGGCGGTCCCGCATCCGCAGGAACTCTCGGTTCTTCTTCAGCCAATCCTTGACCCGCTGCCATTCCCGCAGCAGCGCTTCGTGCGCGACGCACACAGTAACCTCTCCCTGCGGGTCGGTGTCCGCGACCAAAAGCCGTTTCTCAATGAATAGATCAACAAAGCCTTTTGCACCGGCCTCCTGATCCTGGTCGGTGCCCTCTGAGGCAACAAAATCACGGTAAGGCACCGTTCGCCGATTGGGCACTTCCTCTTCGTCCTGGCCCAAGGTCACCAGATACCGCATCACCAAAGGAAACGCCTTTTGTTCCTGCGGTCGCAATGTGCTGAATACCGCTTCGGCGTGCTTGGCGAGCGCGCCTTTCAATTCCCCTAATTCGCGATAATCCGACCACCGCAGCAAGTCATCACCGCGGGAGAGCTGCTGGTCGTTGAGCAACGACAAAACGTGCTCGAGCAACGGCAAGGATTCCGGTGTGCCAGAGGCCGTATCGCGCAGCGCTTGATCCAAGCCTTGACCCGTCTCCCGGTCCTGCTCGAAGTGCAGACCGGCCGCTTCGGCCGGTAACCGGATCATGTTCCCGATCTCGGAAGGCGTGGGCGGCCGCAGATCGAATTTTCCGCCCGGCTTGGTGAGGTCAATCAGGTCTGGAAACTCCTGATACGAAGCGTAAAAATCGTTCCGTAACGTCGCCAGGACAAAGACTCGGCCGCTCCGAACCAAACCAGCGAGCGCAGAAATATACTTCTGCCGAAGTTCCGGTGAAAAACCAGTCGTGAACAATTCTTCCAACTGGTCAACCACCAACGCCAAACGGGTTTTCGGTAGCTCGAACCTCTCCCTCTGCTGTCGAGCCACGTCCGCGTCGTCCGATCTTCCCGAGCCGCGGAGTTGGCGCTCTTTTTCCTCCAGAAGATGGCAATGCTGGATTTTCCGCTCCCGCGCTGCGTGATCAAGCGCGTCCCGGACCCGGAGAGCGACGCTGTCGGAGTGTTCCCTTAATTCGCTTCCAAGCTCGCGGATTGCGTTCCCTGATTCCGGGTCCTGCAAGGCCGGCAGCGCATGGGGTTCCAGCAGCGCGGCCGCCAAGGCATCGAAGCAATCACCGCCGCTTCCGCCGGCTCCGGGTCTGGTTACCGACCACCGCCAGAGTCCTACCCCTTCAATCGTTCCCGGTTGCGTTAAGAGCGGAAGCACGCCCGCGCGCACCAGCGAGCTTTTTCCTGAGCCGCTCGCACCCACGACCAGCACAAAAGGCCGTTGTGCTCTGACTTGGCTTTCCAAGGCTTCCAACACTTCCCCAATCGCTCTTGTTCTACCGTGGAAGATGGGCGCGTGTTCGAAATCGAAGACATTCAGCCCGCGGAACGGGCTGGATTTCCACCGGCGCAGTTTCCTATTCAAGAGTTTTTGGCCGGTCTCCTGGTCTACCAGAGTCCCCAGAAAATCGCGGAAATGTTCCCGAAAGAGCTCTTCAAATTCCTGCAGGTTGCAATAGTTGTTGAACGTCCCGACGAAGTTCCCCTCGCAGTTCCTCTCCCAATGCGCAAAGAACTCCTGGACGGAGTCCCATTGCCGGCCAAAGGCTTCGCGCGCCTCTTTCGGTTCCAACGGCGGCGTCGGCTTCGAACAGTTGCGGTAAACGCGCAGCCCGGGCACACCCCGGTTCTTGCCTGCGTGGTCCAATGCCCAGCCAATTTCGTATTCCGTTCCCGAGCCCGGCGCGCTCCCGTCTGGCATCTTCAAGGCCGAGGACAACAGAGTCCCAAGACGGGACCAAAGGATACAGATCACTAGATCAAATTCCGCCGTGTCCGGGATCGCTCCCTGATAAACCGCGTCCAATTGCAACCTCTGATATTCCAAAAAATAGGGGCACAGGATCAACCGATTGTGACTATCTGGTTCAGTTTTTGGCGCACCATCTTCCGGGCCACCATCTTCTTCCGCCAGGCGTTGGAAGATCGAATAGGAGGAACTCACCCGCAGGTTGAACTCCCCTCCAATCGAGCACATCACTCGATCCGCCACATGGCGCTCCTTTTGGACGTCACCGGTCGAGGAGACGAAAACGCGGATCGTCTTCATCATGGGACGTCCGGCGTCGATAGCATCCCTTACCGTCGGCATCACCTTCAAGAGTTCGGCTGGGTTCTGGAAACGGCGCACCGGGTCCTTCGCCAGGAGTACCTCAAGTAGAACGACGAGCGGCTGCGGGATACCGTTGAGTTGTTCCACCGGCAAGGGCGCGTGCTGATGCTGATGCATCACCTCCACAGAGGAGCCCCGAAATGGCGCCTGCCCTATTAGCATTTCCCAGAGCGTCACGCCAAGCGAGTACAGATCTGAGCGGATGTCCACGCCAACTCCCGCAAATTGTTCGGGACTGGCAAACTCCGGGGTTCCCGCAAAAACTCCCGGCATTGAAATCGCGGCTTCAGAAAGCCGTTCGCTTACCGCCTTTGCCAGCCCAAGGTCGATGAGTTTCGCGGTGACAGCACCTCCGTCCTCCAAGCTCACCATGATGTTGCTTGGTTTGATGTCCCGGTGAACGAGATTTTGCTTGTGCACCGCAACCAAACCGGCAGCGGCCTGCGTCGCTATTTCTAGCGCTAGCTTTACCTCCAGCCGATTGGAGCGTCTGATGAGGCTCTCCAACGTCTCTCCCTCGACAAACTCCATCGCGTAAAAATAGTTCTGACCGGTTCTCCCCAAGTGAAAGACGGAAGCAACATTCGGGTGACGAACGCTCGCCGCTGCGCGGGCTTCGCGCAGAAAGCGTAGTCGCGCCGATTCATCAGCAAGATATCGTTCGCTGATGACTTTCAGTGTCACGGGGTAGTGCAGATCGACGTCAAACGCCTTGTAAGTAATCCCCATGGCACCGCGGCCCAACTCGAGCGGTTGCCCATCTTCGCCCGTCACCAGCTCGTACTGGTCAAATCGTTGCACCGCGTCTTGCCACGTCCGTTTGAGCGTATACTCAGGCGAGGATTCGCCCGACTCCGCTTCGCCAGCCAGACCCATCCGCAGCATACACACCGGACAAAATTTCAGCCCTCCAGAAAACTCACTGCCACAGGTCGAGCAAGTGCGCCTGTTCGCCAGTTTCATGGGCCTAAACGTCCTTCGGACGCAACCAGTGCTTCACAGAGCCAATGGATTTCATCATCGATCTCCTCGGGATTCGACACCGTCCGAGCGACCTCCTCGCGTAAAAGCACCGTGAACTGCTTTCGCATCCGGTGGATGAGAGTCTTGACCGCGCCGATACTGACCTGAAGCTGGTCGGCTACTTGCTCGTACGACGGTACCACTTGAATGTTGCCGGGAACCAAAAAAGGTTCCAGCGCCTTTAGCGTAGCCGTTTTTCCTTCAGCGGAGTATTCATTCACAAGGCGGGACATGGTTTCGCCCAGCAAGCTTGTCGCCCACCGCGCATCGAAGATTGTTTCTGCCGTTAAAAAATCGGATGGCTCAAACCGATAAAGGTCCTCTGCGTTCTGTGTATCCAAAGGAACAAACTCTATATTTCCTCCTCTTTTCAAGCAGCTGACACGGTCGGCCTCCTTTGAAAGGTAGTTCTTGATTGATCCGAGCAAAAAGGATCGGAATTTGCCCTTGCCCGGATCGACCTTCGAAAATGCTTTGTGGTCGAGCAGGTGCAGAAAGAAACCCTGGGTCAAGTCTTGCGCGTCGTCCGGATTGTATCCGCGGCGCCGGACAAATGCATACAGCGGAAACCAATACAGCCTGCACAACTCAGCTAGCGCGGCCTTGGAGCCGGGTAACTGACTCTGCGCAGAAAGCAAGACAACACTCCATTGTGTCGTGCGAAATCGGTCAGCGCCCGCCGCAGGCGAACTATGGAGCAGCTTCAATTGTCACCCTTCTGGTTAACTTGACGTATTAAATTTGATTCAGGTAAAACAAAATATTCGAGGCAGCAGCTTTGTCCGTTCCCGGTAAGAAGCGACGCCGGTCAAACAACTGATCAATTTAACGGGCAACTCTGAAACTCGAGCGTTGTAATCCGTTTGTATCTTAATGGAGGCCCTCCATCCGCACCCCAGCATCCAAAGGTAACTAAACCGAAAACAAAGTATTCGGCTCATCCCCAGGAAACAATGAAAATACGCTTAGCAGTTGGCTATGTATGTAGGATTGGCAATCAGCTTTGCTGTGCCAGTTCTCGCCCAACAAAAAGAACCGACGCCCAGCGAGCAGGACCACCAGCTAGTTGGCACGTTTAAAAAAAATTGACGAGGCATACAAAAACAACGATGCCGCCGCCTTGGCTGCGTTCTATGCAGAGGACGCGGTTCTCGTTACGGACACAGGACTGATTTACGGTCGGGATGCCATCGAGAAAATGTATGCAGACCTATTCAAGCAAGTGCACTTCAGCAACCATCTCGGCAAGGTCGATCAGTATTCACCTCGCGTCATAGGCAATCAGAGATGGGATACCGGAGAATCGAGCGCGGCTATTCATGTTCAAGGCCAGAAGGGCGATGCTATACAACTCAAGGGATGCTTTGGCTGTATTAATATTCGTGATGGCGACGATTGGAAAATTCGAATGCTGACCTATAACACGACTTCTGCCCCGACCCCGCCTGCTCAGACGAAATGAAAAGGTCCGACAGGCCTTATCGCTCCAAAACGATGCGATAGCGTGCTTTGCCTGCACGCAAGTGCTCCATCGCTTCGTTGACTTTCGCCATCGGGAACGTCTCAGTGATCGGTGCGATGGAATGCCGTGCACTGAACTCGAGCATCTCATCAATGGCCGTGGGACTTCCGGTTGGCGAACCCGAAACTGACTTTTGGCCCAAGATCAAACTGAAGGCGGGAACCTGCAGCGGATCAAGGACGGCTCCGACATTGTGCAGACGTCCTTTGGGAGCAAGCGTGTCGAGAAATCCGGGCACGTTAAGGCCAGCGTTCACGGTTGAGATGATCAAGTCGAGGCTGCCGGCGATCTTCTTCAGTGCGCCATCCTGCTTGGTATTATGGACGTAATGCGCGCCTAGCTTGTGAGCCTCGGCTTCCTTGCTGTCGCTCGTGGTAAAGGCATGAACCTCGCAGCCCCACTTGTTGGCGAATTGTAACGCCATATGACCAAGTCCACCTATTCCGATGACGCCCACCCGCGCGGTGGACGGTAAATTATGAATGAGTAACGGCGCGAAAACCGTGATACCACCACAAAGCAACGGGCCCGCCTTCGCCATTTCGAGCGCCTCGGGGATCGGGCGCACCCACGTCCATTGGGCCCGCACTCGGTCAGCAAATCCGCCGTGACGACCCGTGATAGTGCCCTGCGCCGTTGGGCAGAGATGATGATCGCCCGACAAACATTGATGGCAGAAAAGGCAACTGTGCGAAAACCATCCAAGACCAACGCGCTGTCCGATTTTAAGTCCTTTTGCTTCCTCCCCGAGTGCGGACACCGTGCCTGTCACTTCATGTCCCGGCACGAAAGGATATTTGGACATCCCCCAATCGTTATCCAGCATGGAAAGATCAGAATGGCAGAGGCCGCAATGGCTGACCTCGATTTCGACTTCCTCGGGTCCGAGCGGACCAGGATCGAAAGAGAAAGGTTCTAACTCTCCTTTGGCGGAGTGAGCGGCATAGGCGTTATAGGTATGCATAGGTTCCTCAGGTCACTTTGATTTGAGTTATCGTAGATTATTTTTGCTGGAGTTCGCTTCCGGCTCCGAGGCTGACTCCACTGGAAGCACCCGCTACCATTTCGCCTGATTTTTGCTGGCTGTTCATACTATTCTTTCTTCAGGCGACTCAAGCTATCGGTTGTTAAACAAGTTGCGTGCCAAGCGTCTGTTATTTATCCCTTATGCTTGGTCGCCAGGCTTTTATGAATAGGGAACCAGTGATCAAATCTCCGTACGAGTTTTCGAACTTACCACTTTCCAATCGACCGAGTTCGAGCTTTCGAACTATCCAGGCGCGCTCGAGATCTCAGCTTCAGCGGCTACAGGGCTCAGCTCAGGGTTTCAACCATAAGCGCTAACATAAACGAAGGTTGATGCAGGAGGCCGGCGCTGGTAGGGCGAAGCTCGGGTAGGGTGAGGCTCCGTCCGAACCGGGGCTTCCCGCGTCGCGCTCGCCTGCGAGGTGATCCCTCTAAATCGAATTGTCTCGAGTCAACTACGCTACGCGTAGCCATTAACTTAAAACAGAAATGCCAGATGCGCCGGATCTTGTTCGGGCGGCGTGAAATGATCAAATAATCCGAGCGAGAACGTGGGGGGTGACATTGTTGGGCGAGGCCAAGCGGGAACCCCGTCAACCTGCCCTACAAGTTAGCGCTTATGTTCGGGTTTCACCCTGGCCCAAAGCAAAGGGGCTTGAGGACTCAACGCTCCCACCATGGCTGCCATTGCGTAAGCAGAGAATATGAAGGGACATGCCCTCACCCGCAGATGAGAATTGAAAAGGAGAACATCGATACGAATTAAATCGAATGCACACCGCCTTAGCCGTTACTCACGTAGCATTTGAAGACCTGGGATCCCTGGGCATCGAACTGACCCACGCAGGATTCAACATCGAATTAATCGACGCCTGCACCACCAACATACAGGCGATCGATGCTCTCGATCCTGACCTCATTGTCATCCTGGGCGGACCGATCGGTGTCTATGAGCAGGACGCCTATCCTTTTATCGAAGCCGAAATCGAATTGTTGCGGTCACGGCTTGCCGCAAAACGCCCGACATTGGGTATTTGTCTCGGCGCGCAGTTGATGGCAGCGGCTTTGGGGGCGCGCGTCTACCCGGGACTGCGTGGCAAAGAACTAGGATGGGCGCCGGTCGACGCAGGTTCCGACAACTGCAGCCCGCCGTGGTTTGGAGCCTTACTCACCCCTGGATTGCACGTCCTGCATTGGCATGGTGACACTTTCGACATACCGGACGGAGCCGTGCGCCTTGCGGGAACAGCCCGTTATCCTAACCAGGCTTTCGCGGTGGGAAACTATGCGTTGGCATTCCAGTTTCATCCCGAAGTGACTGTGCGAGGACTTGAGCGCTGGTATGTTGGCCACGCCAAGGAGCTCGCGGAGGCGGGCGTGGGTGTACCGAAATTGCGTGAAGAGACTCGTACTTTCGGCCCGGATCTGGAAACGACAGCCAGACAGTTCTGGCGGCACTGGCTCGACCACCTATTCAACTCCACCCAAAAGGCGATCGCTCAGTAATCTGCATCAACCAAGCTGGTTGGATGAGACGACACGGAGACTTCGCTCTTCCAACTCTTGTTCGTACCGGACGCAGACGTCCAGCCAAGCGCGCATGGAGCGCAGCTTCAACTGAGGATCGGCCGGGCATTCGTTCAACGCATTACGTACTCGGTACAACATGGCTTGAAGATGAACGTGCGTGTTGTCTGTCTCCGGGGCGGGGATATCCATGCCTTTCTATTATCGGCCAGCATTCTCCACTCTTTAGAGGCAAAAACTGGTGATCGTCCGGCGAAAAAGTGCAGCTGTCGGCGGACGCCTCCACGAACTTGCCCACAAGAATCATCCGTAAACCCATCGCCCAAATGCCATCCTGTCATCGCCGTGAAACCGCAGTGACGAGGCAACGGGAAAATAAAAATCAGTGATCTTCAAACCTTTTTCGCGATTAAGTAAGGCAGCAATACGATCTCGCCAAAGGACGGCAAGGGATCCGTTCGACAGAATATGGATTCCACTCGCGTTTTCCGTAGTGAAGCCCAGTATTCTTGTAAAGTAATACTCTTGTTGAGTAAATCCGATATCGCGGTGGGCACGTCAGTTAACAGGCGAAGCCAACCGATTCCCGGCTTTGCCCGGCAGGCCGGGAGGGGCTTTCCGATCTGGTCAGCGTACAGCATATAGGAGAAATCGACTCCCGCAGCCGAGCCAAGACTGTGAAAACCCCACGATCTTGCATTCACATCGAGGAGCTTATACTCGCCGTCCCTGGGATCGAGCTTGAATTCGACTTCCACCAGACCGTAGTAATCGATTGCCTTCAAAAAGCGTTGCGAGAGCTCTTCTATGATTGGCAGTTCAATGCTTTCTACGTAGGTCGCCGCTCGCCCAAACTATCGGGGATGCTGAGGTGCCCGCCGAGCAACCAGGCTGCCCTGCGCCTGCCCATGACAAAAGAAGGCGCAGTAGGAAACCTGGTGGCTTCCACCCCCGGGAATGATCTGTTGCAACAGAATTTCCTCCGGCGATATATAGCGCGCTGCCTTCCGGTAGATCTGCCGCAATTCGTCCATCGTTTGCGCTCGCCAGGCCTTTGCTCCCGTGGCATAGAAAAAGTTCTCCTTCACTGCAGGCTTGATAGCCAACGGCAAGTGGGAACCGAGCGCCTCGATCTCATCCTCGTTCTGCGGACTAAATGTTTGTGGACAGGGTATGTCCAGTTTTCTCGCTAAGTCGTAAGTGTTCTTCTTGTTCCACGCCCACTTTACCGTCTCCCAGTCTGGGGTCGGCACTCTGAAAAACTCCGAGAGCTCCGCCCGATGACGCGAGAAGGCCACAACTGTTTCATCCCGCGTAGGAAACAGGACCCAGTTCCGGAGATTGAAACGGCGGCCCACCTCAAGCACGGTTTCGACCGTTTTCCGTTCGTCGCGCAAATCTTTGACTTGAAGGAAACGACTTTTGTAACGTGAAAAGTACGATACCGATAGCTGGTCATCCACCACGCACACGGGAATGCCCCGCTGCCCCAGGCTCCGCACTATGCCCAGCCCAGGATGGTCCCCACCGATGACCAAGGCACCGGTCTGTCCTGCAGCCGTCCCAACCCGCCCTCGCGAACCGCCTTCGATGGTCGCTGTGTCCTTCACGATCGGATATTACTTACGCGTTCTGCTTTGTGTCTGGAGATATAGGTAGCCAGCTCTTTGGAGGCAAACTCCGTGCCGGCAACGAAGTATAACAACGGTCCGAAGCTTCGGGCGGCCGCGGCACCGATGAAATGCAGCCCCGGCATACTCGTACTGAATCCGCTCCCAAGATGCGGGTATCCGTTCAACCGGTCCACTCTCGCGACCAGTTCGGGCGCCAAGAAATTGTATCGCGAAATATCAACATCGTACCCAGTCCCCAACAGCACGTGATCCACCCGCCGTTCGGTCCCGTCATCGAGTTGCAATTGGACCTCGTCTTTCAAGGACCTGGCGGACTGCACAAAGCGGCCGGTGCTGATCGTGACCGGGGCAAGTCGCGCCGGAAGCCATTTTGACCCTGCTGAACGGACTGCGCGGACTCTGATTTTGTCTTTGAAAGTCAGCGGAATGAAAGACACTATCTTTGGATAGGCCACCAGACGGCTTATCCCCGCAGGGCCAACGTCGAATTTGGAATACAACGCCGAGGATAATGGTCCGAGGTCGTGTAACCATTTATGCTTTCCAATCCATCGAAGGGCCGGGATCCTGGCAATGACTTCCACCTCCGCACCCGCCTCGTGCAATAGGGCCGCCGACTCTAACGCACTCTGTCCTGCTCCAATGACGGCCACCCGCTTCCCGGTAAACTCCGATATTTTCCGCCCCTCATAGCAATGCGAAACCTGCAAAGCGGGTAACTGCCCGAAGACCGAAGGTTTCCTTTGAAACGATCCAATGCCCGCCGCCACCACCACCCGTCGGCTACGCACAATCGTTCCGTCCTCCAATGCAACCTTAAAACCAGAGCTCTCGCGGTTGATCTGAGAAATGATACGGCGATCAATTTGAGAGCCTAACTGTTGCTGAAACCATTGACCGTAACGGACGAACGTTTCCAGCGAAACGGGCGCGGCGGGTTTCGTGCCGGACGCCGCTTCATAGGCTTCCAAGGTGAACGCCGAGCCTGGATCCGCTATATTGGAAGCCTCCCGCGGCGAACGCAGAAGCATACCCTTCGGCATTTGGTTGGCCCAAAAATTCATCGGCTCCCCGAAAACCCGGACATCGATTTCCTTGGCCTTCAGGTGAACACCGGCTGAGAGCCCGTAGGGTCCCGCGCCAAGCACCACAACGTCGCAGTCGGTGGATGGGGGGCCTTTGACAATCTTGGCTGAACGAACTCCAATTGAATTGCTCATACTTGCTCCTATTGCAGAGACCTATCTCGACTTTCTGAATCGACATACTCTATTGGATGGACGACCGAGGCCGACCCGAGACCGTTCAATGACGCGCCCGCAAGGTTGAACCCGGACTGCTCACCCGCTCGACGTCCGACCTCATACACGATGCTGTCATTTTCCAGTACAGCGAAGGCCAGATGGGCGCGCTCGCTCCCCTCCCCTTCGATCCGCCAACAACCTTCTTCGCCGACGACCTCCATCTGGCTCCGCATCCGCCACCAAGCCGCCACTTCCATCGGCAACGCTATCCAGGTCTCTCCCTTTGAACGAAGCTCCGTCAGGTGGAGGAGCAGCTCGCTGTAGACCTTCCGCGCTTTCTCGCAAATGATGTAATCGGGATGGATGATAAAGCTCATCAGTCCATGCTTTGCCTGGATTTTCGAGATTTGCTCTCTCCATAGACGGGTCGAATAGTCGCCCAGGATACGAAAAAGGGAGTAGTCCTGAATCGTGGTTACCGGGAGTTCCACAACATTGCCGATATAGAAAGGAAGAACCGTACAACAACCGCCTCTCTGTGGATCCAGGTGCGCCACATTCGGGATGGACATATCGTAAGAAAATCCCAGGGCACCAATCCAATCAACATTCCGATAGAGTACAGCTGATCGGAATCCCTTTGCTCCAAACTGCAATTTGTATTGTCTAATTCGCTCCGCACGATGCAGAAACTCCGCGTGATCGCTAAATAGACGCCCGTCGTGATTCAAATCGTGAACATTAATTTCGAAACCACGGTCTCGAATTTCGTCTAGCAAATGACCCGAGACGGTGTACCGCTTTTCAGGAATAATCTGAAACGAGCCCTTGATTGCGAAAGAATCGTTCAGATCCATTAATCTCCTGCAATAATTCAGGCCACTCGATGTCTCGACATCGTGCGTCATGATGGCGCAACTTCGGGCCCCATCTGGCCAGAACCAGATAAACGGCACTCTGCTAATACCCTGCGACTTCATCGCGAGAATCAACAATTGTTCGTGGATCTTTTCGACGGTGGTGTCCACGGGCCACTCCGGAAAAGGAACCTTGTTCCATCCGCGGAAGTACGTTTGTTGGAGACGCTTCCGCACCATCCCCGGTATGAACGGGCGCCCCAAATAATACATTGCTCGAACCAGCGGATTTGTCGCCGGGTCGTGCTTGCTTTCGATCGAGCGAGAATAGTATTTCTCGCACCGCAAATTGTCGACCACCTCTACCGGATCGAATGGAAGCTGAATCGTCTGGGCATTTACTTTGACATCATCAGGGGCAATCTGTCGCGATTCGCCAACAGAGGAGGTTGGGGCAACCGACGAACATTGCCCAAAGCAAATTGTATTGGTGTTAAGGCGAAAAAAACCCGCGACTTGCGACAACCCAGGAGCCACCGAAAAGGAAGCGAACTCCCTTGGGCACCGAAGATATTCGAGGATCAGCTGCTTCCCGTCTCCTCGGTTCATTGAAAATGAAAGTTCGGAGAATCGGTACAATAGCTGCCCGAACCTTCAAAACTCGGATTGCGACGGAGTTCCCCGCTCCTTTGAATTTGCACTGGTTCATATATGGGAGTGAAAGCTTCTAGAACCTATTATTTCTTCTACTCTCTTCGGATGATCCGTCCTAGTGCCTCGATTAATCTGAAAGACCATTGCGGGGGAGCGTGCTTTCTCTGCTCCTCGAACCCGACCGGATCTTCGGTAATTTTGATTAGCCGCTCTTACCAGGGGACCACCGCTGCTACAACAGCGCGGGCATTAACACAGACAAATTGCCATCGCCGAGGTAAGCCCGGGTCGCTCAAACCAGACAACTTGCAGTGCCGAATTAGAAGAAGATAGGCGCCGGATCACGTCGTTGCGCCAATTCTTCGTTCGGTTAAGGTACAAGCACTTTTTATGGGCTCGCCTGAACGTTACCTGATGTGTCCGCCAGAATTCTTTCAGGTCGATTATGTCATCAATCCTTGGATGGAAGGCAACATCGATCGTGCCAATGGGGCTCTGGCTTCCGAACAGTGGGACCGGCTTCATCTCATACTTAAGGACCAAGGAAAAATCGAACTAATCACACCTCTTGCGGGATCGCCTGACATGGTCTTTACGGCTAACGCAGGCCTGGTCTTGGGAGATCGTGCCGTTCTGAGCCGGTTTTTACACCGGGAACGCCAATCCGAAGAGCCTCATTTTCGAACCTGGTTCCAGCAGCACGGATTCCGCGTGCATGAACTACCAAAAGATTTGCCATTCGAAGGCGCGGGTGACGCGCTTTTCGACCGAGAGCAACCCTTGCTCTGGGCAGGGTACGGTTTTCGCACAGAGCTCGATACACACGCGCTGATCGCGGAGTTGCTCGGTGTCGAAGTGGTCAGTCTGCGGCTCATCGATAAGCGATTCTATCATCTCGACACCTGTCTCTGCCCGCTCGAGAGAGGATTCTTGATGTACTATCCAGCGGCTTTCGACACTCGATCTAACGCGCAAATCGAACATCGGGTTCCGCCGGAGAAGCGCCTTATCCTGGACGAAACAGACGCGGTTCATTTTGCCGCCAATGCAGTCAATATCGGTGAGAATCTTGTTCTTCATCGTGCGAGTGACGTTCTCAAATCCCAGCTGGCAGCCGCGGGTTTTCGGGTGTTCGAAGCGCCTCTGACCGAGTTTATCAAATCTGGCGGCGCTGCCCGTTGTCTGACACTGCGCCTCAACGAGCTCCCAAAACCGGGTGCCAGCGCGCACAGCGAGATCGCGAGCCGCGTTCTGAGTTTGGAAGGTCACCTGCTGGATTCCGGTCTGCTGGACCGGGCATTGGAACTGACCGTCCAGAACGGGGGCAGCTTTCAGATTTTGAACTTCCAGCTCGGCAAACAACGTCAGAGCACCTCGAGATCGGAAATCCGCGTTTCGGCACCGGCGATCGATGTCCTCGGAAACCTCGTCGGCCAACTAATCGAACTCGGCAGCATTCCCACAGCACAGGAACACCCGAGCGATGCGTCCCGCGAAGCCGTTACGATGAATGGCGTTGCCCCCGATGACTTTTACGTGACCACCATTTACCCCACGGAAGTACGTTTAGGGGGAAAATGGGTACGAATCACCGGCCAACGCATGGACGGATGCATTGTCATCGACGAGACCGACCCGGCCCATCCGACCGCGACAGTCCGGCTGATGCGCGACCTTCGACGCGGCGATCTGGTGGTGGTAGGAATTGACGGGATACGGAGCGTGCGGAAAAGCGAATCCCGCGAGGAACGGGGAATCGGCGGGGGACCGGCAGCAGAATTCGCCTTCATGGGTGCCGGGGTCAGTAGCGAACGTAAAATCGAACTCGTGGTTCGCGAAATCGCGTGGGAACTGGAACGGATCCGGGAGCGTGGCGGAAAGGTGGCGGTGGTGGCTGGACCGGTGGTCATTCATACCGGCGCTTCGGAACATCTAGCCACCTTGATACGAGCCGGCTACGTGCAGGTCGTTCTGGGTGGAAATGGCATGGCTGTGCACGACATCGAACAGTCCTTGCTGGGCACCTCGCTAGGGGTGGACATGAATCAAGGAACTCCAGTGCATGGCGGCCATCGTCACCATCTTCGCGCCATTAACACGATTCGGCGCTGCGGAAGCATCGCTGCCGCGGTCGAACAGGGGGTCCTTACCAGCGGGATTTTTTACGAATGCGTCCGCGCGGGTGTTCCATTCTGCTTGGCCGCTTCTATCCGGGACGACGGCCCATTGCCCGGTGTTTTCACCGACATGATCGAAGCTCAACGCGAATATGCTCGCCTGATTGCCGGCGCAGAAATGATTTTGATGCTTAGCTCCATGCTTCATAGCATCGGGGTGGGAAACATGACTCCGGCCGGCGTCAAGTTGGTTTGCGTTGATATCAACCCCGCAGTAGTCACCAAGCTGGCGGACCGAGGTTCCATCGAAAGCGTCGGGGTGGTGACAGACGTCGGCCTGTTCCTCAGCCTTCTGGTCCAGCAGGTCGGCAAGGAACGTCCATTGGCAGCCGAGGAATCAAAGCGAGGGTGAGGCTCCGCCTTCCCCCACAATCGTCCTCGTTATCGTTATCGTGCTCGTCCTCGTTTTTCCGTTTTTTTTCGCTGACCCCTACCCGGATCCTTCGAACAAATAAGCCTCGAGGGCTTCAAAGCTCGGTACAATCAAGTCGGCGCCAACCAACTTCAGGGCCTGTGCGGGGAACGAGGTAGTTATCCCGACGACAAAACAACCGGCGGCTTTTCCCGATTTCACACCGTTTACGGCGTCCTCAACCACCATGCACTCGCCCGGCCGAAGGGCCAAATTTGCGGCCGTCCGTTCATACGGTTGGGGATCAGGTTTTCCTCTGTTGATATCTTCTCCGGTGATCACCGTATCGAAATAAGAGGTTAACACGAAAGTTTCGCAGGCCAGCTGTTGCATTGAGCGGGCGGCGGAAGTGGTAAGGCCCAAACGGAAGCCGGCGGCTTTTGCCTTTTGAAGAAATTCAAGGGCACCTTCGATCATCTCCACCCGATGAAAGTTAGATCTGAGGAGCTCCAGCCGTAGCCGGATGATCTCGTCGACGGTCAGCGTCAGGTCGGGAAAAGATTTCTGGATCGCATGGGCGACAGAGAGTTCAGGAAGGCCCTTAAACTGCAGAACCTCATCTTGTCCGAAGCGACGGCCAAAACGTTCGCTCAGCTCAAGTAAGGTGAATTCGTGCAGTGGCTCAGAATCAATGAGAACTCCGTCGAGATCGAAAAGTATCCCCTTCGCCCGGGGAATCCGAGATCGTTTTTCAATGGGCAGGTTGCTAGTGGTGGTGGTCATTTACACAAAAAGTGGAACTGACGCATTGTAGGGCAGGGCAAAAAGTGAGCACGCCGGTTGCCGGTCTCCCGAAACCGAACAAGGCCCAAAGCAGTGCTTTCGTCCAGAACGCATTTATGCCAGAAGTAAGTTCCGCTACACCTTGCCCTTTGGGCCATAACCCGTTCTGAACTTCTCGATCACGCGGGCCATTTCTTCGTCCGATAGAACCACCGGTTTTCCCACCTGAAGGCTCAACGAATATTGTTTGGCAAGCATTTCCATTTCGTTTGCCAGCCACAGCGCCTTACGCAGGCTTGGCCCGCAGGCGATCAAACCGTGGTTGGCCAGCAAGCACGCCAACCGGCCCTCCAGAGCCTTGAGCACCGCTTGGGAAAGTTCGTCCGTGCCGAATGTAGCGTAGGGCGCGCAGCGAACCGTGGATCCGCCCGCAGCCGCAATCATGTAGTGCACGGCCGGAATATCCTGACCCGTAATGGCATGGGCGGTACAATAGGCCGGATGGGCGTGGACGATCGCCTGAACGTCCGGCCGCGCCCTCAAAATGTCTCGGTGAAAACGCCATTCGGAGGATGGGCTATGCGGGCCGTGGGGCCTTCCGTCCATTTCAAGGTAGATGATGTCTTCAGGCGCCATCGTTTCATACGGGAGTCCGGATGGAGTGATTAAAAGACCCTCTTCCCAGCGCGCGCTAACATTGCCCGAAGTGCCTTGATTGATACCCTTACGCTCCATCTCAAAGCACATGGCGATGATTTCCTTACGCAAGCCGTATTCCGCGTCGTTCATGTGACATTCTCTTTCTAACCAGTCTCCTTTCCCTGAACCTTATCCAACCTCGCAGATGATCCTGCATGCCAATCTCGTTCTGACCATCAAAATGTTTGGTCAACTACCAATACTTCCTCCATGTTGATCGCTGAGCGCGGTGATAACACCGGGCAACTGCAGAGATCCTCCCATGGCATTCAAAGCAGATCGATTGGTCGTTGGGCTCGATTCATCGACACAAAGCACCAAAGCCATTCTCTGGGACCGGGCGGGCCGGCAAGTGGCGAAAGGTTCGGCTCCCATATCGTTATCCAACCCGGTCAGGGATCAATTCGTGCAGGATCCGGAAGAATGGTGGCAGTCCTGCTGCATCGCGCTGGAGTCTTGTCTGAAACAGGTTGACGCTTCGCGGATCGACGCGATGGCGATTGTTCACCAGCGCGAAACGGTGGCTTTTCTCGACCCACGCGCAAAATCAATCTACCCGGCGATCGTCTGGCTGGATGAACGGGCTCGGTCCAATGTGACCTCCTTTTCCAAAGCGATCGGCGTGGAAACCATTCATCGCATCACCGGCCGTTACCCTGATCTAACGCCGACGATTTACCGTTTTGATTGGATGCGCCAGCACGAACCGGAGACGTTCGCGCGCACCGCTTGTTTTGCCGATGTGCAGTGCTACCTGGTGCAGCGAATGGCGGGCGGTCCTTTTCGGACCGGTCAGCTGAGTGCCGACGCGCTAGGCACTTACGACCTGGTCGAAAAATGCTGGTCCCCCCTCCTGCTGGCGGCGCTCGGCTTGTCTCCCGGCCGTTTTCCTGACCCGCTTCCTCCCGGCGAACTTCTCGGGGCCGTGACACGCCAGGCGGCGGCAGAGACTGGCCTGATGGAAGGCTTGCCGATATTTGCAGGGGGCGGTGACGGTCATTATGCCGGGTTGGGAACCAACTGCACCCAGCCGAATCGAGCCTATGTCAACCTGGGGACCGCGGTTGTCTCGGGAGTCTGGTCGGCCACCTACCGCTACAGCCGGGCTTGGCGCACCCTGCTGGCCGCGCAAGGCGAGGGTTACATCTACGAAAGCGTGCTGCGTTCAGGGTCGTTTCTCGTCAATTGGTTCGTCGATCAGTTTGTGCCGGAAGGCCGCAACGATCCGACAGTGTTCAGCCGCTTGGACACGGCGGCACAGGAAATCCCGATCGGCTGCGACGGCCTGCTGATCCAGCCCTATTGGTCCGGCGTCATGGATCCCTACTGGGACGTCAGCGCACGCGGGATTACTTTGGGCCAGAGCGGCAGCCACAAGCTGGCTCACTTTTACCGCGCCATCCTCGAGGGCATCACCTTGGATCAGGTGATGCGCACCCGGGCGCTTGAAAAGGCGAGCGGGCAGTCCATCGACCACTACGTGGCCATCGGCGGAGGAGCCGGCAGCCCGTTGTGGAGGCAAATGCTGGCGGACGCTTCCAATAAACCTGTCCTGATCACCGATACGGTCGAAGCCTCCGCGCTGGGCGCCGGCATGACCGCCGCGTTTGGCGCCGGCTGGTTCTCGTCCATCGCGGAAGCCGCTTCTCACATGGCCGGCCATGATACGCAGGTAATCGAGCCGCACGCAGGGGCGTCCGAGCGGTACGAGGACCTACTCAACATTTACGAGAATGTTTATGATGCCTGCGCAGGCATCAACCGGCGGCTGGTTGAGTTCGCAAAAGAAACTAAGCGATGAAACAGGCAGGTGATTTTTCAGGGGTCATCGGGGAGCTGGTCGCAGGGCAATGGCATGACCCGCACACCGGCGCGAAGCAGACCATTCCAGTGGAATCCATTGTCATCGCAGACTCTCTGGAGGGCGCGGAGGCAGATCTCGTTCACCGGGTCCATTCGGGCAAGTCGATCTGCGTAGTCAGTGATCAGTGGACGCGAGCGGCCCTTGGTGGCCGCGTCTTTCGCGCTCTCCAACCCCTCGGCAACGTGAGAGAATTCGTTTGGGAACGGCCGCGCATCACTCCCGACGGCCTGGATGAGCTCATGGCCGGCGCCGGAAATGCGCAGGCAGTCGTCGCCGTCGGGTCGGGCACCATCACCGACAGCGCAAAGTACGCCACGTTCCTGGCTAAACGCGAGTACTCGGTCTTTCCAACCTCGCCGATGAGCGCCTACACAACGCCAACGGCTTCCGTCTCCTTTGGGGGATTTAAAAAATCCATCACCTGCTACTCC
>Ga0210390_10001588_pt1 | contig 21505 bp, 23 predicted proteins | sample IncBWH11OmetaG_FD_161050 | JGI IMG/M metagenome (GOLD analysis project Ga0210390, IMG submission 161050) | Forest soil microbial communities from Barre Woods Harvard Forest LTER site, Petersham, Massachusetts, United States - Inc-BW-H-11-O ... | reverse complement strand
CTTAATTCATTTGCGCTACGTCCATCTCGTCGCGGCCAAGGACATTTGCAGGCCCTGAACCTACACCGTGTTCTCCGCCGCAATCCAGATACGTCTGCCGGTGTGACTAAGCCGGGTAGTGGCTTCGCCATACGAGCCAAGCCGATGCAGGATCGAGGTCACCGACGCAACCGGATCTTTGTGATTCTGAATCACCGCGCCGTCGCGGGCACGAATTGTGTCGACCACCTCGCGCGCAGTCAAGGGCCTTGACGACTGGCTCAACGTGGCGCGACAGGCTTCGGTCAATCCACTCCCACGACTTCCACGCACAGGGGGCTTGATTACGAGCAGCAGTTCTTCAGGCAGTGCCTCGAGTCCGAACATCTCGGCCAGACCCGCGATGGTGCGCCGCAAAATGGCGAGGCGCTTAATAATGGCTGCGCGCTGGATTAGCAGATCCTGCAGTTCGCCACCCGCAAGTTTAATCACCTGCTCAACTTCTATCTTAGGATCGGGACTCGCGGTAAAGGCCAGTTGTGCTCCAGTTTCTGGGACCACCAACATAAGATCCTCCAGCCGATTGTCCACCTGATTCATTTGCAGATATGCGCTGGGCAATCAAGTTTCTTTCTAGCAGAAGGAACACGATAAAGGAACGGATTTGCCACAGTTGACACAATAACGGGGCCTAGAACACAGTACCGTGGGACGAAGCACTGCCGCCTCCGGAAGTAATGCGAGCCGTGCGCAGTCTGAACTGACTAAGAAAGGCGCCTATTTCTGGGGCAGGCTTCGACACTCGGGGCCACAGTCGCGAATCCTGGACGCCCGCGACCCAACTGGTTGTCGCCGGCTTGCCGGTTGTCTCCCCCTATAGTTGCTTTACGGACTAATGGCTCGGTCATTGCCACTGGCGAATGTGAGGTTTGCTTCTAGCGAGCCGGGCCGCGTATAAACAGGTCTGGATGCTATGTGCAGTTGGGACTGGTATTTTCTACCAAGGTCCTGCTTGCGTTTGCCAGCTTGAGTAGCTTGAGCTTTTGAAGTTGTCACGCCCTTGCAAACTCTGCGCTCATTCCGGAATACAGTCGGGCGGGATTCCCGTTTCCACACCGTGATCTTGGTGTGCCTCGTGACAGTGCTCTCCTACGTCGCGGCCAGAGTGGGGGGCGCGCTGGTCATGCGCCCGCAATTGGTCTGGCCGCTCTGGCCGGGGTGCGCACTCCTGGTTGCGGTGTTGCTGCTGGTTCCGCGGAGAATCTGGCCAATACTGATCGCGGCCGGCCTTGCCGGATTTGTTCTCTATGATTTGCAAGCGGGCTTGCCGATTCGTTCGATTGCTCTGCTTATTCTGGCCGATACCATCGAAGTTCTGATCGCCGCCTTGGGAGTGAGCTACGCTTTCGCCGGTGTTCCTCGTCTGAATAGTGTGGAGTCCCTGGCCAAGTATTCAATTTTTGCGGTCATTCTGGCCCCGCTCTCAGCAGCGTTTCTCGGTACGTTCGCCTTGGGCGGAGACTCCTGGCTCCGCTGGAGGACCAGTTTCCTAACGGAGGCGCTGGCCCTCCTGACTCTGACGCCGGCAATCTTGAGTTGGGCGAGCGCGGGCCAGGAATGGAAACAGAAGCCACGGGCTTACTACCTGGAGGCAGCCACGCTGATCGCCGGGCTGGTAGTTGCGGGCGACATCGCTTTCATGACTCCGGGGCGCAGCAGTCTTCCGGTACTTCTCTACGCCCTTTTGCCATTTCTGCTGTGGTCCGCCTTGCGTTTTGGCTTAATGGGAGTCAGCACATCGATGATTATCTTTGCCTTCCAGTCGATTTGGGGTGCAGTCCACGGACGCGGCCCCTTCACCGGGTCAGAACCGCTCAACAACGTGATGTCGCTGCAGCTCTTCTTGTTTTTTGCAGCCACGCCATTCATGGTCCTCGCAGTTCTGACAGAACAGAACAAACGGAGCGAGCACGCCTTGCGGGAAAGCGAACAAAGATTTCGCCTGATGGCGGATACCGCTCCTGCGCTTATCTGGATGTCGGGTACCGACAAACACTGTACTTATTTCAACAAACCCTGGCTTGACTTTACCGGACGATCCATGGAGGAAGAGCTTGGAAACGGCTGGGCGGAGGGAGTGCACCAGGAGGATTTTCAAAGATGCGTGGATGCGTACACCCAGGCCTTTGATCGCCGTACAGAGTTCAGAATGGAGTATCGGCTCCGCCGGCACGACGGACAATATCGATGGGTTCTCGATATCGGAGTGCCGAGGTTTAACCAGCATCGCTCTTTTGTCGGTTACATAGGAATTGGCGTCGATGTCACCGAACGTAAGCGGGCGGAAGAAGTGCTGCGCGAGAGCGAGGAGCGCGAGCGGACAAGGGCCAAGGAACTGGAAGTGATTCTGGATGCGGTGCCGCTGCCGGTTCGCATCTCCCACGACCCTGCGTGCCATCGGATGACCGGCAACCGGGCGGCGCACGAACAAGCGCGTGTGCCGGCAGGCGAAAATTTTTCGTCGAGCGCACCGCCTGGTGAGCGTCCCCGGTACCGACTGATGGAGAATGGGGTGTGGGTCGCGCCCGATACGCTGCCAATGCAGCAAGCCGCAGCCACGGGTAAGCCGGTCTATGGACGGACGCTAACCGTCATATATGAGGATGGAACGGAGCGGGAGACGGTGGAAAGCGCGGTGCCTCTGCTGGATGAGGCAGGCAAGCCGAGAGGCGCGGTAGGAACATCGATCGACCTGACAGAACTGAAGCAGGCGGAAAGGGCGCAGCGCGAAAGTGAGGATAAACTTCGACTTCTTCTCGATTCGACTGCCGAAGCTATTTATGGAATTGATCTCGAACACCGGTGCACTTTCTGCAATCCTGCCTGCCTCCGCGCTTTGGGGTATGAGCGTATCGACGAATTGCTGGGCAAGAACATGCATCATCTGATCCATCACACTCGCCCGGATGGAACTCTGTTCCCGGTGGACGACTGCCGAGTTCATCAGGTCACGCGAACCGGAGAGGGAGTCCACGCGGACGATGAGGTTCTATGGAAGGCTAACGGAACCAGTTTCCCCGCAGAGTCCTGGTCCCATCCCCAGCGGAGAGGGCAAGAGATTGTCGGGGCCGTGGTCGCGTTTATCGACATCACACAGCGCAAACAGGCCGAGGCGGCGCTCGCTAGCGTCAGCCGAAGGTTGATCGAGGCACAGGAACAGGAACGCACCCGGATCGCCAGAGAGCTTCACGATGATATCGGGCAACGCCTCTCGTTGTTATCCATCGAACTGGCAAGACTCCAACAGGACTCTCGCGATTTGTCCGTGGAAATCCGTAGCCGCGTTGGAACATTACAGAAGCAGACCGCTGAGATAGCATCCGATGTCCAATCCTTATCACATGAGTTGCACTCATCGAAGCTCGAATACCTGGGCATCGCCGCGGCTATGCGGGGCTTCTGCGAAGAATTCGGCGCGCAACAGGAAGTGGAGATTGACTTCAAAACGCACGATTTACCACGGCCCTTGCCGCCCGACCTCTCCCTATGCCTCTTCCGGGTTTTGCAAGAAGCGATCCACAATTCGGCAAAGCACAGCGGGGGACGGCACTTCGAAGTGCGCTTGTGGGGAGCGTTGACTGAAGTTCATCTCACAGTCGAGGATTCGGGCGTGGGCTTTGATCTGGAAGCGGCAAGAGTGAGCCGAGGGATTGGCCTGGTCAGCATGGAGGAGCGAGTGAGATTGCTGAACGGAACGCTTTCAATTAAATCGCAACCCAATCGTGGCACCTTGATCCACGCTCGTCTGCCTCTGACATCGGGAAGGGATTCCATGCGCGCGACCGGGTGAGATCACCGCACAGCCAATTACTACAATCGCCTACAATTGGCGGCGCTTTGCTGGCTGTGTCAGGAACAACTTCACATTAGATTTGCCAGTGATTGCTTTCAGCTTTGACCGTGCTCGCCCGCTTGCCAGCAACCCGCCACATGCGTATCATGCAACCGTTATGACAACTCCGAATTTAGTTCAACCAATCGGCCTTCGCCAGAAGGCGCAACTGATGTCGGCGTCCGAAGTGGACCGCACTATTGTTCGCCTGGCCTACCAGATCGTCGAAGAAAACGGAGTGGACGGTTTAGGCCTTATCGGCGTCCGGCGCCGCGGCGTTCCCTTGGCGGAACGGCTGAGCAAGTCGATCGGACATATAGAAAACGTCGGCGTTCCTGTAGGCACGTTGGATATCACGTTCTATCGCGACGACCTTTCCACCGTTGGACCGAAGCCAGTCGTGAATGAATCGGAGATTGGCTTTTCCATTCAAGACAAGAACATCGTTTTGGTGGACGACGTGCTTTTCACCGGCCGCACCATTCGCGCCGCCCTGGACGCTCTTTTCTCGCAAGGCCGTCCCCGCCGCGTGCAACTCTGCGTGCTAATCGACCGCGGACACCGCGAGCTACCGATCGAAGCCGCATTCATTGGCCGCACTGTGCAAACTACGATGAACGAGGTAATCGAAGTCAAGCTGAACGAGATCGACGGCACGGAAAAAGTTCTTCTGATGGAAAAGTAGTTGCGCGGAAACTCGCCTGGGGACAGGCGCTCTCGGCTGGTTTTCCCGACCGAACCCAAACCTATCCTCGAACAAATACCCCTCACCTATCGAAACCCGTGGCGAAAAGCTAAATCCGGGTTTAGAATCAAGCGCTGTTCTCCCGTACTGCGTGGACTGGCGATGACCTCGAGGGAAAAAACTGTTTCGACCCGACAAAACGAAAACCTGCTCCGTGTAGCGCGGAAAGCCATGAAGCGCGCCTACGCTCCCTATTCTCAATTCAGAGTAGGTGCCGCGCTATTGACTGCGAAGGGCAAGGTGTTCACTGGCTGCAATGTCGAAAATGCATCGTATGGCTTATCGAATTGCGCCGAGCGTACCGCGATCTTTGCGGCCATAGCTCACTCAGGTCCCGAACTCAACATTCGTGCCATCGCGGTAGTGAACGACCAGGGCGTGCCATGCTCGCCGTGCGGAGCCTGCCGCCAGGTAATTTACGAGTTCGGCCCCGAGGCAACCGTCTTTTTCCAAAGCTCGAAGGGTTGGAAGCAAAGTCACATTACAGAACTCCTGCCGGAAGGATTCCGCTTAAAGTGACCCCATCGCAGGAAGCCCAAACGATTCGTGCTATCGATGTCATTCGCAAGAAGCGCGACGGCCTAGAGCTATCTTCTGCCGAAATCGAATACCTGGTTCGTGCCTACACCAGCGGCGAGATTCCTGACTACCAGGTTTCCGCCTGGCTCATGGCGGTGATCCTGCGCGGACTCACGCGAGCCGAAACATCCGTGCTGACCGATGCTATGCTGCACTCGGGCGACGTGCTTGATCTCTCCGAGTTTCCTGCGAAAAAAGTAGACAAGCACTCGACTGGCGGAGTAGGAGATAAAACGTCTCTCGTGTTGGCCCCTCTTGCAGCCGCGGGCGGCCTGATCGTTCCCATGATCAGCGGCCGCGGACTCGGCCACACTGGCGGCACGCTCGACAAACTTGAGTCCATCCCCGGCTTCAACGTAAACCTGTCCGTCCCCGAGTTCCGCAGCGTTCTCAAGTCCTGCGGCTGCGCCATGATCGGCCAGACCTCCGAGATCGCTCCCGCCGATCGGAAGCTCTACGCTCTGCGCGACGTCACGGGAACGGTGGAAAGCCCGTATCTCATTTGTGCTTCCATCATGAGCAAAAAGCTCGCCGAGGGAATCGGCGCTCTGGTGCTCGACGTCAAAACCGGCTGCGGAGCGTTCATGAAAAAGCAGGAAGATGCCGAGTTTCTTGCCGGGCTGATGGTCGAGACCGGCGAGCGCATGGGCAAGTCCATTATCGCGCTCATTACGAACATGGATCAGCCGCTCGGATTGTGCGTGGGGAATTCGCTCGAAGTCGTCGAGTCGATCGAGATACTGCGTGGGAATGGACCGGACGATCTTAGAGAGTTGTGTCTGGAGCTCGCGGCTCGCATGTTTCAGTTGGGCGGCGTTGCGGACACGGTGGTGCAGGGGAAAGCGCTGGGTGAGCGATTGATATCGTCGGGCAGGGCATTCGAGACATTCCGCCAGATGGTAACCCTCCAAGGCGGGGACGTGCGCGTGGTCGACGATCCCAGCAGGCTTCCTCGAGCGAAATATTCGCAGGATGTATGCAGCGCGAAGAGTGGGTTCGTTACGTCTATGGATTGTGAAGCCGTTGGCACCGCCTGCGTAGTTCTCGGCGGCGGACGCGAGAAGAAGGAAGATGCGATCGATCCGGCGGTCGGAATTGTTCTACATCGGAAGCTTGGCGACCAAGTCGCAGCCGGCGAGGCGGTCTGTACCGTGCATGCTAATTCCGAAATTCGGGCTGCTCACGCAATCGAGTTGCTGCAGCAAAGCTATCGGATCACCGAAGCGCCTTTAGTGCACAAACAAAAGCTGGTTCATCGCGTGATTCGAGGGTCGGGGGTTTAAATATGGGGCGATTCACCGGAATCCTGGGCCTGCTGACGATGCTGACTCTGGCCTATATTTTCTCCACCAACCGCCGCGCCATCCGCGGCAAGACGGTTGCCTGGGGACTAGGCCTGCAATTCGCCTTCGCGGTTTTCGTTTTAAGGATGGAAATCGGCCGCCGCATCTTTCAATATGCCGGGGACGCCGTAAACAAACTGCTAAGCTACGCCTTCGTCGGCTCCCAGTTCGTCTTCGGAGACTTGGGAAAGCAGGGCTCGCGTCTCGGTTTCTATTTCGCTTTTCAGGTGCTGCCGACAGTAATCTTCATCGCGGCGTTTTTCGCTATCCTATATCACTACGGAGTCATGCAATTCATCATCAAGCTGGCCGCGCGGGTGATGACCCGGTTCATGGGCGCGAGCGGCGCCGAGTCGCTCAACGTAGCCGCCAGCATTTTCATGGGACAAACCGAAGCCCCCCTGACCATCCGCCCTTTCTTGCCCGACTTAACTCGCTCCGAACTCATGACGGTCATGACCAGCGGGATGGCCCATGTTTCCGGCGGAATTATGGCCGCCTACATCGCCTTCGGAATCGAGCCCAAACATCTTCTAAGCGCCGTAATTATGACGGCTCCGGGGACGATCCTGGTTTCCAAGATGCTTGTACCCGAAACTGAGGAACCCAAGACCGCCGGCCGCGTGGTGATGAGCGAAGAGGAAGTGGAAACCGAAAAGAAGGAAAACGTTTTAGGCGCCGTTGCCCGCGGCACCACCGACGGCCTGAACCTTGCGCTGAACATCGCCGCCATGCTGATTTCGTTTCTCGCCCTCATCGCCCTGATGGACGGAATTCTCTACGGCATCCACAACGGTCTGGCGCACTTCGGCTTTCCCTGGTTTCCCGCGAGTCTGGAAATTATTTCTGGCAAGCTCTTCGCGCCTGTCGCCTGGGTAATCGGAATCCCGTGGAAAGACTGCACTCTGGTCGGAAACCTGCTGGGCACGCGAATGATCCTGAATGAACTAGTGGCATTCTCCATGCTGGGACCACAAAAAGCCGTTCTCGACCCGCGCTCCTTCACCATAGCTACCTTCGCTCTTTGCGGCTTCGCCAATCTGAGTTGCATCGGCATTCAAATCGGCGGTATCGGTGCCTTGGCCCCAAATAAAAAAGGGGAGTTGGCCCGTCTCGGCGTGCGCGCCATGCTGGCAGGAACCATGGCGAATCTGATGTCAGCTTCAATCGCGGGCATGCTCATCTAGCATGTAGACGCGAGCGTCCTCGATCGTGCGTCGTTGCACGATATTGGGGACTGTCGTTTCTCCGTGCCTCATGTCTCCGTGGTAAATTTGATGAATCGTCATGAAAGACATTGCCTCATGGGCTCTGAACGTCGCAAGGCAACGCGGTGCCTCTTACGCCGACGCGCGCATTGCTGACGATCGCGGGCGCGCGCTCTCGACCAAGAACGGTAAGGTCGGCGGCGCATCGGACTCCGAGTCGTTCGGTATTGGCATCCGCGTCATTGCCGACGGAGCCTGGGGATTTGCCGCGTCTGACGACTTGAGCCGTGCTGCCGTCGAAGCCACAGCCGCGCAGGCCGTGGATATCGCCAAGGCGTCCTCACGTGTGAAGCTTCGCGACATCGAGCTCGCTCCGGAAAAACCGGTGGCCGCCGAGTGGACCACCCCTTTCCAAATTGATCCTTTTACTACCTCGGTTGAGCAGAACATTGATTTGCTGCTGAAGATTGACTCCGAACTGCGTTCCGTTGCTGGCGTGACCCTGGCCGAAACCAATATGAATTTCCGCCGCGAGGAGCAATGGTTTGTTTCTTCTGAAGGCGCGAGCATTCATCAGACGAAATACACCACGGGAGTGGGCTACGCGGCTTACGCTTTTGCGGGAAATGAAATTCAGAAGCGTTCGTACCCCAATTCCTACGGTGGACAGTGGCAGAACAAAGGATACGAACTGATTGGCGAACTGAAGCTGTTGGAAAACGCACGCCGCGTGGGCGAAGAAGCGGTCGCGCTGCTCAAGGCAGACCAATGTCCGGAGGGCGTGTTCAATATCATTCTGGACGGCTCGCAACTCGGCTTGCAGATCCACGAATCGGTGGGACATCCTATTGAGCTGGACCGCGTGCTGGGCATGGAGGCGAACTTCGCCGGAACCTCGTTTCTTACCCTCGAAAAACTCCGCACCCTGCGTTATGGCAGCGACCTGGTGAACATCGTCGCCGATGCGCGCCAGGAGCACGGGCCCGGACTAGGGACGTTTGCATTCGACGAAGAAGGAGTGCCGGCGCAATGCACGCCCATCATCACCAATGGCTTGTTCACCGGATATCTGAGTTCGCGCGAAACCGCGCACAACATCGGCATGAATCGCTCCGGCGGAACCTTGCGCGCTGAATGCTGGAATCGGCTGCCGATCATCCGCATGACCAACATCAGCATTCTGCCGGGCGAGAAGCCGCTGACCCGCGAGCAGCTCGTTGCGGATACCAGCGACGGTGTTTACATGGAAACAAACAAGTCGTGGTCGATCGATGACAAGCGCTACAACTTCCAGTTCAGCTGCGAGATGGGATGGGAGATCAAGAACGGCAAACGCACCCGCATGTTGAAGAATCCATCGTACTCTGGAATCACAACTGAGTTCTGGAACGCGATGGATGCGATCTGCTCCCGAGACGAATGGTTAGTGTGGGGCACGCCGCACTGCGGTAAAGGCCAGCCCCAGCAGGTGATGGGGACGGGACATGGTGCGGCGCCAGCAAGGTTTCGCAATATCAAAGTGGGAAGCGCGTATAAGGGAACATAACAACAGCAGCGCTTGGCAGTTAGCAGTTGGCATCTAGTTCCGTGTTAATCCAAACGGGTTGACGGCCGGGGTTTCAGGCTAAGTGCTAGGTGCTGAATTCCGAATGCTTACTCACGAAAAAGCCGCCGACGTCTTCGCACGCATCAAGAAGCATTCGACCGCCGACGAGGTCGAAGTCCTCTTCTCTGGCGGAAAAAGTGCGCTCACTCGCTTCGCCAATAACACCATTCATCAGAACGTGGCTGAAGAGAACTGCGTAGTCTCGGTTCGAACCGCGTTCGGCGGGCGCACTGCCCGCGCTGCCACGAACAAGTTCGATGACGAAAGCCTGCGCCGAGTCGTGCAGTCGTCGGAAACATTGGCCAAGGTTCAACATCCTGATCCTGATTTGTTGCCGGTTCCCAAAGCCGGCGACGGCGCCCGCTCTACAATAGCGATTCCAAATCGCCACTTCGCCGAAACTGCGGCAATCACGCCAGCGCAACGTGCGGAAACGGTTCAGAAGATTGTTGCCATCGCGGAAAAACATAAACTGACTACGGCCGGCATTTTTCTTCGTCGGAATCGGTGGAAGCAGTTTTCAACTCTCGCGGACTGGCCGACTGGCATACACAGACTTCGTCAGAAGTCTCAATCACCATGCTAGCGCCCGATTCCTCGGGGTGGCAGAAAGCCAATTCTCCCAACGTCAAGAGCCTCGATCCCGTCGCGTTGGCAGAAATCGCGGCCCGCAAGGCATTTGAATCCGTAAAGCCGCAAGAGATTCCCGCCGGCAAATACACCGTGATTCTCGAACCTGCTGCCGTGCTCGACATTGTCGGTTTTATGTTCTTCGATTTTGGCGGACTGTCCGTCCTGGACCAGCGCTCTTTCTTGAACAATCGCGTCGGAACCAAACTCTTCGGCGAGAACATCAGTATCTGGGACGACGTGGCCCACCCGCTGCAATCGGGCACACCGTTCGATGGCGAAGGAGTGCGCCGCGAGAAAGTCCAACTGGTGGAGAATGGTGTGATCAAGTGCCTGGTGTATGCCCGCGCCACCGCCGAGAAAATGAAGCGCACGGAACACAAAGATAAAGTTGGCCTCATCGAACCCACGGGCCATGGCTTTCCGCTTCCCAATGAAATGGGGGAAGCCCCCATGAACATCGTTTTCGGTGCATCGCCCAAGCCAGCCTCGGTTGAGCAGATGATCGCCTCGACCGAGCGCGGTGTGCTGATCACCCGTCTTTGGTATATTCGCGAAGTCGATCCCTACGAAAAGATTCTCACCGGGATGACGCGCGACGGCACTTTCTACGTTCAGGACGGTAAGGTCCAATACGGAGTTCGCAATTTCCGTTTTAACCAGAGCCTAATTCAAATGCTGTCAAACGTAGAGACGATGAGCACCCCCGTGCGCGCCAGCGGCGAAGAATCCTTCGACATGGTAGTGCCAGCGATGAAGGTGCGGGAGTTTAATTTTACAGAGGTGACGAAATTCTGAAGTGGGCACTTAGCATTCAGCACTCAGCCAGTGCGACGTTCTGGTCCTACCTCGCGAGCCAAAGAGGGCGGCATTCGCTTTACTTCCACCACATGGAGAAGGATATAAAATACTCGCCGATGACGCGCAAGTTCATGACCCACAAGAATTTAACCCTAACAGTTCCATGACTTCGGTAACTTTGCGCCGTTGGTTCCGGGGTGTAATCTTCGCTCGTAATGTCCAACATAGGCCCGTTCGTCAAGAAGGCGAATCCGGATACACTCCCGGACAAAAAAGACGCCTCGCTCCTGGCGCAAGAATCAGCGAATGTAGAAACCGCTGATTCCAAATCCAGCCGTGGACGCTATCCGGACATGCAGAGTGCGACTCGTTTTCCGATCAAGCTGCCACTTTCTGTAAAATCGAAGACGGGCGAGAGTCATACGGAAACCCAGAACATCTCCGCCAATGGAGTTTTGTTCCAGATGGTAGATTCCGAAATGCCGGTCGGCTCCATGGTAGACTTCACCATTTCCCTTCCCGCGGATGTAGTGGGCGCGGAGTCCGACGTACGGGTGGATTGCCGCGGCCGCGTAGTTCGCAGTTTTGAAGACAGTGGGCGCCGTGGAGTTGGGGTTGTGATCGATGAGTATCGTTTTGACCGCGCTGAACGGCGAGGGGACTGATGGCGAGCACTCCGGTTACCGCGAGAATCGTCGAACCGCTGCACGAGGGTGATGGCAATGGCCAGTTCATCCGCGTGATCGTGGCAGATACGCAGGCGATTTTCCGCGCCGGTTTGCGCAAGATATTTGCGCTGGAAGACGATGTTCGCGTGGTTGGCCAAGCCGAGACTCTGCCTCAAACATTGTCGGCCGCCAAGAAGTTCTCCGCCGATGTTCTGCTGTTTGAAGCCGCTATCTCGTCGAATCCAATCGAAGCGGTTTCCGACCTGCTGCGGCAGAACCCTCTGCTTCGGATCGTGGTAGTCACGACCGAGCCAGATCAGGAACTCACGCTTGAGCTGTTTCGCCGGGGCGTGCACGCCATCGTTTCACGCGAGGTTGAGCCGGAGTTGCTGGTCGACTGTTTGCGCAAGGTATCAAAGGGTGAGCCATGGTTGGACGGACGCGCCACCCAGTGGGTGCTGGAAGCCTACCGCACCCAGGGATCGCGAGCAGGATCGCCTCGTCCCAGGGTGCAGTTGACGCCCAAGGAAACGTTGATCGTTTCCTGCGTGACCCAGGGGATGAAGAACAAGGAAATTGCGGTGCGCGTCGGAACCACCGAACAGGTGGTCAAGAATTATCTGCGCAAAGTCTACGACAAACTGGGCGTCGCTGACCGCCTGGAACTGGCGCTCTATTGCCTCAATAGCCGCATTTTGGACAGTTCAGCTGTTTCGGTCAAGGACGGCCCACTCAAGCCGCCCGCCATCGCAGAGCCTTCGCCGCACAATGGCAACGCAGAAGCGATTCTGCCCGTTAGCCCGGATGGTCCAGAAACGATCTCGTAGAATGCAGGCGCGTCCGCGCTCGTGCAGTTTTTCAATCAACGCTAGCCTCCGGCAATGGCCCCAAGGATGACGAAGGGTTCCGCCCCCGACGCGACCGCGTCAGGCAGCGGGCTGTCAGGAGGCTCATGGGTCAGATCTTCCTCGCAGGCGAAGAAGCGCAAGAACGGCCGGCGCTGCTGCGTGACGTGGTCGCGGATTGTCCCGCGCAGCATTGGATAGCGGGCCTCGAGCGCATCGAGAACCGAGCGCTGGGTGACGGGCGCCTCGACTGCGAGTTCGACCTCGCCGGTGACGTGCGCCAGGGTTCGCAGATGTGGCGGGAGTATAACGCGGATCGTCATGGTTGCCGGCTTCCTCCGGGCTCAGGTGCTCTCAGAGATTCCAGCGACCGAACCCTGGAGCGACGGGGCGCTGGAAAAAATGCCAGTCTGAGCAGTTCTCGCGCGACACGCGCTTCCGGCCACTGCGCAACGGTCTTCATGCTCCGCTCCGCCCGGCCTCTAATTCTCCGGATACCAGTTCAGCAACCGCACCTCGATGCCGGTACCCTCCAACGCCTTTTGAAATACGGTCAGATCGGATCCGCGATAGTGATAGGGGATGACGATCTTCGGATGAAACGCTTTGACCGCGTCAGCGGCCTCGTCGGGCGGCATCGTGTAGGGCAGATTCATGCAGACGAACGCCACGTCGATGTTCTTGAGGGCGCGCATCTCGGGAACGCCTTCAGTGTCGCCTGAGAAATAGAAACGCTTGCCTCCGTAAGTGAGGACATAGCCATTGCCGCGTCCCTTATCGTGATAAAGTTTCCCCGGTTCGGGACCGCGCTTCAGGTTATATGCGGGAATCGCTTCGATAGTCCACGCTTGCCAGGTTTTCGTCTCCCCATTGGCCATCGGTTTGGCACTCGTCACGGTTTGGACGACGGCTGGCGGCGCGAGAATCTCCGTTCCAGGCTTGACGATTTCCTTGATCGAACCCGGATCCATATGATCGCCGTGAATGTCGGTAATCAGAATGAGGTCTGCCTTCGGCAGTCCTGAAAGCTTCGCAGGCTTGGCGGGATCCAGGTAAATCGTCTTTCCTCCTGCTTCAATCAGGGTGCTGGCGTGATGCAGCGGCGTGATTTTGACCGGCCCAGCTGAGGTAGGAAAAACTTGCGCCCCCTCGGTTGCGGCATACGCCGGCAGCGGCAGAGCAAAAACAGAGCAGATAAGAATCAGGACTATTTTCATGGTTGCCTCGTGACATTCTAACTAACTTTGACATTGTGACACATAATGTGTCACAATGTCACCATGCCTTCCGTGAATTTGCGTCAACTGCGCGACACTCGCCGCCTGAAAGCTTGGCTCCGCGCGGGCAACACCGTCGAACTCCGGGAGCGTGACCGTGTGATCGCCCGTATTGTTCCCGAGAAATCCGTAGAGAAGCCGGTCAAATGGCCCGATTTCGCCGCCCGCCGCAAGAAAATATTCGGAGACCGGGTGCTGCCCATAGTCGACGATTTGATCAGGGATCGCGGCCGCTATTGACTTACGCGGACACCAGTTTCACCGTATCAGTGTATGTGCAGGATAGTCATTCTGCAGCTGCGCAAGAGTTGATGAATTCGAATCCACGTCTTTGGTTTAGCCCCCTTCATCTAGCCGAGATGTTTCATGCCATCGCCCAGCAGGTCTTTTACCGCAGGATTTCCGCAGCGGCTGCACAGGATATCTATCGCCAGCTAGAAAGTGATCGGATCGCGGGAGTATGGGCGGAAACTCAACTACCGGAAAATGCCTTCGAACTGTGCGCCGAACTCGCCCGCCGCTATGGGCCAAAACTCGGCACAAGGACACTGGACAGCTTACACGTCGCCTGCGCCCTCGAACTCAAAGCCGAACGATTCTGGACTTTCGACGAGCGCCAAGGCAAACTGGCCAAGGCCGCAGGTCTCAAAACCGCGTGAGTCTTCTGAGATTAGAGGTTATTCTTCTTCTTCCTTCACATCCCCTCGCGCCGCCTTTGCCTTCTCAATAATCTTTTCCTGCAGCAGTCCGGGCACGGCGTCGTAGTGATGCATTTCCATGTTGAAGCTGCCGCGGCCCTGGGTCATCGACGTCAGATCGACGCCGTAGGTCAGCATCTCGGACATGGGCACTTCGGCCTTCACCACCGTGTTGCCGCCTTTGTTGTCCATACCCTGGATGCGGCCGCGCCGGCTGTTGAGATCGCCCATGATCGAGCCGGCGAATTCATCCGGAACTGTAATCTCGGCGACCATGACCGGTTCGAGCAGCGTGGGCTTGGCCTGCTCCATGGCCTTCTTGAATGCGATGCGGCCCGCCATTTGGAAGGACATGTCGTTCGAATCTACGTCGTGATAGGACCCGTCGTAGAGGATCACTCTGAAATCCACAACCGGAAATCCCGCCAGATACCCGCGTGCGGCGGCATCCTTGATTCCTTTTTCGATAGCGGGAATATAGTTCTTCGGAATCGCGCCGCCGAAGATGTCGTTCACGAACTCGAACTCTCCACCGCGTGGCAGAGGCTCCATCTTGATTTTGCAATCGCCATATTGGCCGTGTCCGCCGGTCTGTTTCTTGTGGCGGCCCTGCACATCGGCTTTGCCACGGATTGTCTCCCGGTACGGCACTTTCGGCGCTTTGAGAATCACCTCTGTGTGATAGCGCTTCTTCATCTTCGAGACTACGACTTCGATGTGCTGCTGCCCAGTTCCGGCGATGAGGAATTCTTTGGTCTGAGGATCGCGGAAGAAGCGCAGCATGGCGTCTTCCTCCATGAGCTTGTGAATGCCGGGACCCAGCTTGTCTTCATCAGCGCGGCTCTTGGGTTCGATGGCAAACGTGATCGCTGGCTCAGGCAGATGAACTTTCGGATACTGAATCGGCGCATTCTTGTCGCCGAGCGTGTCACCGGTGAGTGTGTCTTTAAGTTTGGAAACCGCTCCAATGTCGCCCGCGTGCAACTCGGTAACAGGCACAGCCGTTTTGCCCTGCATGATGGAAATATGCGCCAGTTTCTCGGCTGAGCCGCGCGGAAAATTCTGCATGGTCGCATCGTTTTTCAGCACGCCGGAAAATACTTTGAAATAAGAAATCCGTCCCGCGAACGCGTCTGAAATGGTTTTGAAAACGTACAGCGAAACTGGCTCCGAGTCGGTCTCATGACGCTTCGGAGGTTCGCCATTTCCAGACGCGACCGCTTCCCCTTGCACCCACTCGTGCTCGGAGGGCGCAGGTGTGTAATCCACGATGAAGTCCATCACCCGATCGGCTCCGACATTGCCCAGTCCCGATCCAAAGATCACGGGAAAGATCTTGTCCTCGCGAATGGCGTTGTGCAGCGCCGGAATCAGATCCTCGACCGGAATGGTTCCCTTCTCGAAAAACTCCTCCATCAACTTGTCATCGCCTTCCGCAATCAACTCGACCAGTTTCTCGTGCGCCTCCTGAGCCTGATCTTTCAGATTGGCGGGAATTTCGGTTTCCTTGCCTTTGCCGTTGCCGCCCAGTTCGTAGGTGTAAGCCTTCATCTGAACCAGATCGACGACCCCGTTGAAATTCTTCTCCTTGCCGATGGGCAATTCCAAGGGAATTACCGCGCGTCCAAATGCGTTGATCAGCGACTCCAGCACGCGCTCGGCGTCTGCACGTTCGCGATCCATGCGGCTGGCCACAATTAACCGAGGCGTCTTGTACTCTTCGCAGTAGTTCCAGACCCGTTGGGTGACGACTTCCACTCCGGCCACGCCATCCACAACGACGACGGCTGCATCAACCACGGGCAGCACCATCTTGGCTTCGTGGACAAACATGTTGAAGCCGGGCGTGTCCACAATGTTGATCTTGGTCTTGCCCCATTCGACGTAGGCTAGGCCCGCGGAAATCGACATCTTGCGCGCGATCTCTTCGTCATCCCAATCGGTGGTCGCAGAGCCATCGTCGACTCGCCCCAACCGCGGGGTTGCGCCCGAGGTATAGAGCATGGCTGACACCAAAGAGGTCTTTCCCGCATGACCGTGCCCGACCACAGCTACGTTGCGGATGTTTGCGCCTTCGTAAACTTTCACGGGTTCGCTCCTTCAATAGGTCGCGTAGGGACAGCCCTACGCAGCGGCCAAGCAAAGCCTGGCTCTGATCGCAACTAGAGATCCTACCTGCGGCGGGCCCCTAAAGAACAAATCAAGAGAACAGTCTATAGGTCAACGTCGAGCAGCCTGCCAAAACCAATGATGCTAACACGCCTCCACGGGGCCTCTCAACCCGGCATCGAAACTGTAATTCGCTGCTTTCATTTTGCTACGGCTCTATACTATTTCGGGTACAACCTCATGGAGGTTCATCGTACAGTTCCCAGGTCCACGGCTGTGGCCGCTGGCGCAACAGATCGGCTCGGGGAGGTTGAGGACTTCGCAGCCCTCTGAAAGTCTTCTAACCGGCGGAGGGCGGGGAGAAGGGTAGGATGACAGAGCTGTTGATCGTTGGTGGAATACTGAGCGTGGGCATGTTGCTCGTGATTCACGGTACTATTTTCAAGACGCGATGGGGCATCAACACGGCTACCGAGATCGAGTGCCCAGGTTGTCATAGAATGCATGGGCAGATTCGCACCCCTAGCCACTTGCGGCAAATGCTATGGGGAGGGTTCACTTGTTCTCACTGCGGCGTTGAGGTCGATAAATGGAACCGGCTCATTTCAAAGTAGGCATCGACGTTAGCTTGTGCCTTCCGGTTCGCGTGTATCATCAAATCGCCATGCTCGGCGGCCGCTCTAACGAACCTCGTACCAATGAACAATGGGTTGCGCAATACGCCGGCAGCCATCAGCACCCGGTGAACCGGATCTGCCACACTTTGGGCATTCCGGCGATTCTGCTTTCGGTCCTATTGTTCCTCGGAGCCATCTTTATTCATCGATTGTGGATTTATGCGCTTGTGCTTTTCGTTGCGGGATGGACGTTCCAGTTCATCGGCCACGCTTTCGAAGGCAAAGAGCCTGAGTTTTTTCACGATTGGCGATTTCTGTTTGTTGGGGTGCGCTGGTGGTGGGCCAAGATCCATGGCAAGGCGTGAGGATTCGGCTGGTACAGTCCTCACCAGCATCGGCCGCGCGGTATCGATGAAATGGCTGGAATATATTGCGCGGCCTCAAGTTATCTCCGAGAGGCGATAGACTTGTGCTCCCTTGACACGTGCAAGGATTTAGCCGACATTGGACAATTTTGTGACGTCTGGTTGGGGCTATAGTTGTAAACTGTCTTGCGGTTATCGGCGAGCGAGAAGAGTTTTCGGCTCCCCCTGAAACCGATTGCTTGTCCGATCGTCTAAGCAGGATTTGAAGCCCATGCATCGACTGACCGCCAGACTCGTGCTGATTCTGCTGCTTGTGAGCGTGTTCGCTCCGGTGGCTCTGGCGATCTCCGCGCCCACACCGCATGCCTGCTGCTTGCGGAAGCCAATGCACGATCGTGCTTCCCACAATTCCGAATTTCAGACTCTTCCCGGATGCTGCCAGCGCGATTGTTGCCGCCCGCTCACCGTTTCTCAATGGGCGCAAGTAAGCCCACAGGCAAACGCCCAGATCGCACCTGCATCGACGATTTTGCAATCTGGCCGCCGACTGATTCATTTCGCCACGACTGTCAACCGCGCGCATTCCGGTCGCGCCCCTCCGCAATTCTCCATCGCCTGATTCCAAACAGCTGCTGAAAATCGGATTGTGCTTTCAGGAGGAACGCTCGTCTGGGGACGGTGGATTCGCAAGTCTGCTCCGATCGAAGTCGGGTCCAAACCAACCCAAACTCCGCACACTCCCAATTACAGCAGCGCTTGTGTCCCACTCAACAGGCTATTGGAGGAACTTATGCGCTTTACTCATATTTCCTACGTTGTCTTGCTGCTCTTCGCCGCTGCTGCTAATGCAACGATATTTAGTTCGGTCCGCGGCGTCGTTCATGATCCTCAGCACCGGCCCATTCAAGGCGCACACGTTAGGCTGAAGGCTCAGACCTCGGACTGGACACAGTCTCAAGACTCTGGGAGTGGGGGCGGATTTGAATTTAGCTCGGTGCCCATCGGGAATTACATGGTCACAGTCTCGTCGGAGGGCTTTCAACAAATGCAACAAGGCGTGATTGTTCAGTCCGACACTAGTCCGGTGTTGCACTTCGAGTTGGATATCGCAGCCGCGAAGGAAACCGTCGCCGTCTCGGGAGTTCCGGTGGAGGCACCGATAGACACGGTGACGCCAACGACGCTAATCAACCGTGAAAGCATCCGTGAGACCCCCGGCGCCGACCGGACCAATGCGTTGCAAATGATCACTGACTACGTGCCGGCTGCCTATGTAACCCACGACATGCTGCACATGCGCGGCGGTCACCAGGTCGACTGGCTCATTGACGGCGTCCCCATACCTAACACAAACATCGCCACCAACCTGGGCCCGCAGATTGACCCGAAAGATATCGACTATCTGGAGGTTCAGCGAGGAAGCTACGAGGCCGATTACGGGGACCGCACTTACGGCATCTTTAACATCGTTCCGCGAACCGGGTTCGAGCGGAACAATGAGGCGGAGCTGGTTCTAAGCCTCGGGAACTGGTACCAGACAAACGATCAAATCAACTTTGGTGGGCACACCCAGCGATTCGCCTACTATGTAAGCTTGAACGGAAACCGGTCAAACTACGAGCTCCAGACGCCGATTGGGCAAGTCTTTCACGATGCGCAGAATGGCTATGGGGGATTCGCGTCGTTCATATACAACCCCAGCACTCAGAACCAACTTCGACTGGTGACGTCGCTGCGGCAGGATTATTACCAAATCCCCTACGACCCGGATCCCAACTCGATCGGAAATCTCCAACTGGTGGCTGCGGGTGCCGCTCCCAGTTACGGTCTCCGCGACGGCGAACACGAAACCGATAGCTACGTAGCATTTTCTTGGATTCACACATTTAATCAAGATCTGCTGCTGACAGTTTCACCTTTCTATCACTACACCAAAGCCAGCTATCAGGCCTCACCCAATGATTATCCAGTCGCCACCAACGTAGATCAGACTTCCAACTATGGCGGTTTGCAGGCCAGCATTAACGCAAACGTTTGGAAAAATGACATTCAGGCCGGCGTATACGGATTCGCTCAGCGCCAGAGCAACTACTTCAATAATCAATTTACGGACGGCACTCAGAATTTTCCGCCGTCATCGGCCTCCATCACCGGAGGACTCGAAGAGATATTCGTCAGCGACAAATTCAAGGTGACACCGTGGCTGACACTAATCGCTGGCTTTCGCCAAGCGCACTTTACGGCTGATATTGTGGAAAATGAAGTGGACCCGCGCGTCGGTATTGCCGTAAAAATTCCACGCATAAATTGGGTTTTCCACGCATTCTATGGGCACTTTTACCAACCACCCCCACTGCTGACGGCCACCGGATCATTGGCCGGTTTTGCAAACAGCCAGGGTTTCTCATTCGCCCCCCTACACGGGGAGCGGGATGAGGAGTATCAGTTTGGTGTTACGATTCCATTCCACGCTTGGGCTCTTGACGCAGATCACTTTCAAACGCGGGCACAGAATTGGCTGGATCATAACAATATTGGAGCATCCAATCTCTTCTGGCCCATCACCTGGGACGCCGCCTTGATTCAAAGTTGGGAACTCACGCTGCGCTCTCCCCGTCTTTGGCGGCACGGACAGTTTCACCTTGCCTATGCGAATCAATTCGCGCAGGCAACCTCACCCATCACCGGAGGCTTAATCTGTCCTCCTGCGACGCCAACATGCTCGCAGTATCCCCCACCGGGATACGGCCCCGTTGACCACGACCAGAGAAACACTTTGAACCTGGGTTTCAATGCGACCCTCCCCTGGCAGGCGTACGCTTCAACGAACGTGTACTATGGCTCGGGATTCCACAACGGGTTTCCCAACGCGCAATATCCCGGAACCTACCTGCCGGGGCACACCACGTTTGACTTATCACTCGGGAAAAGCTTCGCGGAGAAATATAGCGTTTCCGTGACTGCACTGAATGTGGCAAATCGCCGTGTCCTCCTGGACAACAGTGTGACGTTCGGCGGATTTCACTGGAACGAGCCTAGGGAAATCTACGCCGAGTTCCGCTACCGTTTCCACTATTGAAGATTGTGTGGCCGCGCGGGCGGCTCGCCCGCGCCTAACGTCAGGAGAATAACAGTGAGCCATTCATTCGACATGCGGCGCTGGACATGCACCTGGACATACACGACGATTCTAGCCGCGATTGCCTTGGCTTTTAGCGTGTCCGCTTGCGGGCCGTCCCGGAGTGTCAAGCAAACGGATGCCAAGAGAACCAACGTAAATCCCGCGGGAGATGCCCAGCCTGCGACGGGGAAACGCTATCCACTCACCGGACGGGTAGTATCAGTCGACAAGACCACACAATCGATAAATGTCGATGGCGACGAAATTCCCGGCTTCATGGCCGCAATGACCATGCCCTTCCAGGTGAAGGATGCCAGCATTCTCGACAAAGTGACGCCGGGGGATCGGATCAAAGCGGATATCGTAGTCGGCGAACAGGGTGCTTATTTGGAAAATGTTATGGTCGCGCCCAAGACTGCACCGCAGGCTCAAACCAAATGAGTTTTGCGCCGGGTCATGCCTCCAACTCTCACTGCGCTTTTTTCAACGCCTCCAGCAATTCTCCGTTCTTTGGCGTCTGGTCCAGCGGATACACCTTGGCAAAAATGATCCTGCCGCTTTTGTCCACGATGAATACTGCTCGCTCGCTGATCCCCGGGAGTGGCGGGCCTTCTCGCAGAATGCCGTACGCCTGGGTTACCTGCGCATGAGGATAGAAATCCGAGCACATGGGAAAATGCATAGTGCCGATGTCATGCTTCTGCCAGGCGATATGGCTGTAAACCGAGTCTGTGCTTATGTCCAGAACCTGGGCATCGAGCGCGGCGAACTTCTCGCGATCCGAGTCGAACGCCGGCAGCTGCTCCCCTCAAGTCGGAGTCCAGTTCAGGGGATGAAAGCCCACCACCACATGTTTCTTTCCACGAAAATCGCTGAGCTTGATCTTTAGCCGTTGCTCGCCCTCGACCGCTGGCAGCTCAAAATCTGGTGCCAGATCTCCAACCTTCAATGCCATGTACCCGATCCTCCTTCATAGAGCGTCTTAGCATTATGTAGCATTATGTAGCACCGAGGGACCAAGC
>Ga0210390_10001587_pt1:0-17500 | contig 21506 bp, 16 predicted proteins | sample IncBWH11OmetaG_FD_161050 | JGI IMG/M metagenome (GOLD analysis project Ga0210390, IMG submission 161050) | Forest soil microbial communities from Barre Woods Harvard Forest LTER site, Petersham, Massachusetts, United States - Inc-BW-H-11-O ... | reverse complement strand
TGTCCCCGCTAGTTCGAAAGCGCCTGCGTGCGCCGGCCCTTTAGGAAATACGATGGCATTGCCCGCGTCCGTGCCGAAGGAATTGTCGCCGGGTTTGAGCCAGAACAAGCCGGCCAGGGACAGCCAGTTCTGCTTGAGGTCGTCGACGAGCTCTGCTTTCCATTTGTCGAACGACTGGATGTAGGTAGCGTCCGGCGCGGAGGGGGACGGGGGGTTCTCCGGCGGCGCGGCGACGGCGACCAGCGGGGTTAGGATCAGCAACAAAAGTAAGAGATTCAGATTTCGTTTCATATTTATTTCCTGTACGCCTGCACATCAGGCAGCGGTTCCAAGTGCTCTCCCTTGAAAACCTGTTCGAACTCTTTGAGCAACGCTTCGTGCACCAGTCCGTTCGACGCCAGGGTTTCACGACTGTCGAGTTGGAATGGCCCACCCTTGAAATCGGTAACCTTCCCTCCCGCTTCCTGCACGATCAGCACACCTGCGGCTGTGTCCCAGGAATTGAGGTTGAATTCCCAGAATCCGTCGAAACGTCCACAAGCTACGCAGCACAAGTCGAGCGCGGCTGAACCCGCTCGCCGCACGCCGTGGGTATGCAATGTGATCTGATGGTAGAAAAAGATGTTTGGATTCTTATGGCGTTTGTGGCTGGGAAACCCGGTGGCCACCAGACACTCGGCCAGATTCGCGGTCTTCGAGATCTGGATCCGCTGCTGATTCAGGTACGCGCCGCTTCCCTGCTCCGCAGCGAATAATTCGTCTCGCGTCGGATCGTAGACTACGCCGGCGATGCGGTTACCCTGGAATTCCAAGCCCATCGAAACGCAAAATACCGGATAGCCATGGGCGAAGTTAGTGGTTCCGTCGAGGGGATCGACGTACCAGCGGTATTCACTGCCGGTGTCCTTCAGTCCACCTTCTTCGCCGAGGATGTCATGGGTGGGCCACTGTTGGCGGATTCGTTCCCGGATCAGAGCTTCGGACTTGCGATCCGCCACCGTGACCAGGTCAGCTTCGCCTTTGTATTCCACTTTGACGCGTTGACGGAAGTAGTCCATCAGCAGCGCACCGGCTTCGCGTGCGATCTCCGCCATGGCGGGGAGGAAGTCGTGGCTGTTCGAGGAAGATGTCATTCATTCGGACCCAGCGCCTGAAGGCGTCGGCGTCTGGTGTCGCTTATGGCTCGCCTGAAGGCGAGCCGTGATACGAATCACAAGTCTCGCGGATTCGCCGGCGGTCATCTCTTGCCGCCTTCGGCGATGTACATGATCTCGTGCTTAAAGATGAAGAGATTCGGCTTGTTCTCGCGAGTGAGCCGGACCATGTTTTTATCGTAGTATTCGATCCAGCCGTGGACAACTTCGCCATCAGCGAGTTTGATGCTGACCGGTTTCTGCTTTTCGCCCAACGACTTCAAATACGCGGCTTCCTGCGAGGTGTCCTCGGGCGGAGCCGACTTGGCTTTGCGAGGTGCGGTGGGACCTGATTGTCCATTAAATGGCATACCGGCATTTTACACGCTGCAGGGCTTGGCGGACGCTAGTACGCTGGCAACTGGCGAGCATCGCGCGCGCACCCGGACGAGGGGCGTCCGGGTCTACGTGGTTCTGGAACAATTGAGATCAAAACGACATCTTCAGTGAGAACTCGATCACTCGCGGAGAACCCAGCGCAAACACTCCCGAGCCCAGGCCAAGGCGGTTGCTGTTGGGCTGCTGTCCCGGCGTCCCATTCACCGATCCCGGAGTGCCCGTCAGCGCGCCGCTCAGGGGGTTGTTAGGACCGTCGAAGTTGGAGATATTCATGATGTTGAAAAACGAAACTCCCGGCTGGATCTCAACTCGTTCTTTGACTTTGTAGATCCAGTTCAGACTCAGGTCGAAGGCTCGCAGCCAGCCCATGCCCGCTTCGTTTTGCGGCGCCAGCGGGATCTGCTGCTGCACTCCGCCAAGCAACTGCAACTGCGTCAGCGTGAACAAGCCGTTATTGAGAAGCACCTGGCCAGCCGGAGTAGGCTGGTTGGCAAAATTCTGGTTGTAACTCTGGATCTTAGTATTGATATTGCCAGCATTCACGCCGTGTCCGAAGGATCCGACATTGGTGCCGGGCAGAACGTCGCCGCCTCCACCGTTAACCGCGAAGCTGCCGTCGCCGGTGCCGTCGCCAGTAACATCGGTTACAAATATGCCGCCCGCATTCCCGGACGGAGCAAGCGTCAACGTGACTGGAAGCGGACTGTAGAAATGGCCAATCGCTCCCAGGCGGAAGGAATAGGGAAGATCCATGGTGCCGCCGAACGAGATTTGCTGCGTGCGATCCAATCCGTTGGGGCCAAGATAACGTAACGGGCTATTGAAGTCGGTGGCGATGGTGATGAAGTCGTTGTCCGTCGCGGAAGCGGCGTAGTTCGACCACTGATAGGAGGCCTGCAGATCCATGCTCCGAACGTGCTTGAAGGGGTTTTGCACGTTCGACTTCAGCGACAACTGCAGGGCGTTGTACACCGAGCGACCGATGGGGTAGAGCATCTGGTTGGCACCGAGGTTTGGATTGATGCCGGGGAACGCAGCAGTGGGGCACGGCCCTCCGCCGCAGAAGGAGTAGCCAGAGTCGAGGCCGTTGCCGGCGAAGCTTGCGATGTTTGCGCCTGCCGCAATGGCGCAATTGATTGCGCCGGATGAATATCCGCCAGCGCAGCCGAATTGCGACGTAGTGGCCGCGATTGCCGCCTGCGCATTCCCGAGACTGAAGAAGCGCGAATCCCCGACGTGGTTGGTATCAACGGCTAGCAGCGTATGGGTCTCGATGTTGCGAAGATAGTCTGCTGTGATCACCGTCCCTTTGTGAATCTCATGCTGCATGCCGATGTTCATCTGGACGGAGCGCGGGCTCACGTAATTCGGGTTCAACAAGTCTGTACCTGTAGCATCGAAACCGTCGGAAAGCAGGTTGCCGATGAACGAGGGATTGCTCGCCGGTCCGGCGGCGAGGGTTGAGGCCTGGTACTGCGCTTGAAATGCGGCAATGGCGGGGGCTGCTTGTCCGATAGTTTCGCCGCAAAAATTTATTGGCGGCGTGGGCCCGGTGGGCATGGTGAAAGTCGAGTTCGGCTGGCCATTTGAGCAGACTGTGGGGTTGGCCAGGAACAGTCCCGTACGCAGCCGCGCTGGGCGGTCAAATAGTATGTTGTTCCAGATCGAGTTCTCGTAGAACAGTCCGATGCCGCCGCGAATCACGGTTTTGCCGCTGTGGTTTGGATCCCACGCAATTCCAACCTGGGGAGCAAAATTCAAATTCGGCTGATGCACGCGATTTCCCAGCCCCGCACCAAACTGGTTGAGCTCCGGAATTGGACCGAGATCGCTGTCGGTGCGTCCAGTATCGCGAACGTAGCGCAGACCGTAAGTCAGGGTCAGGTTCGGTTTGATCTTCCAGGCATCGCCAAAATAAAACGAGAGCCGATTGTCCGGACCCGAACCGCCGGCCGGAAAGCCAAACGCCGGTATTTCCGAAGAGAATCCGATTCCGTTCCCCAACTGAACCGTGGTGGCGGGATAATTCAGGGGATTGCTGGCTCCGCCCGGAAGCGCGAGGCATGTAGCACCGCAATCGGGAATCCCGGCACCCACTGCCGGCGCGAGCTTCAGGAAGCTGGCGAAGCCTCCTCCGAAGATGTGATTGAGCCCGCCGCCATAGCGAAGAATATGGGAACCAATCGCTTTGCTGCCGTCGTACTTGATCTGATGGTTTGACTGGTAGGTCTGCTGGGGTGCGAGAAAACTTGGCCCGGAGCAGAAGAAGTTGGCGCCTGCGGTGAGGCAATCCGGGTCACTGCCAATCGCTAGTTCAATTCCCGGCAATGGATTGTAAATGCTCGATCCCGCCGTCGCGTCTACAATACCGTTGCGGAACTTGGTGTATCCGAAGCGAATGCTGTGGGTATAGCCGCCGGTACTGAAGTCAAGCCCCGCGGCATACACCGGGGTATGGTTCACGTTTCCGAAGGGCTGAAACGAATTGGGAATGATGGCCAAAACGCTGTGGTTTTGGTCATAAGAAAACCGGAAGAAGAATTTGTAGTTGTTATTGATCTGCCAATCCAGCTTCCCGATAACCTCGGTTTCCCTGAAGGGAGAATCGTAGTTTCCCGTGATTCCTTGGAATGGCCCACTGGATAAAACCGGATTGAGCAGGTCCTGCTTAGTGTGCTCACCGTCTATAAAGAAGAACAGCTTGTCCTTAATGAACGCGCCGCCAAAGTTGCCGCCAAATTGATTGCGCTGGAAATAGTTGTCGGAGGCGCCCGGAAGATTGGCGTCGAGAGCCTGATCGCGAAAATAATAGTATCCCTCGCCGTGGTAAGCGTTTGTGCCGGACTTGGTAGTAACGTTCACCGAACCGGAGGAAGTCAACTCGGTCGAGAGGTCGAGAGAAGACTGCTGAATCTGGAATTCCTGAATCGCGCCTTCGGGGACATTCTGGGTGGTTGTGCCCACGGTTTCATCGCTGATGTCGAGGCCGTCAACTTCAATGCGCGCGGTCCGTCCGAAACGTCCGCCGAATGAGATTGAGGAGAATCCGTTCTTGGTGGGATCGAAGTTGCCGCCGTCCTGAATTTGCACTCCCGGTTCCAACTGAGCCAGATCAAGGAAGTTGCGCCCATTGATCGGCAAGTTCTCAATCTGCTGGGTGGTGAGCACGCCTTGTACCGTGGCTTGCTCGGTGTTCACCTGCACTTCGGAAGCTTGCACTTCGACGACTTGCGTGGCCTCTCCAACTTGCAGCTTGATGTTGCCGGACGAGGTAACGCCGACTTGCACGGTTAAAGGCGCCTCTGAGGTCTTGAACCCTTTCGCTTCCACGCGCACTACGTAATCGCCCGGCGTCAGTGCGCCGGACGCGTAGGCTCCCGCGGAAGTCGTGGCGACATTGATCACCCGGCTGGTGGCCTTATTGGTAATCGTGACCTTAGCTCCGGCGACGAGGGCCCCACTCTGGTCTGTCACGGTTCCTTGAATGCTGCCGGTTGAAATCGTAGTTTGGGCATAGGCAGCGATGGAGGACGCAATTAGAACGGCCAACATTAGCAGCGCTTGTTCCAGCTTGCGAAAATGGGGACTCGGTGACATAACCAACCTTTCCTTTCAAAACGCGCAGGCATTCTGGCACCGCGAACTCTGGAACGCAGTGCGTGTGAGTAACCTTGGACTGTCAGATAGTTATAACAAATGGCAACAATTTAGGATGCCGAATCCTGAATTCTCGTAGACAGGAAGAAAGCGGTGACACTAGTTAGGAGTTATGTCTAGAAGTGTGACTTCGTGGTGTAGTACCCGGTCCGATGCCGAACGGTGAAACTGGAACCCACAGAGGGCGCATCGACTTTCACTTCGATGCGGCGGAAGCTCGAATCGGAAAACCGCTGCGTCGGATAGTAGGCCAGCAAGTATTGCGTGCGCAGCTCATCGCTGATTTTCTTGAAGGCGTCGTCCAGTTGGGGCACCGAGGTTGCATAAAAATATTTGCCGCCGGTGTCTTCGGAAATCTGGATCAGCGCGTGCTCCCCGCCAATGTCGCGCCCGGCGCTGGCTTCAATGGGAACCACAATAATGCTGTAGACGATGGCTTCCGCTTCCTGCGCGGAGCGCACCGCCTCTTTGTAATCCACACGGCTGACCGTGTCGCCGCCATCGGTGATGACAACCAGAACTTTTCTTCCCTTACGCGTCTCGAGCGCCCCTGCTCCGAGGTAGAGCGCATCGTAGAGCGCGGTGGCTGAACCCGTGCGAACGCGGTCGATTCCGTGGTCAATCGCCTTGAGGTCGGAAGTGAAGGGCACGACTTCGTTGACGATCTCACTGAAACCGTAAAGCGCGAGCGCGTCAACCGGCCGAAGGATGGCATGGGCGAAGCGGCGGGCCGACGCCAGTTCCAAAGGCAGATCCTTGCGCGTGCTCAGGCTGGTGTCGATGTCCAGCACAATGGAAAGCGGCAGCGCCGACTCTTTGTCGAACACAGAAAGATTCTGCGGCTTGCCGTTTTCCATTAGCGAGAAGTTTTCTTTAGTCAGGCCACCAACGGGCGCGCCATGCTCGTCCGTGACTGTGACGAAGACGTTCACCAGCTTGACGTCAACCTTGAGCGTAGTCTGAGGATTCTGAGCGGCAGCGCTGGCGTCGTCATTTTTCGACGCGCCAGGAGACGCGGGCTTCGCCGTCCCCAAATCGCCTGCCCAGGGCGGCTTGGGCACTTGCGCACGGGAAACTGCGATCGCGATGATGAGGAAGAAAAGCTGACGCCGCATTCTGAGGCTGAAGTTGCTGATGACGTTCTTCGCGCGCAAGTGTTCCCGAATCTCACGACTCACAAGAAAAACCTTGAACCGCAAAGTTCGCTGAACAATTTCCCAAAGGTCGCAAAGAGGCAATCTGCTCACTTAGATGCAGGCCTTCCCGAATGGCTGCCTTCGGCCCTGGGGATCGAGGAGGGGAAGGACTCGCCATCGGCCCAGACCGCGCCATCCTCAAAATATTCTTTCTTCCAAATGGGCACGGTGCGTTTGAGCGTGTCGATGAGCCAGCGGCATGCGTCGAACGCGGCAGCCCTGTGCGCTGACGCCACCACAATCAGGACGCTGGTCTCGCCGATTTCCAACCGCCCCAATCGGTGCACGATGGCGGCGTCGCGTATTTCAAACTGCTGAAGCGCCTGTCCGGCCAAGGCGTCCATCTGCTTGAGCGCCATCTCTTCGTAAGCCTCATAGCCCAAATAGAGCGTTCGCCGGCCGCGTGTGTTGTCGCGAACCACGCCTTCAAATATGACTGCGGCTCCGTCCGAGGGTTGCTTGAGTTTCGCAAGCACGGCCTGCGTATTGATTTTTTCGCGAACGATCGACGAATACCTCCGGCCTCCGCCACGCTCGCTGTCGGGGTCCTGCAAACCGCCGCTCACCGGAGGGAGAAAAGCAATCTCATCCCCTTCCTTCAACTTCGAATCCACACTGGCAAATTCCTGATTGACCGAAATCGCGATCGAAGCGGCAAGCTCTCCGAGTCGGGGAATAAGCTTCTCGTAGTGAGTGACGACGTCGCCCAAAGTCGCGTTTTCCGGCAAATTGAGGAAATCACTCCCCCGCCCTGCCAGATCCTTCAGCATGCCGAAAAATAAAGTGCGAACCTGCATGAAATCCCTGCCTTGGCAGATGCAAGTAGTGTAACGCGGCGGTTTCGTCTCCAGCCTCCCTGGTGCAGAAAAATGCCAGCTCCCTTTCGAGAACTGGCAGATTTCGGACGCACAAATAAACAGAACGTTTACTTGTGCGGTTTGGACTCGTGCGGAGCAGGTTGCGGCGCCCGTGGCTCGGGTGGCCGCGGTGCCGGGTTCTGACGCTGCTGCTGCCACGTGTTGAATTTAGCTTGCTCATTCTGCTGGTGCTGAGGATTCTCCTGCACCGGAGGCGCCGCTTTCACCAGCGGATGCCCACCTGCCGCTGCTGGAGGACGCGGCACTGGATGCGCTGCCGGGGCGACTGGCTCCGGCTGACGAGCGGTTTCCTGGGGCTGCGACGCCTCAGGGCGAGCAGCGTTCGGCGGTGTTGCCGGACGATTGTTCGCCGGAGGTGTTGGAACCTGAGGATGCGGAGTCGGTTTGGCTTCCGCCGTAGGCTCCTGCGGTCGCTGTGTTCCAGTGGGCCGAGCCGCTGGTTGCGGCTGTCCCGGAGCTTCCGTGCGCACGTTCGGCTCCGCAGCCGGTCGCTGTCCAAAAGGCGCGCGTGGAGGCGGAGGCTGCCTGGTCGCGACCACCTGCCGGTTCATTGTCGCAGTCGGCGGCTTTACGGTTACGGGTCGACCAGATCCCATGACACTCTGTCGCACCGGTTGCACCGGAATGCTGTGGACGACAGGAGCGTTCTCGATCTGCTTCTGATCCACTTTAACCAGACTGGAAGCGACCGGACGCGCATTCGCAAATGTTTCATGCGAAACCGCCGTCACCGCGTTGTTCACATGTTGATTGGCGTAGTTGATCCGCGTCACGTTCGTCGTGTTGTTATTGATGATCGTGGTGTTATAAACATTGGTCACTTGAGTGACGTTCACATTGGTGTTGGTGACATTCACGTTGTTCACGTAGCCGCGGCTGGTTCGATACCACGGCACGAAAACTTCGCGCGGAGCCAGCGGGAACCATGCGACGCCGGCACCACCTCCGAAGGCAACCGCTCCTCCGCCCACGAACACGACCAGTGCCGGTGCATACACCGGGCGCACGTAAACTGGACCCGGCACCCAGCACCATCCCGCATCGACAAAGGCCCAACGTCCATAGTGGAAAGGAGCGAATCCCCAAGGTTCGTCTTCAACCCAGGTCCATCCCCAAGGTGCGACCCAAACCCAGTGGCCGTTGCGATAGGGAGCCCATCCCGGACCGACCTGAGCCGGAGCCCACACTGGGCCATAGCCGGCAGCGTACCGCCAGTGGCCGTATTCGTCGAGGTCCGAAGCTCCTGTCATTTCGGGTGAAATGTAATTGGACGATTCCGCGTGGTCGTCCCGATCGTCGCGCTGAAATGCGAAGTTGTCGAAATCATCGCGGTTGGGTATCTGGTCGATCTCATGATCAAGTTGGTCCGTGCCAGTGAAGCGTGCCCGCTGCCCGGCAACCACGACGTATGAGTTTCCGCCGCCGGTTCCCTCGCCTCGACCATGCCAAACCGTGGCATCGGTTTCAGTTCCATCAGCATTCACATCGATGCGATATTCACCGGTGGTCTGGATTTGGAATGCCAGGTTCGGCGTATCGATCTCGAAACGATCTTCGTCATCGAAGTGTCGGACACGCACGATGATGGAACCCTGGGACAGCTTCAACTGAGTCGTGCGGTCATCGAGATCCAGGAAAGTAAGACTGCTTTCCGAATCCAGACGAATCGAAGTCGAGCCGGTCTGCAGTTCCGCTCGCGAATCCTTGTCAGCCCAAATGTTGTCACCGGTGGTCAGCGGACGATTGGCGACTGCTTGCACCCAATCACCTTCGCCGCCCGGCTGAAATGAAACCGATCCAACTGAATAGCTTAGTCGAGCCACGCGGCCCGGAGGATCCTGCGCCGGCCCCTGTCCTTGAGGCGGCTGACCCTGATCTTGCGGCGGCTGACCCTGATCCTGCTGGGGTTGGTCCTGCGCAAGCGTTCTGAGCGGTGCTTGCAACATCAGCAACAACCCCGCCAGTACTACACCCACTGCCAAGGCTTTGTGCGTTTTCATTGTTTTATGTTCCTCGCTTCAGCTTCGAACGACACCGCTTACATTCTCTATTAACCCTTGCCCACTCGATAAGTTCCGTAACGCAAACAGCGCACGAAAGTAACTTATCCCAAAACAAAACATGCCAGCTCCCGTTTCCGAAAACTGGCATCTAATCCGACAACTCTGAGTATTTCTTAGCCGACCGGTTGCTCGCTCAGAACTTTCTCGCGTTCTTCCGCATCCTGCTTCTCCTGGCGCGGCGTCGATGGCAAGGCCAGTTCCAGAACCTCGCTGATCTGCTTGACGTAGTGAATACTTAGGTTTTCGAGTTGCTCTGGTGTCAAGTCCTCTTCCACATTCATCTTGTTTTCCGCCGGCAGAATGACGTCGTGAACTCCCGCCCGCTTCGCGGCCAAGACCTTTTCTTTGACTCCGCCGATGGGAAGCACATTCCCGCTCAGCGTGATCTCCCCGGTCATCGCGGTCAGCGGACGCACTGGATGCCCAGTCAACAACGAAACCAGCGCCGTGGCCATGGTCACTCCCGCGGATGGGCCATCCTTCGGAATCGCCCCGGCCGGCACGTGAATGTGAATATCATGCTCGGCGAAGAACGTCTCGGGAATTCCGAGGTGCTCAGCATTCGATCGCACCCAGGTCAGAGCCGCCTGCATCGATTCCTGCATGACTTGGCCGATCTGTCCGGTCATGGTGAACCCGCCCTTGCCCTTCATGGTATTGGCTTCGATAAACAGAATGTCGCCACCAGACGGAGTCCACGCCAAGCCGACAACCACTCCGGCACGCTTGGTGCGTTCGGCGATTTCGCCTTCACTGCGAACCTTAATACCGCCCAGAAATTCCTGGACAATCTCCGGAGTCACCACCAGCTTCGCGCTCTTGCCTTCCGCCAGACGGCGCGCCTGCTTGCGGCAAACCGTCCCGATGTTCCGCTCCAGATTGCGCACGCCGGCTTCGCGGGTGTAATGCCGGATGATGTTGCTGACCGCCTCTTCCGGGAACTCGATGTTTTCCGGCGTGATTCCGTTCTCCTCAATCTGCCGCGGAATCAGGTACTGAAACGCGATGTGTACCTTTTCTTCCTCGGTGTAGCCCTGCAGTTCGATGATCTCCATGCGATCACGCAATGGCTCCGCGATCGGATCGAGCATGTTTGCCGTGGTGATGAACAGAACCTTCGACAGATCGAACGGCACATCGAGATAGTTGTCGCGGAACGTGGCGTTCTGCTCCGGATCGAGCGCTTCCAGCAGCGCCGAGCCGGGATCGCCGCGAAAGTCACGCCCTACTTTGTCGATTTCGTCCAGCATGAAAACTGGATCCTTGGTTTCTGCGCGGCGAATGCCCTGAATGATCTGCCCCGGCAACGCACCGATATAGGTGCGCCGGTGGCCGCGAATCTCGGCCTCGTCATGAACTCCGCCGAGCGAGATGCGGACGAACTTCCGCCCCAGCGCCCGCGCAATCGATTTCCCCAGTGAAGTCTTGCCCACGCCTGGAGGTCCAACGAAGCAAAGGATGGGCCCCTTCATGCCGGGTTTCAAGCGACGCACGGAGAGGTAGTCGAGAATACGATCTTTGACTTTCTTCAGATCGTAGTGGTCCGTGTCGAGAACTTCCTTGGCCTTGATAATATCGACATCGCCGCCGGAAGTTTTTGCCCAAGGCAGCACCGCCAGCCATTCGATGTAGTTGCGCGTAACCGAATAGTCCGCCGCCATCGGCGACATGCGCGCCAGCCGCCCTAACTCTTTCAGCGCCTCTTTTTTGACTTCATCCGGCATTCCCGCGGATTCGATCTTCTGCCGCAGTTCTTCCGTATCCCGTGCGCCTTCGTCCTGCTCACCCAGTTCCTTCTGGATGGCCTTCATCTGCTCCCGCAGATAGTATTCGCGCTGGGTTTGTTGCACCCGATCCTGCACTTCGGACTGAATCTTGTTGCGCAGTTGCTGGACTTCCAGTTCCTTCGCCAGATGCTGATTGATCTTCTCCAAGCGAACCCGAACATCGGTAGTCTCGAGCGTGTCCTGCTTATCCGCCGTGGAAAGGGATGGCAATGACGAGGCAATGAAATCCACCAGCCGGCCCGGCTCTTCAATATTCATCGCCACGGTCGAGAGTTCATCCGACAAAGTCGGCGATCCCGCAACGATCTGCTGAAACAAGGTCAAAACGTTGCGCTGCAGAGCCTCGACCTCAGAACTCTTCGGCGGAATTGCCTCGGGCACCGAATCCACCCGTGCCCGCATGAACGGCGCAAGCTGAGTAAACTCCACCAACCGCACCCGTTCCAGACCCTCAGCAAACACAAACAGGCTCTGGTTGGGCATCTTGACGACTTTGTGCACCACGGCCAGGGTTCCGACCGTATATAAATCGGTGGGTTGCGGTGAGTCAACGCGAGCTTCCCGCTGCGCCACCACCACGATGGTCTTATCCTCGCCCAGCGAATTAATCAGCTGGACAGAGCTTTCCCGGCCCACGGTCAGGGGCAACACGGCATGGGGAAACAGCACCGTATCCCGCACCGGCAGGATCGGCAGAGCCCGATCGTCGGGCTCGCTATTCCTTGTGTTTTCTTTTACTTCTTTCGATTCTTTGACTTCTTTCACGTCTTTTGCAGTGCGCTCAGCGCGCGATGATTGTGCCATGATTTCACCTTGAGTGAAGTATGCTCAAGTTTGATGAGATAAGTGCCCCGGAAGATGCAAACCGCCCCCGGGAAATGGTTTTTCTGAGCTGCTGAATTCTAAACCTTCTCGGGATGGATTGCACCCAACCAAAGGTACACAGTACGATTGCGCGATCTGATTCACTCAAGACAGAACCAAAATGGGACGATAAGCCGTCCATCCCTTCACGCAGCCACGTACACTCCCAGAACTTTCACCGGACTCGCACTCTCCGCCAGATGCCGCAGCGCATTTCGAGCCGTCTCGTCATCGCCGCGCAGGAAATCCGCATAGAAGACGTACTCCCACGGCCGCCCGCGCAGAGGCCGCGATTCGATCTTGCTCAAGCTGATCTCGCGCAGTGCGAACACGCTGATAGCCCGGAACAGCGCCCCTGGCACATTCTTCACCGTGAAAGCAATCGAAGTCTTATTCGCGCCGCGAACGATGCGCCGTCCCTTGCGGATCAAAAAGAATCGGGTGAAGTTCCGCTTGTCATCCTCAATCCCAGACGCCAGGATCCGTCCTTTGTAAACCGCGGCAGCCTGACGTCCGGCAATCCCCGCCGCATCCTGCAACCCACTTTCGATCACATACTTCACGCTGCCGGCAGTGTCATAAAAGCCCGTTGACTCGATCTTCGAATGCTTCCGGAAAAAATCCCGGCATTGATCCAGCGCCACCGGATGCGAAAACACTCGCCGGATGTCTCCCATCTTCACTCCCGGCGCGGCAATCAAGTTGTGAACGATCCGCAAGCGGTGTTCTCGCTGAATAAAAACCCTCCGGGCCAACAGAAGATCAAAGTGCTCGGCCACTGAACCGGCCAGCGAATTCTCAATCGGAATCACCGCAGCATCGGCCGAACCGCGCTCTACCCGATCGAAAACCTCCGCCGATCGCGCGCACGCCACAATGCTGCACCCCGGAACCATGCGCTTCGCCGCTTCATGGCTGAACGAACCCGCCTCGCCTTGGATGGCAACTTTCATAACGACAGCTCTGCGACTCCAGAATGATACTCCGCAAACAGCAGCGGATCATTCCCCTGATACAATTCCGCCGGAGCCCGCATGGATAGCAAAGAACCAATTGAAATCGTCCTGTCATTCCTCGACAAGATCAACGCCCATGACGTAAATGGAATTTGCGCGCTGATGACGCCGGATCACACTTTCGTGGACGGCCTCGGAAACAAGGCCAGCGGCATTGAGAACCTGCGCAAAGGGTGGGCCGCCTATTTCAGTTGGTTTCCCGACTACAGCGTCTCTCACGAAGAAATTCTCGGCAGCGGGCAGGTGGTGTTGCTCACCGGAAGCGCCCGCGGCACTTACGCCGGCGGCGGCAAACTCCCCAAAGAAAATCACTGGGAAGTTCCCGCCGCGTGGAAGGCGGTAGTAAGAAACGGCCAGATCGCCGAGTGGCGCGTGTATGCAGACAATCAACCCGCCCGCAAGATCATGGGCCAGAACAACCCTTAAATCTCCTTCTCCAGCACAAACGCATCCACGCCATTCGAGTAATAACGCGGAATCGTCTTCACCACGCTGTACTGGTGCCGCTTGTAGAAAGCCAGCGCCACCGCGTTATCCACGGCGGTTTCCAGCACAACGCTATGGCAAGCAGCCGCTCGCAATCGCTCTTCGGCCGAAGACAGCAATTTCGACCCAACCCTCAAACGCCGGCAAGCCGGAGGCACGTCAATCGTCAGGATATGGCCAACTCCGCGCCGGTTGGCCTGCGCCACGATAAAACCCAAAACCTTATCTTGAGATTCACCAGCAGGCTCCGCCACCATCGTAAAAGCTCCCCGCAACCTAATGTAAGCAGCCAGTTCCAGCCGCGAGTAGGCAATTCCCGGCGCAAAGCATTCCTGATCGATCCGCCAAAGGCTGTTGAAATCCTGGCGCCGAAACTCTCGCAGAGCAATTTCCACCCCGCCATTGTAGCCTCAGACCCTCGCCGATTCCGTCCTTCTTCCTGATCCGGCAAGGGTTACGAAATCCACAAAAATAGTCCACGAAACTGTTGCCTGCCTGCACCCCAAGACGTACCATTCGCATCAGAGGTTAATTGTGGGGCGCCTCATTCTGATTGACGCAGTCGGTGCGGTAGCTTTAGTCGGGCTGTGGTATTTCTGCCTTGCCAGTTACAACCACCGGCGCGGGGCCAAGGCTTTGCGCTGGGTCGAAGCCGCCTGTTCGCATCGCGGCCAGGTGACCCAGACTCGCTGGTTCGGGGCCTCGCGGCTGCAAGCGCACCTGCGCTTCGCCACCCACTGGTTTGAGAACGCTCAAGTAACCATCCGCCTCCTGCCGCGCCCTCTGCCTATCCCCTGGTTGATGAGTGTCTGGCGCAAGCGTAGAGAAACCCTGACCTTCGAAGCCGATCTGGACTACGCCCCCGGCATCCGCTTGGAAGTGCTCCGCCATCGCTGGCTCACGCACAGCGACGACAAAGTAGTTCGCAAATCGCGCAACTGGACGATCGTACGCCCTGGCCCCGTCGTACTGACCACCTGCACCCAGTGGAAACAGGAACTCCCGCCCGTGATCAACACCCTGATGACGCCCCGCGGACACAACCTGCTAAGCGTGCGCTTCCGTCCCGAGTCCCCGCACCTGGCCGCGACGATTGACCTGGAAGCCCTCTCCGATGAAAAGGCGGCCGCCGGCTTCCTCGGAGTCCTCCGCGACCTGGCCGCCGGAGCCTCCACCCACCGGCAGTAGAAACCGCTGTTTGTTTGTATCAGGATATGGCTTCAGCCATATCACAGACGCACCCAAATCCAACTCGGCTCGGCCGCCGCCTTCGCTCGTTTCCTCGCAAAATACAGAGAACACAGACTATTCATCGCACGCATAGACTTAACGCTGAGTTCAGCTTTGCTCGGGTTCCGGCACGAAGCGGTATCCAACCCCGCGGACCGTCAGCAGATGCTTGGGCTTGGCGGGATCGTCTTCGATGTAGCGGCGCAGGCGGACGATGAAGTTATCGATGGCCCGCGTATCGGTGTCTTCGTGCAGTCCCCAGACTTCTTCGAGAATCGCCTTGCGGGAGACGATGCGCCCGCTGTTGCGGACCAGATGGCGCAGCAGTTCCGCTTCCATCAACGTTAGTTGGATGGTGTTCCGGTTGACGCGCAGTTCCAGTTTGCCAAAGTCGAGGGTGCGCCCGTCGAAGGAGAATGAATCACCGGCGGGCGCCGGGCTGACCCCCATCCACTCGCGGCGGCGCAGCAAACCTTGCAACCGCGCCAGCAGGATGGGAAGCTCGAAGGGTTTGGGAAGATAATCGTCGGCGCCCGAGGCGAATCCCTTGAGCACATCCTCGGGCCGTCCTCGGGCTGTCAGCATGAGCACTGGAACAAAATTCTTCGCGGCCCGCAACTCGGTGGCGACCGTGAAACCATCCTTGCCCGGAAGCATCACATCGAGCACAACGGCGTCGAACTCTTCGCGCCGGCCCGCGTCATGCCGGCCGCGTTTGCCGTTTTCTTTCTTGCCGTTTTCCTGAGAATCGTTCTCTTTGCGGCCGTTTTCTTTATTACCCAAAAGCAACTCGATCGCGCGCTCGCCGTCGCCGGCAACTTCCACGCTGTGCCCTTCGGCTTCGAGATTGAAGCGCAAGCCCTGAGCAATATTCGCCTCGTCTTCCACAATCAGCACCCGGCTCATGCCCGATTCTCCCGAGTCCCGTTTCCCCGCGCAGCGCTTCGCGGCAGTTCCAGAACAACTGTGGTGCCGAGGCCCTCGCCCTGACTCTGCGCAAACGCCCGGCCTCCATGTTTCTTGGCGATAGCGCGAACGATGAACAGGCCCAAGCCTGTTCCCTTGACATGAGCTATGGAACGATTGGAAACGCGATAGAAGCGCTTGAATACGCTCTTCAGCTCTCCCTGTGGAATGCCCACTCCGTGGTCGCGGATGCTCAAGCGCACATGCTTTTCATCCGGCGTCTCGAGGCTCACGGAAACATCCACCTGATCGCCGGAGTACTTGATGGCGTTGTCCAGCACGTTTGAAATGGCCGTGTGCAACTCAGCCGGATCGCCGGTAACCGTTGCGCCGGCTCCACCGTTGACCGGGGGCTCGAAGCGCAAAGCCTGCGGCTGCAAATGATGACCGGTGCGCGCCACTTCCACGCACTCGCGAACCAGGCTGCCGAAATCGATCGCGACGCGTTCGCGGCTGCTCTTTCTATGGCCTGCGACTCCAGCTTTCAGAACCTGCTCGACGGTGCTAAGAAGACGGTCGGTGTCGTCGAGCATGCGGCGGTAAAACTCGCGGCGCTGGCCTTCGTCCACGTCACGATGTTGCAGAGTCTGCAGGTACAGGCGGATGGACGCGATCGGAGTCTTGAGTTCGTGAGTGACCGCGTTGATGAAACTGTCGTGCTGCTCGTTCCGACGAATCTCGCGCAGAAGAAAAATCGTGTTGAGGACCAGTCCGGCGGTGATGGCGCCGAAGAAGATCACGCCCAGGAAGACTTTGATCCCCTCGCGCCAGTTGAGGATGATCCATCCGGAACCAACAGCGACAGCCACACCGGCGAGGCCGACGCCTAGAACCAGAAACGTGATGGTCGCTTTGCGCCGGCTGGTGATGCGCATAGCACGATTCTACTCAATGTGGGTCATCCAGACGAAAGTAAGATTGAACATCCGATCTCGGCCACTCGTAGTCTATTGTTGCAAAGAGAAATCCTTATGCACTCTGACAGGGTTTGCCGTTTGGACGCAGGTCAATTTCACGGCGACGTGGTCCGGAGGCGGGAAGTCGGCGGCTTTTGGCTTACCGAAGACATCTATCCGCGAAACTTGCATATTCCCCGCCACTCCCACCAATTGGCTTATCTCTCATTTGTTCTCCAGGGCTCGTACACAGAATACGCAGAACGTCAGACCCGTGAATGCACGCCGGGTACGGCTATTTTCCATCCCGCCAGCGAAACTCACTCTGACCATTTTCAGCGCGCCGAGGGGCGCATTTTCAGCGTGGAGATTGCGCAGGCATGGACTCAGCGGCTGCGAGATGAAAGCTGCGATACTGCAGCTTCCAGAACGTTCAATCGTGGAGCTGTCACCATGACCGCTTCACAATTGCTCCGGGAATTTCGAGAGCCCGACCCATTCTCGGCCCTCGCAGTCGAAGGTTTGGTGTTACAACTCCTGGCTCAACTCGGCCGCCACCACCCGACTCCTCTTCCCGGACCAGCGCGATGGATGAAGATTGTGCTCGACGTCCTGCATACGGATTTCGATCAGAAGCTGGACCTGACTTTGATCGCGAACCGCGCCGGCATTCACCCCGTCCACCTGGCGCGCCAGTTTCGTCGGCATCATGGCCGTACAGTCGGAGACTACATTCGTCAGGTTCGCACGGACGCCGCCTGCCAGCGCCTCTCTCGATCGGACGAACCCATATCTGAGATCGCGCTGCAGACCGGGTTTTTCGACCAGAGCCACTTCGCTAGAACGCTAAAGCGCTTAACCGGCTACACTCCTGCTCAGTACCGAAAACAAGTTCGCGGGCGTTAATCGGGTACAACGCGTTTAGCGCA
>Ga0210390_10001585_pt1 | contig 21510 bp, 18 predicted proteins | sample IncBWH11OmetaG_FD_161050 | JGI IMG/M metagenome (GOLD analysis project Ga0210390, IMG submission 161050) | Forest soil microbial communities from Barre Woods Harvard Forest LTER site, Petersham, Massachusetts, United States - Inc-BW-H-11-O ... | reverse complement strand
AATCGACGAGTTTCGAAGCCCACCTGCCAGAGTTAGCGGCAGGTGGGCTTTTGTTTTTGGTTGCGTTGGTTTGTGTGGGAGATGGGAAACGGCGGGAACGGGAAAAGGACATGGTTCATGGGCGAGGTTAAGGAAACTAAGGCGCAACGGGTCGAGCGGCTCAAGCGGGAGAAGAATGCTTGGGAGCATCTGGACGAGATCCGGAGGTTTGCGCGCGAGGGGCATGCATCGATTCCGCCGGAGTGGCTGACGACTTATTTCCGGACTTGGGGAATTTACACGCAGGGCGATGGGAAGGGCGTGATTGGCGGGTCGGGCGGGGAAGGACGGGCGACGCCATTTTTCATGGTGCGGATCCGGATTCCCAACGGGCTGCTGACCAGCCATCAAGTGCGTGCGATCGCGAATCTTTCTTCCGAATTTGGCAACGGCGTGGCGGATATTACGGTGCGGCAGAATGTGCAACTGCACTGGGTGCGAATTGAAGATGTTCCTGAGTTACTGGAGCGGTTGTACGCGATCGGGCTGAGCACGACCGGGGCTTGCGGGGATGTGCCGCGGAATATTACGGGGTGCCCGCTGGCTGGTGTGCATGCGCATGAGCTGGCGGATGTGAGCGGGTTGGTGGAGGAATTGGATAAGGAGTTGGGCGGGAATCCGGAATTTTACAATTTGCCCCGGAAGTTCAAGGTTTCGGTGACGGCTTGCCCGGATTGGTGCTCGTATCCGGAGATTAATGATATTTCGCTGATTGCTACGCGGCGCGCGGAGACGGACGAGGTTGGGTTTGCGTTGCGCGTGGCTGGCGGGTTGTCTACGCAGCCCCATTTGGCGGTGCCGCTGAATGTGTTTGTGCAATGGAACCAGGTAATTCCGGTCGTGCGCGCGATTACGGAAGTTTTCCGGGAATCGGAAGTACTGCGGCACTCGCGTGATAAAGCGCGCATGAAATATCTTTTCCTGGAACATGGCCGGACGGCGGAATCGTTTTTGGCTGCTATGGAAGCGCGGCTTGGGTATGCGCTTGATCCCGCAGAGCCGCTGGAGCCGCCAGCGCAGGTGCATCGCGATCATTTGGGGGTTATTCCACAGAAGCAGGATGGATTTTTTTCTGTGGGAGCGACTGTTATTCGTGGGCGCATTACGCCCGAGCAGTTGACGCTGGCGGCCGATCTGGCGGAGCGGCATGGCGACGGGCACATACGAAACACGCCGATGCAGAACCTTCTGCTGGTGAATATTCCGGAAGAGCATGTGGCGATAGTGACGCGCGAACTCTTGGTGGCCGGCTTGCCGATTGAGACTTCGTCGTTCGTGCGCGGGACGGTCGCTTGCACGGGATCGGAGTTTTGCAAGCTGGCGCTGACGGAAACGAAAGCGTATTCGCGGTGGCTGACGGAGCAGCTGGAGGAGCGCTTTCCCAATTATCAGGAACAACTTCGCTTGCACATTACCGGGTGCCCGAACTCGTGTGGGCAGCACTGGATTGCGGACATCGGGATTGAGGGCAAGAAGATCAAGACGGATGGGAAGATGATCGACGCTTATTATTTTTGTGTCGGCGGAAGCGTGGGGCAATTTGCCGCTATTGCGCGGCCCGTGGGTTACCGGTGCCCGGCGGATAAGGTTCCTGAAGCGATTACGCGTCTGCTGGAGGTTTTTCACGAGCAGCGGGAAGGGAATGAACCGCTGCAGAAGTTTTTGGCGCGGCATACCACGGAAACTCTGCGGACAATTTTGGCGGGCGCCCCTACGGCAGAGGCGGAACGCGATTTGGCGACGGCGGCGACACCGCATTCTGTGGAGGACCGATGAGTTTGTTTCCCGCGTTCGTGAAATTGCAAGGCCGCGCGGTGCTGGTGGTGGGCGGCGGTGCGATTGCTACGTCGAAGATCCCGGCGTTGTTGCAGGCTGGCGCGCAGGTAACAGTGGTGGCGCCGGAAATTACGGGAGAGCTTGCGGAGCGGGCGGGCAAGGGCGAGATTACGTGGCTGGGCAGAGCATTTAAGGCGAGCGACCTGGACGGAGAATTCCTGGTGATTGCGGCTACGGCGATTGCGGAACTAAATGCGGCGGTGTTTCGCGAGGCGGATGCGCGGCAGATTTTGTGCAACGCGGTGGATGATATTGAACATTGCCATTTTTATTATGGCTCGGTGGTGCAGCGCGGCGATCTGCAGATTGCGATTTCGACGAATGGGAAAAGTCCGGCGCTGGCGCAGCGGCTGCGGAAGGAATTGGAGGAACAGTTTCGGCCGGAGTATGCGGAATGGGTGGATTGGTTGGGTGAAGAGCGGTTGCGAGAGCGGGCGGCATCGGTGGATATAGAGGAGACCAAGAAGAAGTTGCATGAGTTGGCTTCGCGTGGAGAGTTTGAGAGATTTGCGCGCGACGGAGCGAAAAAGGGTTCCTTGCGAGATGGCGTTTATCTGGTGGGCGCTGGGCCGGGGGATGCGGAGTTGTTGACGCGGAAAGCGGCGCGGGTGATTGAGTCGGCGGATATTGTTTTGCACGATTCGCTGGTGAGCGCAGAAATCCTGAAAATGATTCCGGCTGGGGCGGCACGCATTGATGTGGGCAAGCGGGCGGGATTCCGGCTGCTGACGCAGGCAGACATTAATGCGCTGCTGGTGGATGCCGCGCGGAAATATCGCATTGTGGTGCGGCTGAAGGGCGGCGATCCCCTGTTGTTCGGACGAGCGGCGGAAGAAATCGAGGAGTTGCGGGCGGCGAAGATTGCGTTTGAGATTGTGCCGGGAATTTCGGCGGGATTTGCTTCGGCGGCGGCGGCGCAGGTTTCGTTGACGGACCGGCGGTTGGCTTCGCATGTGTTGTTCACGACGTATTCGCGATCGCCGGAGACGGCGGTGCTGCCGGTGATGGGAATCACGTTAGAGACGACCGTGGTGGTTTATATGCCGGGAGCGGATTATGCGGGCGTGTCTGACTGGCTGGTGGAATCGGGGATCGCCCGGGAGACGCCGTGCTTGGTGGTTTCGCGGGCTTCGCAGCGGCAGCAAGCTGTGGAGTTGACTACGTTGGCTAGGCTTGGTTCGTTTGCAGCGCTGGCTGCACCGGCGTTGCTGATTGTTGGGCGAGTGGCTTCGCATTCGGCGGCGGCTGGCGCGGGGGCGGGTTGGTTGCGAGAATTTGCGCAGGGAAGTGCAAAGGAATTGTCGATTCTGTGATTTTTAGGAGGATGCGTGACGGAGATTAAGCCAAAGTTTCGGGTTTCAGTGGATACGTGGGCAGTATTGTTGGCATTGGTGGCGGCGGTGTTGGTGAGGTTGGGGGTGATTGTGAGGGTGCCGTGGTAGTCGGAGTCCTCAGGGGCTGAAGCCCGGTTTTTTTGTGGTGAATAGCGGAGCTGAAGCTCCTACCCCTAAAGAGGAACGTTCGGAATGACGGGTCTATTTTTTGGCTGAGGTCCGGGAATGGTTATTGGATTGTAGTCTTGTGATTTTCTGATTTCGATTTTTCATTTTCCATTTTCGGTTTTGTTCTTATTTCGGGTCGGGAAAGGGTGGTATGGCTGAGACTATTGCGCTGCCGCAGACAGAGAGTACGCAGATTTCGCTTAGCGTTAAGTTCTTGAGGGTGCTGCCTGGCGTTGCCTTGCTCGCGGTGATTGGATTTGCGGGGAAGTTGCTGGAAAAGAATATTAATGGCTATGCGAAGGCGCACCACTTTCCTTTTCCGAATATTGAGTATGTGCTCTGGGCGATTCTGATTGGACTAGTGATTTCAAATGTGTTTGGAGTGGCGGAAATTTTCCGGCCGGGCGTGGCCACGTACGAATTTTGGTTAAAGGCCGGGATTGTGCTGCTGGGGTCGCGATTTTTGCTTGGCGATGTGGCGAAACTTGGGGGGGTAAGTTTGCTGCTGGTGGGGATTGAGATTGCGGGTTCGCTGGCGTTTATGACATTTCTGGGGAAGCTGTTCGGGCTTAAGCCGAAGCTGACGACGCTGCTGGCTGTGGGCTCGGCGGTATGCGGCGTCAGCGCGATTATTGCGACGCAGGGGGCGATTGATGCGGATGAGGAAGACTCGTCGTTTGCGATTGCGGCGATTCTGGCGCTGGGGGCGATTGCGTTGTTCACGTTTCCGCTGATCGGCCACTCGCTGCGTTTGAGCGATCACGCGTATGGGATTTGGGCGGGGCTGGCCGTGGACAACACCGCGGAGGCTACCGCGGCGGGGGCGCTGTATTCGGACGCGGCAGCGAAACTGGCGGTGCTGACGAAGACGACGCGGAATGCTTTGATTGGATTTGTAGTGCTGTCTTATGCGATTTATTGGGCGAGCAAAGGGCAGGCGCAGAACGTAACGAACAAGGCGGCGTTTTTGTGGCAGAAATTTCCCAAATTTGTGTTGGGATTTTTGCTGATTTCGCTGCTGGCGACGGTGGGATTCTTTACCAAGGATCAGAATACGGCCTTGGCAAATCTTTCGCGGTGGGCATTTTTGTTGACATTTGCCGGGGTGGGGCTGCGGACGAATTTCAAGCAGATGCGGAAGCAGGGGCTGCGGCCGTTTGCGGTGGGATTTATCGGGGAAATTGTGATTGCGGTGTTTACGCTGGTGCTGGTGATTGTGGCAGGGAGACTGTTTGGGTTTTGACGGGGGAAGTGAGAAAGGAATCCTTGAAGCCCGTGGTTCGTTGGATTGATGTTGGAGGGTAGGGTCGCAGCACCGTTTACCCTGAGCTCCGAGGGGCTGCGCCCCATGTCCGGAAAATCCCAACCCCCGATTTCTTAACGCAAAACAAAAAACCTAAACCCTGTCATCCCGAACGAAGTGAGGGATCTGCTTTTCTCATTGGGTCTAAACCCCAGGGTGGGGCACCCCGGGGTTGGATTCAACCAAATTCCCAAGGCTAGAGGCCCAGGACAGTCACGAGTTCTTTCACGCTGGCGGCGCTTTTTTGCAGAGCGGCGTTTTCGTCCGCGGTCAACTTGATTTGGATTATTTCTTCGGCGCCGTTGGCGCCGAGTTTCACGGGTACACCCACAAACAACCCGCGGATGCCGTATTCGCCTTCCAGGTAGACCGCGCAGGGCAAGATTTTCTTTTTATCTTTGAGGATGGCTTCGACCATTTCCACCGCGGCGGCGGATGGCGCGTAGTAGGCGGAGCCGGTTTTGAGAAGATTTACGATTTCGGCGCCGCCTTTGCGGGTGCGCGTCACGATGGCTTCGATTTTATCCGCGGGCAACAGATCGGGGAGCGGAATTCCGGCAACGGTGGAGTAACGCGGGAGAGGAACCATGTCGTCGCCATGGCCGCCAAGGACGAAGGAGTGAACGTTCTCTACGCTGACTTTACATTCCATGGCGACGAAAGCGCTCATGCGCGCGGAGTCGAGAACACCGGCCATGCCGAGTACACGATTCTTGGGGAAGCCGCTGACTTTCAGTGCGGCCTGCGCCATGGCGTCTAGGGGATTCGTGACGATGACCAGGATTGCGTTGGGGGAATGCTTGACGATTTGTTCGACTACGCCTTTGACTACATCATAGTTGGCTTTGAGGAGATCGTCGCGGCTCATGCCGGGCTTGCGTGGGAAACCGGCGGTGATGACGACGACGTCGCTGTTGGCCGTGGCGCTGTAATCGCCGGTGGCGGTGGAAATTCCGGTGGCGAAGGAATCGGTGCGGGTGATGGGGCCGCTCTCGACCATGTCCAGAGCTTTGCCGGCGGGCGGGCCGTCGAGAATGTCGGTCAAGACAACGTCGGCAAGTTCGAGATCGACGATGCGTTGCGCTGTGGTGGAGCCTACGAAACCACCGCCGACTACTGTGACTTTTTTGCGGCTCATTGCTGGGTCTCCTTTGGATGAAAAATGTTGTTTAGTGCGGATAAGATTGGGCGCGATGCGGTGGGATCGAAGAGGGATTCTTTCCGCGAAAGGCGCGGAAAGGGCCGCCGGTCCTCACTTCGCGGACTGCGTTCGGAATGACGGTGGCTTTTGTTTGTTAGCGAGGAAGTGGGCGACATTACATGTTCTCGATTATGGCGGACGCGAAAGCGGCGGTGCCTAACTTGGTGGCACCAGGGAGGAGGCGCTCCAGGTCGTAGGTTACTTTTTTCTGCTGGATGGTTTTGGCTATCCCGTCTTCGATGCGCTTGGCGGCTTCGCCCCAGCCCAGGAATTCGAACATCATGGCGCCGCTCAGCATGACTGAGCCGGGATTGATTACGTCTTTGTCGGCGTATTTGGGAGCCGTGCCGTGGGTGGCTTCAAAGACGCCGTAGCCATCGCCGACGTTGGAGCCGGGAGCGATACCGAGGCCGCCCACTTGTGCGGCGCAGGCATCGCTGAGGTAATCGCCATTGAGATTAGGAGTGGCGAGGACGCTGTATTCATTGGGACGCAGGAGCATTTGCTGGAAGACGGAATCGGCGATGCGATCGTTGATCATGAGTTTCTTCTTCCACTGGCCTTTGCCGTGGGCGGCGCCGATGGAGTCCAGAACTTCTTTCACTTCGGCGTAGACGGTTTTCTTGAAATCTTCGGTGGCGGATTCCAGGCCGGGCTCGATCATCGCGGCATTTTGTTCGACGGTTAGGCCGGGATTCTTGTCGAGATTTTCCAGAATCCAGCTTTCGCGTTCGGTGACGGTCTGCGCGCGGAATTCTTCGCGGGCCAGGTCGTAGCCCCAATCGCGGAAGGCGCCTTCGGTGAATTTCTGAATGTTGCCCTTGTGGACCAGGGTAACGCTCGGCTTGTGATGTTCGAGCGCGTGTTGAATGGCGCGGCGGACCAGGCGTTTTGTGCCGGTGGGCGAAATGGGCTTGATGCCTACGCCGGAATCCCACCGAATTTGTTTCTTGGTGCCCTTGAGCATGTCGTTGTTCAGGAATTCGAGGAGCTTTTTTACTTCGGGAGTGCCGCTCTTCCACTCGATGCCGATGTAAACGTCTTCGGTGTTCTCGCGAAAGATGACCACGTTCATTTTTTCCGGCTCGCGGACAGGGGACGGAACTCCGGTGAAGTAGCGAACGGGGCGGACGCACGCGTAAAGATCCAGAATCTGGCGGAGCGCGACGTTAAGGGAGCGAATGCCGCCGCCGACTGGAGTGGTGAGCGGCCCTTTGATGGATACGCGGAAATCGCGGGCGGCGTCGACGGTGTCGTCGGGAAGCCACTGCTTGAAAGTGTTGAAGGCTTTCTCGCCGGCGAAGACTTCGAACCAGGCTACGCGGCGCTTGCCGCCATAGGCTTTTTCTACCGCGGCGTCGAATACGCGGCGCGAGGCTTTCCAGATGTCGCGGCCAGTGCCGTCGCCTTCGATGAAGGGGATGATGGGATTGTCTGGCACTTGGAGCGTGTTGTTCGCGTAGCCAATCGGCTTACCATCGGCCGGCACTGGCACACCGTTATATGTGGTCTTCATTCCTTGGTCCCCCTGACAAACTGCGGGTCTGCGTGAATGCTTAGTCCGCGGAGCAGTGGCGAACCAAAAACTTTACCACAGGGGAGGCGGGGGTAGAAATCGGAGGAGTGCTGCTACCGTAGACGGCCGCGATTTACCGATGATGGCGTGGGCGGATATACTTTGCGGGTTAAATTCTATTGGAGAGATGAACGCTTTTTGATTGGAATACTTATCAGGCGGAACTTGTGAAGGCTATTCCCGAGTTTGCGAAGCTGGCGCCGGATTCAATGAAGGGTTACCAGACGCTTTCGGCGGCGAATGCCAAAAATTCATTGCTGAGGGAGAAGCTGCGGCAGTTGATTTCGATCGCGGTGCGGTGACGACGCGATGCGATGGGTGCATTACCTTTCATGCGGACGCGGCGCTGAAAGCAGGGGGCGGTAATGAGGAGATTGCGGAGGCGCTAGGGGTGGCTATGGCGATGAATGCTAGGGCGGCCTTTGTGTATTCGCTGCGGGCGCTGCCTTCGGTGGATGCGCATTCGAAAGGTTAGAGGACGATCATTTGGCGGCGGGTCGATCGAAGAGGGATTCTTTCCGCAAAGGGCACTGTCCTCACTGCGCGGGCTCGGTCTGGAATGACGAGTATTCCCCGATTGTGTGGGTTAGGAGCGCTGGCGGCGGTTGCCCAGGATGGAACTGGTTAGGGATAGGACTAAGAGGGTTAGGACTGCTACGGATAGGATGATGACGATCACTATTGCCTCCCGTACATGAGATTGACGAGCACGGAGTGTGCCATTTGGTAAGTGTTTTGTTTTTTGTTGGTGGCGAAATTCGGGGTGGAGTTTGATGTATGGGAATAGGGACGTAGTGCCAGATTAGGTGTTCAGTTTTTGGAAGGTTGGGTTGTCTGTTCCTGGCGACGGGGGCCGTTTCCTTCAGGCGGCCGCTCCAACCATCAGGCGGAGCGGTGACCCCACGAAAAGGATCCAAGACCACCAAAAGGCGTTCAGAGTGCACCCAGCGGCGGAGCTGCCCCAGAGAAGGATTACGTTTTGTTTAGGTGGATGGAGCCGTCGCCCGTGCGGATGGAGAGGGCCTGGCCGCCGCCGTTGAGCTTACCGTGGATGCTGGAGGAGCTGAAGGTGCCTTCGACGGTGACCTGAAGGCCGAGGCTGATGTGGCCGTCGTGGGTGCTGGCATCGAGATTGGCTTGCAGGTCGCCGGGAACTTCGAGGTCTACGCTGCCGTCACCGGTGTGGATATTCCAGGGGGAGTTAACCTTAGAGCCGGCCGCTGCGCGAGCGTTGACGCTGCCATCGCCGGTGCGAATGGTGAGGCCATCGAAGCGGCCTTGGAGGTCGATATGGCCATCACCGGCAGACGCGTCGACGATGCCATCGAGGCCGCGGGCTTCAATGTGGCCATCGCCGGAATGAAAATGCATATTGCCCTTGGCGCCCTGGACAGTGATGCTGCCGTCGCCGGTGGTGACATCGACGCTGCCGTTGATGGATTCGGCTTCGACGGAGCCATCGCCGCTGCGCACGGTGAGGTCGGCGTCTTTGGGCATGTGAACTTCGACGCGCAAACTGGTGTGATGCGGGCCCCAATTCCAGAAGCCGCCGCCGGAGGTCTTTGCGAGGACATCGATGGAATCGCCGTTTTGTTGGGTGCTGATGCGGAGATCGCGATCGAGTTTGTAGCCGCTGTAGACGATGCGAATTTCGACCTGCTTGATGTCGCCTGTGGATACGCGCACGGCGCCGTCGTCGGTTTCCACTTTTACGCGGGCGTGGCCGGCGATCGTGAAAGTCTTGGTTACTTCTTCGGCTTGCGCGGAAAGAGCTGTGCCCAGCGCGAGAACTGCTACTGCCATCAAACCCAACGCTGCCCGCGTTACTATTTGCGCTTTCGCGCGCTGGGGCAGGGAATTCACCGCTTCGACTGTCATCCGCATCGCCATCTCCCTTGGATCCTCCGTATGTGCTGTCCTATTACTTGAAACGCAGAATGGGGCAAAAATGTTCCGTTAGCCGCGCTGGCTGGCGGCTTTCTTGGGCCGCAAGGAAGCCAGGAAATCGGCTACTGGCTGGGTGTTTATGACGTCCTTTTTCTCCAGCCAGCCGCGGCGGGCGACGGTGACGCCGTGGCGGATGTACGCAAGATTGCCGGTGGAGTGGGAATCCGTGGAGATGACGACATTTACGCCTTTTTCCTTGCACATGCGGAGGTAGACGTCTTTCAAGTCAAGGCGGTCGGGATAAGAATTGCACTCCATGGCGACGCCGAATATGGCGCAGGCGTCGAGGATTTTCTCCATGTCGTAGGCGAGTTCGTCGCGGCGCAGGAGCAAGCGGCCGGTGGGGTGGCCGATGATTTGCGTGTAGCGATTTTCGATGGCCGCGAGCATGCGGTCGGTCATTTCGGCGCGTTCGAGATTGAAATAGGAATGGATGGAGCAGACGGTGACGTCGAGCTGCGCGAGAATTTCGTCGGAGTAATCGAGCTGGCCATTTTTGAGGATGTCGACTTCGGAGCCGACGAGGACGCGAATGCCCAGGCCTTTGGCGTCCGCGGCGCGGAGATTTTTGATGTGCTCAGCCATGCGCTTGTCGTCTAGTCCATTGGCTACGGTCACGGCTTTGGAATGATCGGTGATGGCGATGTATTCGTGACCGAGGGCTTTGGCGGCCGCGGCCATTTCTTCGATGGAGTTTTTCCCATCGCTGGCGGTGGTGTGCATCTGCAGGTCGCCCTTTATGTCTCGAAGTTCGACGAGCTTGGGGAGTTTATGCCTTTCGGCGGCTTCGATTTCGCCGGTGTTTTCGCGCAATTCGGGAGGGACAAAGTCGAGGCCGAGCTTGGAGTAAATTTCTTCTTCGGTGCGGCTGGCTACACGAACGCCGGTTGAAGCCGGAGCGAGTGAAGGGGCAGACGCGGGCTTGGCGGGCGCGGCTTTGGCGCTGGGTTTTGCTTCTTTCTTCGCGGGCTTTTTTGTTGCAGTTGCTTTTAATTTGTTTCCCAAGGAAACGCTGATCTTTGCGCCGGCACTTGTCGTGGGACGTTCCTCGACTTTCTGTTCGGCGTTTTTGTCGGCTGCGGATTTGTCCAAGGTCGCCATTTCATATTCGTTGAGAGTCCAGCCCATGTCGTTAGCGCGGCCACGCAGGCGGACGTTGTGTTCCTTCGATCCGGTGAAATACAAAAGCGCGGCGCCGAAATTTTCTTTTTCGAGAAGCCGGACATCGACCTGCAGGCCGCTGGACAAAGTGAAACTAACTTTATTTTCGCCGTGGGCGAGCACTTGATCGATGCGAGGGTAGGTAAGGATGTGTTTGGCGACGGTGTCGATGACGTCCTGGCGGTCGGCGGATTTGGATTTTTCCTCGGCCATGGTGACCAGGAGATCCAAATCGCCAACCGTTTCTTTGCCGCGGCGGAGAGAGCCGGCGGGTGTGACGCTTTCCACCACTTTTCCGGCTTTTTTGATGTGTTCGCTGATTTCTTTGGCGGCCGCTTCGACGTCGCTGATCAGGAACCGGCCCGAACCTTTTTTGAAGGTTTCGACGGCTTTGAGGATGTTTTGTTCGCTTTTTTCGCCAAAGCCCGCGAGGTCGCGGAGCTTGCCTTCGCGCGCGAGTTTTTCGACGTCGGCGACGGTGGCGCACTTGAATTGTTTCCAGAGGAAGGCGACTTTTTTGGGGCCAAGGGACTGTAGGGTGAGGACTTCAAGAAGTGTTGGAGGGAATTTCTTGGCCAGCTTGAGGCGGAGGGAGTAGTCGCCAGTTTTGACGATTTCGGTGAGGTGATCGACCATGCCCTGGCCGATCCCGGGGAGCTCGAGAAGTTTTTCGGGAGTGGCGACGAGTTGTTCGACGGGTTGCGGAAGGCCTTCGATGAGTTCGGCGGCTTTTTCGTAGGTGCGGTAGCGGCCGATGATGGCGCCATCGATTTCGAGGAGTTGCGCGGTTTCCCGGAGGACGCGAGCGATGCGTTTGTTGTCCATGGCGGGAATTGTAGCGCGGAATTTGGGTGGATGCAGACGAGGATTCCTCTGGCGCTGAAGCCCCGCTACCATCCCCACATCACCACAAGCAAAAAACCTGTAATCCCGAATGAAGTGAGGGACCTGCTTTTCTACTTTCCCGGGCTGTCTTTCCTACTCCGCCACAAAAAACACGTCATTCCGAACGGAGTCCGCGAAGTGAGGAATCCCTCTTCGATCACCGAGCTTGGACCGCCCGTTCTCGTAGGGCCGCCTTCCGAGGCAGGCCGTTCTCCTCGTTTCGCTTCTCCTTAGGGGGTCGGAGCTTCAGCTCCGACAGGTTGGGTTTGGATTTTGCGGACTTGGGTCGCGGCAGTGCTGCGACCCTACGAAGAGGTAAGAGGGACCTAGGAACGCCGTCAGGAGTGCCACTCGCGACTCTACAAAGAGAGATACTAGGAGGGCTGGCTGGGCTGAAGCCCAGCGCCTACGTTTGGCGTGCGCTGGCATGAAAACGAGCGCTACATGGTGATTGAGAAAAAGCGGCGGAGGCTTTTGCTTCCGCCGCCTTTGATTCCAAACTTTTCAGGAAACTGGTTTGGATACGTTCGCCGCTTGGGGTCCTTTCGGGCCTTGCACGATCTCAAATTCTACCGGATCTCCTTCCTGGAGCGTCCGGTAACCATCGCCGACGATCGCGGAATAATGTACGAAAACATCGGGCCCATCTTCACGCCCTATGAATCCGTAACCTTTCGAATTATTGAACCACTTAACTGTTCCTAGCACTTCGTGTCTCCTTTGGCAGGTGACCAACATTTCTACTCTTGGGGCGGATCAGAAACGAATCGCCGCCATGAGCACGAATTGCGTGGAGTGTATCAAAATGGTTTTCTTTTTTGCTACGAAAAAAATGCTCGGCTGTGCATTTTTATGCACAAAACCGTTTTAAACGGATGGTAGGGAACCCTACGTTAGAAAAGTAAGGTAGTACAGAATTCCAGCAATCGACTTTCCATCCCTGAGTTCACCGCGTTTGATCATGATCTTCAGTTCGTCGATGGTGTAAGCATGGGAAATTATTTTCTCATCGGCTTCGGGCTCGGCCTTACCTGGCTTCAATCCTTTGGCCAACAAAAGATGCATACGCTCTTCGAGGAAACCGGGAGAAGGGAAGAAGTTCAAAAACTCCTGGTACTTCGCGGCGCGATAGCCGGTTTCTTCCCTGAGTTCGCGAGCGGCGGCGTGCTTGACGGTTTCGCCGTGATCGATGCGTCCTGCTACCAATTCCCATAGGTATTGGCGGGAGGCGTGACGGTACTGACGAATTATCAGGATGCAGCCGTCGTCGAAGACGGGAAGAATGACGACCGAACCCGAATGCGTGATCACTTCGCGGGTGGCGTGGATGCCGCCGGGTTCTTCGACTTCGTCGCGGCGAACTCCGAAGACTTTGCCCCGAAAGACGATTTTGCTATTGAGTGTTTTTGCTTTGCCCTTCGTTTTACCTTTCGCCATGGCGCTCCTTACCTTTACGTGATTCCCGACGGCATCATATACTCAAGGGCATCACTGCCAACAGAACGCCCATGCCGATCAATACCATTATTGTCGACGATGAAAAGCCCGCCCGCGAAGAGTTGGCGTTCCTGCTGAAAGCGTTCCCAGAGATAAATGTGCTGGCGACCGGAAAAAACGGCGTGGAAGCGGTGAACCTGATCAAAGAGCATAGCCCGGACCTGGTGTTTCTGGATGTGCAGATGCCGGGGCTGGACGGGTTTGGCGTGCTACAGAAGCTGGTGGAACGGAAACTGAAAGTGCCGCATGTGGTGTTTGCAACCGCGTTTGACCATTACGCGGTGCAGGCGTTTGACGTGAACGCCGTGGATTATGTGTTGAAGCCGTTCGACAAGGCGCGGATCAACCGGGCGATTCAGAAAGTGAAGCGGGAGATTGAAGCGCAGACGAGTCCGACGGAGCGGCTGGAGCAACTGGTGTCGCAACTGGCGGAGACGAAGTCGGCATCGTCGCAACCGGCTAAAGTGCTGCTGCGTTCGCAACAGAGAATGTTGCTGGTGGATTCGCGCGATCTGATTTTTGCATCGATCGAGGGCGGGCTCATTTCGATAACGGCGAAGGATGCGGAGGGGACGTCGAATTACCGCACGCTGGAGGAGTTGCTGGACGCGTTGGATTCGGAATCGTTCTGGAGGCCGCACCGCTCCTATTTGGTGAACATCCATCATATTAAGGAAGTGGTGCCCTGGTTTAAGTCGTCGTTCATGCTGAAGATGAATGATAAGAAGCAGTCGGAAATACCGGTGAGCCGGCAGCAGACGAAGCGGTTGCGGGAATTGTTTAATTTGTAGCGGGTGTTTGGTAACAAGACGCGGCGGTTCAGATCGTCTCTTCTCCGCGTCCTCTGTGTCCAACCTCTGCGCCCTCGGCGTTAAAGCCTCTCTTTTATCTTTTGTTGGACCGACTGTTCGGACTGAACTCGCCGAGAAGTTTCATCCTTAGTTCCACCCTGTGCCCACCCGCAGATTCGCCAGTGTGGGTTGCAAGACGTGCTAGCATTTCGGTATGGAATTTTCGTTTAGTGATGATCAGAGGTTGATTCGCGATACGGTGCGCGAATTTATGGAAGCCGAGGTGCGTCCGCATGTGAAGGAGTGGGAGCGCGCGGAATATTTTCCGGCGGAGGCGATCCGGAAGTTGGGGGAGATGGGCTGTTGTGGGATGCTGATGCCAGAGGAGTGGGGCGGACCGGGGGGGCTGGATTCGATTTCATATGTGTTGATGCTGGAGGAAGTGGCGAAGGTTTTTACGGCGATGTCCACGGCGCTGAGCGTAACGAATTCGGCGGTGCAGTTGCCGTTGCTGGCGCATGGCACGGAAGGGCAGAAAAAAAGATATTTGCGGCGGTTGGCGTCGGGAGAAAGTTTTGGGGCGTTTTGTTTGACGGAGCCGGCGGCGGGCTCGGATGCGGCGGGGATTCAGAGTACAGCGGTGCGTGAAGGCGATAGCTACAAACTGATTGGGACCAAGACTTGGGTTACGAATGGTTCGCACGCGGGGTTGTACATTATTTTTGCTAAGACAGATGTCGCGGCGGGTGGAAAGGGAATCAGCGCGTTTCTTGTGGAGCCGGGCACGCCGGGGCTGAAGATTGGTCGGCATGAAGACAAGATGGGGCAGCGGAGTTCGCCGTCGGTGGAAATTTTGCTGAACGATTGTGTGGTGCCAGCGGAGAACCGGTTGGGGGAAGAAGGCGCGGGGCTAAAGATTGCGTTAGCGGCGCTGGATGGCGGACGGATCGGGATTGCGGCGCAGGCGGTGGGGCTGGCGCAGGGAGCGCTGAATGAATCGGTGAAGTATGCGAAAGCGCGGAAGGCGTTCGGGAAAACGATTGGGGAGTTTCAGGCGATACAGTGGATGCTAGCGGACATGCACACAGAGATTGAAGCGGCGCGCGGGTTGTTGTATGCCGCCGCGTACCGGAAGGATTGTTTGGGGGCGGGAGTGCCGGTGAGTTCGGCGCCGTCGGCGTCTTCGCGGGCGAAACTTTATGCCAGCGAGATGGTGAACCGCGTGGCGTACAAGGCGGTGCAGATCCATGGATCGCTGGGATATTCGCGAGAGTCGGAAGTAGAGCGGATGTACCGGGATGCCCGAGTGATTTCGATTTATGAGGGAACGAGCGAGGTGCAGAGGACGATTATTGCGCGGGATTTGTTGCGGTGAGGGCGACGGCGAAAATGGGAAATTGGAAAACGGAAATTGTAGGAGCGACCCGAGCCCCAGGCTGGAGCGCGTGTGCCACTGTTCCTGGCTTCCATAGGGGCGGTTCTAGATTTACAATTCCGGCATGCGGCAGGTTGTGCTTGGGCTCGGCATTTCGCTCGATGGCTATATTGCCCGCCTGGACGGGTCGGTGGATTTCCTGTTCATGCCCAAGGACTACTCCATGGGCCCCTTCTTCAAGACGATCGACACCGCCATAATGGGCCGGAAGACCTACGATGTTGCGCTTCGCATGAGCGGCGGTTCTTACAGCAATCCCGGCATGACCAACTATGTCTTCTCGCATACACTCGCTGCCGGCAAGCGCGACGGCGTTATTTTTGTCAACGATTCCCCCAAATCGTTTGTCGCCTCTCTCCGCAAGAGCAAAGGGAAAAATATCTGGCACATGGGCGGGGGGGAACTGGCGCGTGCGTTTCTGGCGGACGATGTGATCGACGAACTCTACCTCGGTGTCGTGCCCGTCCTACTTGGCCAGGGCCTGCCGCTGTTTCCCCCCGGTTTTCCGCAACGAACTTTCCGGCTGGTTGAAAACAAATCCTTTTCGCGGGGAATGATCAGCCTGAAATACGAGCGCGCGCGGTCCAAACGCGATTTGCCGGCAAAGTGAGAGCAGCTTACAGTTGTACGATGGAACTTTGAGTTCCAAGTTTTTATAAGTTCTGAGTTCCAAGTTATAAGTTTTAAGTAAGGGAGCGCAGGCGGAGCGATTTTACTTAAGACTTAAAACTGATTACTGATTACTTTCCCAAGGATGGCTCTTTGACACTTCCAACGAAACGCGTTTTGTCTGGGATGCGCCCCACGGGCCGGCTGCATATTGGCCATTATTTTGGGGCTTTGCAGAATTGGGTGAGGCTGGAGGGCGATCCGGCTTATGAGTGTTTTTATTTTGTGGCGGATTGGCATGCGCTGACCAGCGATTACGCGGATACTTCGGCGATTGCGGAAAATTCTCTGCAGATCTCGATTGATTTTCTGGCGGCTGGGCTGGACCCGGAGAAATCTGTGATTTTTCTGCAGTCGCTGGTGCCAGAACATGCGGAATTGCATTTGCTATTGTCGATGATCACTCCGCTGGGGGAGCTCGAACGAATTCCGACTTACAAAGAGGCCCTAGAGAACGTCACGGACAAGGACCTCCATACATATGGATTTCTTGGTTATCCCACACTACAGACAGCGGATATTGTGATGTATTCGGAGCCGGGAACGCAGCTTTTTGTCCCGGTAGGTGAAGACCAAGTCTCGCACGTCGAGTTCAGTCGCCAGATTGTGTCCCGCTTCAATTTCTTTTATGGGCTCAGCCTCGACAACGCCATCTTTGATTCCCCCAATGAGGTTCATCTACGTGAGCTTTACGATCGTGCTTCGACCGAGCTTATTCAAAAGGAATCCTGGAAAGGCCGGCCGTTTGTTGATCACTTCGATTTCGTACTGAAGAACGTTGCTTTGAAAGCTGCGTTGGAGAACGCGACTCGACGAATCGCACAGAAGGCAGGCATCAAGAATTTTCAAGCAGATTTGGGACCAGAAGGAAAATTCTTCAAGTTTACGGAAGTGTTGACGGAGCCCGATGTTCTTCTGACGCAGACGCCGCGGATACCTGGGCTTGATGGAAGGAAGATGTCGAAATCGTATGGGAACTCGATTACGTTGTCGGAGACAGATGCGGAGATTAGGGCCAAGACGAAGGTGATGGTTACGGACCCGGCACGGAAGAGACGGACCGATCCGGGGAATCCAGATATTTGCCCTGTGTATGATTGGCACAAACTTTTTTCCCCGAAGGAGACTTTGGAGTGGGCGGCGGAAGGGTGCCGCACAGCGGGGATTGGGTGCATCGAGTGCAAGGCCAAGATGGCGGACCATTTGATCCGGTGGATTGAGCCGGTGCGGGAACGTCGGCTAGCGTACGAGCAGAAGCCGAAAGCGGTGCTGGAGATTTTGGATGCGGGGTCGGCGAAAGCGCGAGAATCGGCGCGGCGGACTATGGAGAGGGTGAGGGATGCGGTCTTTCATTGGGGAGAGAAGCGGGGGGAGATGGGGTGACGGGGGATCGATGGCGGTTGAGAGCCTTCGTCGGGGACTCGCCAGGATGACCTGTTTTAGTGATGAACGCTTAGTCACAAAAAAAGCACGTCATTCCGAACGAAGTCCGCGAAGTGAGGAATCCTCTTCGATCCGGACAACTCCTCCCAACCAACTCTTGCTCCTCTCCGCGTCCTCAGCGGTCCGACCTCCGCGCCCTCTGCGTTAAATCCCTCGCTGCGCCCCATGTCCGCCTCGCTGGTGCGAGATTTGTAATTCCGCGCTCAGTAAGCCTGTTCAGTGTTGGAGATTCCCTGTAAACTGTTGTTCACCGATGGCATCGCCTTATCGAATTAACATACCGTTTTACGAGGGGCCGCTGGACCTGCTGCTTGATTTGATCAAGAAGCAGGAAATGAATATTCACGATATTCAGATTTCGAAGATCACGTCGCAGTATCTGGATTATCTGCACCAGCTGGAGGTGCAGAACGTGGACGTGTCCGCGGAATTTATTTATATGGCCGCCACACTGATTTACATTAAATCGAAAATGCTACTGCCTCCAGACCCTCTGGCTTCAGCGGAGGAGCAGGCCGGGGACCCGCGCGAAGAACTGGTGCAGCGGCTGCTGGAACACGAGAAGTTCAAGAACGCGGCGCAGCTTTTGTACCAGAAGCAGCAGATTGAAGAGAACGTTTGGTCCAAGCCGGACAAATCGCTTTATAACGACGAAGGAACTGAGGGCGAGCTGGTGGTTTCGCTGGTGGATCTGGTGCGCGTGTTCCAGCAAGTGTTGGAACGCAAGAAGGAAGTGACGCGCATCGAGCTGCAGCATGAGTCGTTCACGGTGGCGCAGATGATTGCGCAGTTGCGCGGGCAGATTTTGTCCAGCGACACGAATACGGTGAGCCTGGCGCAGTTCTTTGAAGCTTGCCCTTCGCGGCATGCGATGATCGTGGCGTTTCTGGCGGTGCTGGAGATGGTGAAGCTGCAGGCGATCGCGCTGTCGCAAGAAAAACAGTTTGGGGAAATTGTGATCAAGAAGGCCAAGGCGTTCGATATGGTGTTTGACGATAGTGGCGCGCTGCGGATTGATGCGGAGTATCAATGACTTGAAGTATTTAGTTGTGAGTTTTAAGTTTTAAGTGAAGGCGGATAGACTGGCGGCTGGCGCTTGAGTTTACTTGGAACTGAAAACTTATTACTACGAACTGCTTTTGAGAGTTTGGGATCTCCATAATGACTGATCTAGAACTTAAAGCTGCACTTGAAGCGATTATTTATGCGGCGGACGAGCCGGCGACGCTGGAGCAGCTTGCGGCGGCGCTGGCCGAAGACAAGATGCCGGTGAAGGCGGCGCTGGATGAGCTGATCGCGTCTTATGCGGCGGAGGATCGCGGGATTGAGGTGCGCGCGGTTGCGGGCGGCTACAAGATGTATACGAAGCCGCAGCATCATGATGTGGTGCGGCGATTTATCAAGTCGTTGCGGCCGCCGCTGAGGTTGTCTATGCCAGCGCTGGAAACTTTGGCGGTGATTGCGTACAAGCAGCCGGTGACCGCGCCGGAGATTTCAGAGATTCGCAGCGTGAATACGTCTGGCGTGATTTCCACGTTGCTGGATAAGAAATTGATCACGACGGCCGGACGCAAGGAAGTGATTGGGCGGCCGATTTTGTACAAGACATCCAAGGAATTTTTGATGCGATTTGGGCTGAGCGATCTGGATGAGCTGCCGAGTTTGAAAGAGTTTGAGGCGTTGGCGCGCGAGGCGTTGGGGTCGGATGAGGCGGTCGCTTCCGACGTGTCGGAGGAGCAGATGTCGGAATTGCATCCGGAGACGGATGTGGCGAACGCGGGCGCGGGGATTCATGAGGCGATGGAGCATGTGGAGCAGGAGTTGACGGAAGCGGAAGCGTTTCGGGAACATGAGGCGCTGGCGACGGATGAGGGAATGCCGTCGGGAGATTTAGATGAGGACCCGCCGCCCCCGAATGCGCGATCGACGTCCGCGTCGTAGAAGTTGCTAGTTTGAAGTAGGAAGTTACCCCAAGACCAGGTGCGTCCTGGGTTGCCGCTGTAGGGCCGTGCCTTCAGGCCGGCATCTTGGGTCCGCCGTTGCCTGTTCTGCTTGTATGGACGGAGGCAATCCGTCTGGTCGTTCCTGCCTGCTGTTTCTATTTCTAATTCCGATTTCCAATTTCGTTTGTTGGTTTTATTTTAAGCCCACGCCGTAGAAGTACGTGTAGGGGTTGGTGGAGGCGGCGGGGAAGGCGGATTGAAAGCTGGCGAAGATGGCAGGGTTGCCCTGAAAGGATACGCAGAGGTCTTGTTGCGAAGTAGCGGAAGCGATGCGAACGATGAAGAGTCCGAAGCAGGGGTCGGAGAGTTCGTTGGCGGTGCCGTCATGATGGTGATCGATCCGGCGGAAGTTACGGTGACGGGGCCTATGCCTTGGGTGGGCGTGCCGCTCTCGATATTCTTCCGCGCGTTTTGCCCGTTGGCTTTTTCGCAGATGAGCGCGGTGTAGGTGCCGGAGGTAGGCGGGTCAAAAGTTTTAGCGGCGGCTTTGGGAAGGCCGAGGATTGCGCCAGCGCCAGTATCGACGGCGAAGAGCCCGTTTTGCGTGCCGAAGACGATGTCCGCGGTGGAATTCGTTTCGTCGATGGTGAAGAAATCGCCGGAGGGATCTTCGGTGATGCTGGATGCAGCGAAGGAACCGCCGCTGAAGTAAGGAACGTTGTTGGGCTCAATCGGAGCGACTGGCGAATAGGAATCGTGCTCGATGTGACCGTTGGCATCGACGCTGACATTGCCGATGTTCAGGCCGCCCTGCGTGGTGCGAAATTGAATGGAGTTGTAATTTTTGCGGGCGAGGTTGCCGAGGCTGATCGGACCGTTTTCGACGGCGGTGATGAGCGCGGGCGTGTTCTGGTTGGGGCCGACCTTGGCGGCTTCAATGAGAAGCGCGTAGCCGGGGAGTTCGTACGCGCCCAGCAGATTGCCTTGCGGGTCGGCGATTGTATATGTGCCGTTGGTGCCGACAGTGTACGGAACCGTGCCGGATTGGCGTTGCTTAGATCGCTTTGGATAATTGTGGCGGTGGTGGAGTCGATGGAGATTGTTAAGAAATCTCCCACAGAGGCGGTCCCGTTGTAGGTGCGGACGGCCGCGACAGAGGGAACGGTGTGTGTGGTGTTGCTGCTGCAACCGGCAAGCAGGATTGCGGTGAGGATGAAAGATGAGAAGATCTTTGTTTTTGCATGGGTTCTCCTGGAGTGTGGAGGGGTTATCGGCGGATGAGCGGGAAACTTTCGGGGTGGGACGGTATTTTTTGTGGCGAAGAGTATCGAATACAGGCTTTGGTGCCTGTGCCACGTGGGATTCTGTTATCCTTGACGGCTTATGCTGGAACGATTGCAGAAGATCATTGCGCGGGCGGGGATTGCTTCGAGGCGGCATGCGGAGCAGCTAATTTTGTCGGGGCAGGTAAAGGTTAACGGGAAGACGGTTACGGAGCTGGGGAGCAAAGCTGATCCCGCGAAGGACAAGATTGAGGCGGCGGGCCGGACGATTGAAGAACCGGAGCGGCAGATTTACTTGCTGCTACACAAGCCGCCGGAAGTGGTTTCGTCTTTGGCGGATCCGGAGGGGCGGAAGACGTTGCGGAATTTTCTGCGGGGATTTCCGGAGCGTGTATATCCGGTGGGAAATTTGGAGTACGCGGCGTCGGGGCTGGTGTTTTTGACGAATGATGGGGATTTGGCGGCGCAGATGCTGAAAACGTGGAACCAGCTGGAGCAGACGTATCACATCAAAGTCAAGGGGATGTTGACGCTGGCCGATCTGGAGCGGTTGAACAAGGAATTGCGCATGAAATTGAAGACGGTGCGGCAGCCGGAGGCTACGCGGAGGCATAGCGCGAATTATTGGTACCAGTTGCAGATGGCGGGGCCGAAGTTAGAGGCCCTGCGAAAGATTTTGTTTCGCGAAGGGCATCCGTTGGAGAAGGTGATGAGGATTGGGTTGGGGCCGTTGAGTATTGAGGGGATACCGCGCGGTAGGTATCGGGTATTGCATGCGCGAGAGGTGGCGGGATTGGGGAAGGGCCGAAAGGCAGAAAATCGAAAATAGAAATTGGAAAATGAGCCAAGAGCACAGGCCGGAGTGCCGGTGCTACACAGCTGGTCGAGCTTGATGGAGCGATTACAGAAAATATTGGCGGCGGCGGGAGTGGCTTCGCGGCGGAAGGCAGAGAAGTTGATTGTTGCGGGGCGTGTGGCCGTTAATGGGACGGTTGTCCG